>Ga0129307_1002611_pt1 | contig 13517 bp, 14 predicted proteins | sample P1105metagenome_FD_94437 | JGI IMG/M metagenome (GOLD analysis project Ga0129307, IMG submission 94437) | Capybara group fecal microbial communities from Wisconsin, USA - P1105 metagenome | ecosystem: Host-associated > Mammals > Digestive system > Large intestine > Fecal | place: USA: Wisconsin... | reverse complement strand
TATTCGATATCCGTAAATGTTTCCTGTTTCTTCATCACCATACACCACCATAGCTTTGATAGTGTTATTATCCCACATCCGGACCCTTTATGGTAGTGCGCATTAAATCAGAGGTTCCTTAGACGGTTATTTTCTCAAATAAGTTTCCAGCTTCTCCGCGAAAGCCGTCAGGGCTTTTCCCCGGTGGGAGATGGCGCTCTTCTCCTCCCCCGTCAGCTGGCCGAAGGTCTTGGCCAGGGGCGGATAGAAGAACACCGGATCGTAGCCGAAGCCGCCCTCTCCCATGGGGGCGAAGGCGATGGTTCCGTCACAGCGGCCCTCCGCCGTCAGGGTGTCCCCGTTGGGAAACGCGCAGGCGATGGCGCAGGCGAAGTGGGCGGCCCGGGTGGACTGCCCCCGCATACTGTTCAGCAGCAGGGTGTACCGGCCCCTGTCGTCCAGCCCCTCGCCGCCGTAGCGGGCGGAGTAGACGCCGGGGCCGCCGTTCAGAGCGTCCACGCACAGCCCGGAGTCGTCGGCGATGGCGGGCAGGCCCGCGGCGGCGCAGATGGCCTCGGCCTTCAGCATGGCGTTCTCGGCAAACGTCGTGCCCGTCTCCTCCACGTCCACGGCGACGCCGGCCTCCTCAGGGCTGACCACCTCCACGCCCAGATGGGACAGGATGGCGGACATCTCCTTCAGTTTGCCCGGATTGTGGGTGGCCAGGACAAATGTTTCAGACATCAGAATTTACCTCCCAGCACGTCTCTCTGGATGGCCTGCAGCTCCCGGTTTCCCTTGGCGCACAGGCGCACCAACTCCTGCTGCTCGGTCAGGGTAAACGCACGGCCCTCGCCGGTGCCCTGGAGCTCAATGATCTCGCCCCGCTCGTTCATAATGCAGTTCAGATCCACCTGGGCCCGGCTGTCCTCGCTGTACTGCAGGTCCAGCAGGGCGGTGTCCTCCACGATGCCGGCGGAGACGCCGGTGACATAGTGGCGGATGGGCGTGCCGCCCAGCACGCCGTCGGCCACCATTCTGCGGCAGGCCAGGCTGAGCGCGATAAAGCCGCCGGTGACGGAGGCGGTGCGGGTGCCGCCGTCGCCCTGGAGCACATCGCAGTCGATGGTGATGGTGTGCTCCCCCAGCTTGGTCATGTCCACAGCGGCCCGGAGGGAGCGGCCCACCAGCCGCTGGATCTCCGCGCTGCGGGGACTGAGCTTCAGCTTGGACACGTCCCGCTTGCTGCGCTCCCGGTTGGCACGGGGCAGCATGGAGTACTCCGCCGTGACCCAGCCGGTGCCCTCGGGCACGTGGGGTGGAGTGCGGTCCTCCACGCTGGCGCAGCAGAGGACCTTGGTGTCGCCGCACTCGATCAGGCAGCTGCCCTCCGCGAATTTCACGAAATCGGTGGTAATTTTGATGGGGCGCAGCTGGTCAAAGGCCCGCCCGTCTGCTCTGTTCATGTTGGTTCGCTCCTTATGTTCGCATCACTTTTTCTTGTGCTTGTTCTTTTTCCGGTTGGCGGCCCGCTCCGCCTCTTTCCGGGTGGCCTCCTGATCCTTCTCCTTTTGAATCAGCTTATCCGTCCGGTACTGGAGGATGGAGGGCCGGGAGATCCACCGGGCGCTGAGCTCCATCATAGCCACCACGGCGACAAGGCCCAGAAGCAGCAGAAGAAGCTTCACGGCTACGCCGCCGGGAATCGCCAGACTGCCCAGCCAGGCGCAGAGCGCCACCGCGGCGATCAAAACCACGCCCTGCATAATCAGCAGCTGCTTGCGCAGGGCGCCGAACAGAAACCGGCGGCAGTTGGGGCAGACCAGCCGGAGCCGGCCCTTGACGATGAGCTGGTAATTGGTGGCGTTTACCTTTTTGTGGCAGTAGGGACAGGTAATCAGCATGGCGGGGTCCTCCTTTGTCAAACGCCCCGCAGGGCGGGCTGGATAGCGGCGCAGGCACGGTCATAGTCGTCCCTGCGGACGTAGATGGTATAAGTGTACAGGGCGTCCTGCCGGAGGCCGATGGCGCCGTAGCGGGCCCGCTGGGCGGCCCGGGCCGCCCCATGGAGCTTGACGGCGCTCTCAATTCCGGCGGCGGACAGCGCCTCCCGGACGCGGAACAGCTTCTCCTGTGAGGACAGAACGATCAGCTCCCAGCGGTTCAGGATGGTGAGCATGGCGGACACTCCCTTCTCTTCCGCCGTCAGGCGGAAAACGATGTGAAATCATGTTTCGGCGGCCTGTGCGGCGGCTCCTGTGCGGCTCAGCCGTCTTGGGCGCCCTCCAGTGACCGATGTCACCGGTGGGGAAAGCCAAGGGGGACCTGTCCCCCTCCCTCCTCTTTAAATGATGGCCTCCGCGTATTCCCTTGCGTCAAAAGGCTTCAGGTCGTCGATTCCCTCGCCCACACCGGCGAATTTCACGGGCACGCCCAGCTCCCGGGCGATGGCCACCACGATACCGCCCTTGGCGGTGCCGTCCAGCTTGGTCAGGACGATGCCGGTGAGGCCGGCGGTCTCCTTGAACTGCCGGGCCTGGATCAGGCCGTTCTGTCCGGTGGTGGCGTCCAGCACCAGCAGGGTCTCCCGGGCGGCGCCGGGACACTCCCGGTCGATGATCTTGGAGAGCTTGGCAAGCTCCGCCATCAGGTTGGCCTTGTTGTGGAGCCGTCCGGCGGTGTCGCAGAGCACCACGTCCACGCCCCGGGCCTTGGCGGCCTGGAGGGCGTCGAACAGCACGGCGCCGGGGTCGGCTCCCTCGTTCTGCCTCACCAGCTCGCAGCCCGCCCGTTCCGACCAGATCTGCAGCTGGTCGGCGGCGGCGGCCCGGAAGGTGTCCGCCGCGCAGAACAGGACGCGCTTTCCCCCGGCCTTCAGCTGATTGCCCAGCTTGCCGATGGAGGTGGTTTTTCCCACGCCGTTGACGCCGATGAACAGCACCACGCTGGGCTGGGTGGACAGGTTCAGGGCAGTGTCACCCACGGACATCATCTCCACCAGGATGTCCCGCAGGGCGGCCCGGACGGCCTCCTGGTCCTGGAGCTTCTCCTTCCGGACGCGGGTCCGCAGCTGCTCCACGGCCTGGGTGGCGGTGTCCACCCCCAGATCGGCCAGGATCAGCGTCTCCTCCAGCTCGTCGAAGAACGCCTCGTCGGCCTCGGTAAAGCCGGAGAAGATATTGGTCGTGATTTTTTTCAGTTTGTTAAAAAAGCCCATGGCTGCCTCCTTTTTCGCGGAACAGCTTCCGCAGGGAATATTTCACCTTTTACCGTCGCGGCAATGTGATTTCCCGGGCGCTTTGTGCCCGCCAATCGTACCGCTTCCTCCAAACAGGTTCGCTTCAGCCGGCCAAATACCCCGGGGCATTTGGCCGCAAATACGGAGTGTTCCAAATCGGTGCTGGTTTTGCAGGCAGTCTTCTGCCGGGTGCGGAGAGAGTCTTGCTGTCCCGATACTGCTCCGCTGCAGACTGCGGGGGTTCGGAGTCCGCATAGGGTGGAAAACCGCAAGGCCCTGCGTTTTCTCCCGCGCTTTCCGCTTCGCTAAGCGCTGCCGGGGCGGTTCCTGAAAGTTTGTCCGCTCCTCTCCGCGGACTGATCGTTTTCGCTTACTTGATATTCAACTCCTTCGCCATGTCGTTCATGTTGATGGTCAGGATCTTGCTGACGCCCTGCTCCTGCATGGTGACGCCGTAGAGGACGTCGGCCTCCTCCATGGTGCCCCGGCGGTGGGTGATGACGATGAACTGGGTCTTCCCCGACAGCCGCCGCATATAGCGGGCCACCCGGATGACGTTGGGCTCATCCAGAGCGGCCTCGATCTCATCCATGACGCAGAAGGGCGTGGGATGGACCTTCAGAATGGCAAAGTACAGGGCGATGGCCACGAAGGCCTTCTCGCCGCCGGACAGCAGGGAGATGGTCTTCAGGGTCTTGCCGGGGGGCTGGGCCTTGATCTCGATGCCGCAGCCCAGGACGTCGCTCTCGTCCTCCAGCTCCAGATGGGCCTGGCCACCGCCGAAGAGATCGGTGAAGGTGGTCTGGAAGCTCTCGTTGATGAGCTTGAACTGCTCTGAGAAAATGGAAGTCATCTGGCTGGTGATCTCCTGGATGACGCCCTCCAGCTCCCCCTTGGCCTTTTCCACGTCGTCCCGCTGCTCGCTCAGATAGGTGTAGCGGGTGTTGACCCGGTCGAATTCCTCGATGGCGCCGATGTTGATATTCCCCAGGGCGTTGATCTCCCGCTTCAGCTCGCCGGTGCGGCGGGAGGCCTTGGAGACGGACTCCAGCTCGATCCGCTGGGCCTGGGCGTCGGAGTGGCTCAGCTCGTAGTGCTCCCACAGCCGATCCAGAATCTGCTTCTCCTCCATGGCGGAGGTGGCGATTTTCTGTTCCAGCTTGCTGGCGGCCCGCTCCAGATCCAGCAGGTTCTCGTTCATCTCCTGCCCCGCCTTGTTCTTGGCGGTGCGCTCCGCCTCCAGTTCCAGCTTCTCCCGGCTCATGGCCTCCAGCCGCTCCCGGAATTCCTGGGTCCGGGCGGCCAGGGCCTGGATGGCCTCGCTGTGCCGGGTGATTTCCGCCTGGGCGGTGTCGATGTTCTTCTGACATGCCGCCGCCTGGCGCTCCTTCTCATCCTTGTCGCCGGTGAACTGGCGGCGCAGATTCTCCAGATCCTCCAGACTCCGGGCGGTGGTGTCCCTCTCGGCGGACAGGGCGGCCAGCTCGGCTTTCCGGGCGGTGATGTCCTCTGCCAGGCTGGCGGACTGCTCCAGAAGCGCCGACTGGCCGGACAGCAGCTCCTCAGCCCGGACGCGGCACTCCGCCGCCTCCCGCTCCCGGACGGCGATCTCCTCCGCCGCCCGGCTCAGACGGGCCTGGTTGTCCTCCAGACGTCCGTCCAGGGCCGTCAGCTCGCCCTCCAGGTTCTCCAGGTTGTCCCGGAGGCCCTGGATGAAAATGTCATAGTGGTTTTTCAGGCCCTCCAGCCGCAGGACCTCGTCCTCCGCCTGGCGCCGCTGGGCCTCCGCCGTCTCCAATTCATACTGGGCGGCGGCCAGCTCCCGGTTCAGGTTCTCCTCCTCCCGGACGGCGGCCTCCACCCTGGCGTGGAGCGTTCCCGCCTGGGCGCTGAGCCGCTCCAGCTCCGCCGCCCGGCTCAGCACGCCGGCGCTCCTGCTGACGCTGCCGCCGGTCATGGAGCCGCCCCGGTTGATGACCTGGCCATCCAGGGTGACGATGCGGAAGGCGCTGTGGTACTTCCGGGCCATGGCGATGCCGCAGTCCATGTCCTCCACGAGCACCGTGCGGCCCAAAAGATTCTGGAAAATACTGGTATACTTGGCGTCAAATTTTACCAACCGTGAGGCGATGCCAACGAAGCCGAACTCGTTCTCCACACCGGGCTGGTGCAGCTCGTCGCCCCGGATGGCGGTAAGGGGCAGGAAGGTGGCACGGCCCCCGTCCCGCTGCTTCAGGAAGTTGATGGCGCTCTTGGCGTCCTCCTCCCGGTCCACCACAATATTCTGCAGTCCCGCGCCCAGGGCAATCTCAATGGCCACGGAGTACTGCTGCTCCGTCTTCATCAGGCTGGCCACCGGGCCGTGGATGCCCCGCAGGGAGCCCTTGGCCTGCATCACCGTCTTGACCGCCTTGGAGAAGCCCTCATACTCCTTCTCCATCTCCGTCAGCAGGCGAATGCGGTTGTCCATGGCGCCGGCGTCCATGGTCAGCTGGACCTTTCTCTCCGACGCGGCGGCTGCCTTCTTCTTCCGCTCCTCCATCCGCAGGCTGTGGCCCGCGATGATGTTGGAGGCGGCGGTGGCCTCCTCCCGGGCGTCCTCCAGGGCGCGACGGCTGGCCTTGGCCTCTTTTTGGGCGTCCTCCAGCTGGGCCTGGGCGGCGGTCTGCTCCGCCAGGACGGCCTCCCGGCGCTGCCGGAGCTGCCCGTTCTCCGCCGTCACGGCGGACTGCTCCGCCCGCTGGTCGGCGGCGGCGGCCACGGCCATGGCCTCCCGGCCCCGGAGGGCCTCCGCCTGGGACTGCTTGTCTCCCGCCTGGGACGCGGCCTCATTGGCACGGGCCATCAGGGCGTCCAGCTCCCTATTCAATTCCTCCATCCGGCGGCCGATCTCCTCCACGCGGGCGGTCTGGTCGCCGATCTGCTTTTGCAGACCCCCGGCCTGGGAGTCCCGCTCCGCCAGCTCCCGGCGGGCCAGCTCCATGCTCTCCCGGTTATGGGCGATGGTGGTCTTCAGCACGGCGATGGCGGACTCCTCCTCGGCGGCTTTGCCGTCCAGCTCCGCCGCCTGGGCCCGGACCCGCTCGGCCTCCATGTCCTTCTCCCGCATCCGCTGGCCGTACCGCTCACCCTCGTCATAGAGCGCGTCCAGGGCGGCCCGGGCCTGGTCCCGCTGGGCCTGGGCGGCGCTGAGATCGGTCTGCAGCTTCCGGGCCCCAGCCTTCAGCTCGTCCAGATTGGTCAGCCACAGGGAGATCTCCAGCAGCCGCAGCTCATCCCGCAGGATCAGATACTTTTTCGCCTTTTCCGCCTGGTCCCGCAGGGGTTCCACCTGCAGCTCCAGCTCGGCGATCTTGTCGTTGATGCGTACCAGGTTCTCGTCGGTGCGCTCCAGCTTCCGCTCCGCCTCCTCCTTGCGGTGGCGGTATTTGGAGATGCCGGCGGCCTCCTCGAAGATCTCCCGGCGGTCGCTGCTCTTGGTGGACAAAATCTCGTCGATCTTGCCCTGGCCGATGAGGGAGTAGCCCTCTTTTCCCATGCCGGTATCCAAAAACAGCTCCGTCACGTCCCGCAGGCGGACGGACTGGCGGTTGATGTAGTATTCGCTGTCCCCGCTGCGGTAATACCGCCGGGTGACGGCCACTTCGGACTCCTCCATGGTGGGGAAGATATGCTCCGTGTTGTCCAGCACCAGCGTCACCTGGGCAAAGCCCAGCTGGGGCCGCTTGGCGGTGCCGCCGAAAATCACGTCCTCCATCTTGGCGCCCCGGAGGTTTTTGGTGCTCTGCTCGCCCATGACCCACCGGATGGCGTCGGAGATGTTGGATTTGCCGGAGCCGTTGGGCCCCACGATGGCGGTGATATCCTCGCCGAAATTCAAAACGGTCTTGTCCGGAAAGGACTTGAACCCCTGGATCTCCAATGCTTTTAAGTACACGTTTTCACCTCTGCCGGCTCTTGGGCCGTAAACATACGATAACTAAGATACTATACCAGAGAAGCGGCCATATTTCAAGGTAAAATCCGTAAAGTTCCGGCGGTCTCCCCCGAAAAGCGTTATCCTCAAAACGGATCGTGACATTCCTCTCCGGATATGTTATTCTTTTAAAAGAACAACGGTTGAAGGGGGAATCCACATGCGGGAGAAACAGCCCCGGCTGGTGGTGACCTTCCACACCACGGCGGGGGCGGTGGCCACAGAGCGGTTGTGCCGGAAGCGGGGGCTGGAGGGAAAGCTCATCACCGTCCCCCGGTCTCTGTCCTCCGACTGCGGCATGGCCTGGTCCGCGCCGCCGGAGCTGAGAGAGACCCTGCGCGCCGCCCTGTCGGAGGCCGGAATTGAAGCCGCCGGGTTCCACGAGCTGCCGCTGTGAGGCGGCGTGATCGGACGGCGGGACGTCCCCGCTCCGCGGGGATGTGCGAACCGGCGGAGGCACCGGCCCCTGCGAAAAAACAACGAAGGAGAGATGTGTATGGAGAGGAAAAACTGGCTGCGGGAGAATTGGCTGATCTTGGCCACTGGCGTGGTGGTGGGCGTGGCGGCCCTGGTGCTCACCGCCCTGGGCAACCCCAAAAACATGGGCTTCTGCATTGCCTGCTTTGAGCGGGACATCGCCGGTGCCCTGGGACTCCACAGCGCCGCCAAGGTGCAGTACATGCGGCCGGAGATCATGGGCATCGTGCTGGGCGCCCTGCTGGCGGCCCTGGCCGCCAGGGAGTTCCGGGCACGGGCCGGGTCCTCCCCCGCCTGCCGCTTTGTGGTAGGGATGTTCGTTATGATCGGCGCCCTGGTGTTTTTAGGCTGCCCCCTGCGGATGGTCATCCGCCTGGGCGGCGGCGACCTGACCGCCGTGGCGGGCCTGCTGGGCTTCATCGCCGGAATCCTGGTGGGCGTGGCCTTTTTGAAAAAGGGCTTCTCCCTGGGCCGGGCCTATCCCGTCCCCGCCGGCGAGGGGTTCATGCTCCCCGGCGTCATGGTGGTGCTGCTGGTGCTGCTGGCGGCGGTGCCCGGCGTGCTGAAATTTTCCGAAGAGGGCCCCGGCTCCATGCACGCCTATTGGCTGGTGTCCCTCATCGCCGGCGGCGTGGTGGGCGTCATGGCCCAGCGGAGCCGCCTGTGCATGGCCGGCGGCCTGCGGGACGTCTTTCTGCTCCGGGACTTCCGGCTGCTGTCCGGCTTTTTGGCCATCTGGATCACCGTGACCGTCGGCAACCTGATTCTCGGAAACTACAACCTGTCCGCTGCCTCCCAGCCCATCGCCCACAGCCAATACCTGTGGTCCTTCCTGGGCATGGCGCTGGCGGGCTGGGGCTCCACCCTGCTGGGCGGTTGCCCCCTGCGGCAGCTGATTCTGGCCGGTGAGGGCAACGGCGACTCCGCAGTCACCGTGCTGGGCATGATCATGGGCGCCGCCCTGGCCCACAACTTCGGTCTGGCGGGCAGCGCCGACAGCGTGGTGGACGGCGTGTACAAGGTGGGCGGCATCGGCGTCAACGGCATGGTGGCCGTGGGGCTGGGCTTCCTGGTGCTGCTTCTGGTCACCCTGACCCATCTGCCGGGAAAGGAGGATGCGTAATGGTGGATACGAGAGGACTGTCCTGCCCCATGCCCGTCATCATGGCGCAGAAGGCCATCCGGAAGGACGCCCCCGCCTCCCTGGAGGTGCTGGCGGACGCTAAGGTGGCAGTGGAGAACATCACACGGCTGGCGAAAACCAGCGGCTATCAGGTGTCCGTGGCTGAGGACGGCCCAGACTACAGGCTGACGCTGACAAAATAAGTCCGGCGCCATGGCCGCGACCCTCACGGGACGCCGCGGCCATTCCGCAAACGCACAGAACACAAAAGGCAGGGCCGCCCCGGTTGGGGCGGCCCTGCTCGTTTATTCCTCCCAGAACAGCTCGTCCAAGGTTTTGTTCAGCGTCTTGCAGATGGCAAGGCATAACCGGATGGTGGGATTGTAGTCCCCCTTCTCGATGGCGTTGATGGTCTGGCGGGAGACGCCCACCGCGTCGGCCAGCTGCTGCTGGCTCATATCCAGCGACGCCCGGGCGGCCTTCAGGCGCAGGTTCTTCATTCCCCGGCCTCCCGCTTCGCCAGCAGATAATTCACCAGATACACCACCAGGATCGTCAGCATCATGACGCCGCAGATACCGTTCACCGCGCCGTAGGTCAGGACGCCGTCCTTCACCACCCGGTCGCTTTTCAGATTCATGGCGCCGATGGACAGATTCAGTAATGTGATAACGGTGAGCAGGGTCATGATGGTCCGGGGCTTCTCCTTCAGGCTCAGGTAGGCGTCCTTCACAATGCAGACGGAGGCAAACACCATCAGCGCCACGGCGACGCACAGCATAACGCCGGTGAGGACATCGCACCAGCGACCAAAGATTTGGTCGGAGAATCCATATAAAAACAGGCAGGCCGTCATGGTCCAGAAGCCGTATTTGTACGCCTGTCCCCGGGCCCGCTCCTGCCGCTCGTCAAAGGTCAGGTCCATGACCTTCAGCTTGAACAGCAGGGCCACCACGCCCAGGCCGGCCGCCGCGCCCACCAGGACGCCCAGAATGTATCCAACAGAATGTTCCATTGTTGTCTCCTCCATTTTTCTCATTCGTCTGATGTGAGGCCAGTAGTGTAGTATAATATCCGCCGGACATTTTGTCAAGTATATTTTACTTTTTGTCGCAAAAAATATCTGGCGGCGATGGTGCCGCCGGATATGTATCTCAGCTGTATATGTTTTTTGAGTCCACCAGGACGGCGTCGTAGCCCTCCTCCCGCAGGGCGGCCAGGATGGCGGCCCTGTGCTCGCGGCCGAAGGCCTCCAGGGTGACTCTCAGCTCCACCTTGCTCTGCCGGTTGATGCTGACAAACTGGTTGTGGTCCAGCTTGATGATATTCCCGTTCTCCCGGGCCACGATCTCCGCCACCCGCAGCAGCTCGCCGGGCCGGTCCGGCAGCATGACGGAAAAGGTGAATACCCGGCCCCGGCTGATCAGGCCGTGCTGGACCAGACTGGACATGGTGATGACGTCCATGTTGCCGCCGGAGAGGATGGACACCACGTTCTTCCCCTGGCAGTCCAAATGCTTCAGGGCCGCCACGGACAGCAGACCCGCGTTCTCCACGATCATCTTGTGGTTCTCCATGATGTCCAGGAAGGCCTCCACCAGCTCGTCGTCCTCAATGGCCAGAAACTCGTCCACGTTCTGCCGCACATAGGGGAACACCAGGTCGCCGGGAGTCCGGACCGCCACGCCGTCGGCGATGGTGACGGCGGAGGGCAGGGTCACCACATGGCCGGCCTCCACGGAGGCCTTCATGGAGGCGGCGCCCACCGGCTCCACGCCGATGACCCGCACATGGGGGTTCAGCAGCTTGGCCAGGGTGGACACACCCGCCGCCAGTCCGCCGCCGCCGATGGGCACCAGGATGACATCCACATCCGGCAGGGACTGGAAGATCTCATAGGCGATGGTGCCCTGCCCGCAGGCCACCTCCAGATCGTTGAAGGGCGGGATATAGGTCAAGCCCTTCTCCGCCGCCAGGGCCATGGCGTGCTCCGCCGCGTCGTCGAACACGGCGCCGTGGAGGATGACCTCCGCGCCGTACTGCTTGGTGCGGTTCACCTTCATCAAGGGCGTGGTGGTGGGCATGACCACCGTGGCGTTCACGCCCGCCACCCGGGCGGCGGAGGCCACGCCCTGGGCATGATTGCCGGCGGAGGCGGTGATGAGGCCGCGGGCCTTCTGCTCCTCCGTCAGCTTGGTGGTCTTGTAGTAGGCGCCCCGGATCTTGTAGGCGCCGGTGACCTGCAGGTTTTCCGGCTTCAGGTAGACCTGATTGCCGCAGAGGTCGGAAAAGTATTGGCTGTAAACCAGGCCGGTCCTGGTGATGACGCCCTGCAGCACGCTGCGGGCCTCCTTGAATTGGTCCAGTGTGAGCATAAGTCCTGTCCTCTTGTCTCTGTCTGAATTTCCGCTTTATCGGCCTAAAGCAGTGAGGACATTATCATATCAAAATACTGTGGGTTCGTCAATGCCGGAAATGCGCGGTCCCTTTTACTCTAAGTGTTGATGAAATAAACTTCGTTGATTTCACCAAACAGCTTGTTTTTTGGACATTGAAAGAAGCACGGAAGTATTGTATAATATAAAAAAGTTGGAACTTTTTGCTGTCCTTTTCGTCTATATAGACAAGGAACAGTTAGACAAACTTGAATTCGATAAAGGGGGTTATACCTATGAAAAAATTGATAGCATTAGTTTTAGTATTAGTCTGTGTGTTGGGATTAGCTAGCTGTAACACAAATGAAATTCAAACTGCAGGCACTCCTGCTGAGGAAGCCTTTGATATTGCCGTGTCCTATGCAGGCTGGACAGAAGAATGCGAAATCTTATCTGGCACGCTGAATATAAATAAGATGGTAGACAGTAGTGTTCTTCACCTTCCAATACACAAGTTCGATACTTTGAAAGAGTTAGAGCAATTCAAACTGTTTGACAATATATTTACTTTTGACAGAGGTTATGACGAAATACCGTCTTTCAACGACACTGTTACAAAATATGATAATACATTCTTTGAGGAAAATACCCTAATGCTGGTCTGTGTTCCTGCCAATAGTGGCTCTTATCGTTATGGAGTGAATAGTGTGTTCTGTGATGGAACTTCGTTCTGTATTCATGTAGAACAGACCAACAACCCAGAAGCTGCTACAATGGATATGGTAGGTTGGTTTATTACTGTTGCAGTCCCAGATAGCATGGTTGAAAACTGTACGGAGTTCGATGCCGACTTAAACAATCCCAATAACTAACCGCTTCCAATTTGTTGAACTGAATAGCACTATTCTCCGATAGGAGCAAGGTTGAAATACACCTTGCTCCTATTGCTATGCTTAGAGTTCCGTCAAATCGACGAGAGGTTTGGCGGATAGGCTTATATCAACACAAAAGGTAAAAGGGAGAATGTGCGGTCTTTTTTACCCGAAGTGTTGATGGATTTCAGTTTTGTCGACTTCTCCAATCCCGTCTATTGCGGGCAACTCCGCCTTATGATATGATGAATTCGATCAATCGGAATTTGATGAAGGAGTGTGATTGTATGAAAAAGGTATGGACATATTTTGCGATAGGCTGTGTAGTCGCAATCATAGGTATGTTCTTTTCTGACATTTGCGGAGATTTCTTCAATGGTATGGATTATGGAAGTGCTTGTGTATTAGGAATAGGAATGTATCTTTGTGTGGTAGTTGTTACTTGCACAGGTATTATTGTTTCAAAAATCAGTTCCAAGCCAAATGAAGATACTCCTGAAGAAAAAGAAGAATGACCAATTCCAGTTTATCGGGCAGCCCTGTTTGGGGGCTGCCCTTTCTGCATCGACATGGGTTGTGCAAAGCGCAAATGAAATCGGCGAATGCACAGTATTAACGTGCGTCCCGCCTATCCGCCCTTTTTCTCGTCAATCTGCCGGTACAGCTCCTTCAGGGCATCGGACAGGCCGCCCACCCGGTCGATGAGGCCCAGGCGGACCGCCTCCTGGCCATAGATGACGCTGCCCACGTCCGCCGCCATCTCCCCGGTCTTCAGCATCAGGCTCAAAAACTCCTTCCGGCTGATATGGCTGTTCTTCACCACAAATTCCACGATCCGCTCCTGGAGCCGGTCGAAGTAGTTGTAGGTCTGGGGCGCGGCGATGACGGTGCCGCTCATCCGCACGGGATGGATGGTCATGGCCGCCGAGGGTACGGCGAAGCTGGTCTTGGCCGCCACCGCCAGGGGCACGCCGATGGAGTGGCTGCCACCCAGCACCAGGGACACGGTGGGCTTGTCCATGCCGGCGATCAGCTCCGCGATGCCCAGTCCGGCCTCCACGTCCCCGCCCACGGTGTTCAGCAGGAACAGTACGCCGGAGATATCATCATTCTCCTCCAGAGCCGCCAGCAGGGGCATGACGTGCTCGTATTTGGTGGTCTTGGCCCCCTGGGCGGCGGCCATGTGGCCCTCAATCTGCCCCACGATGGTCAGGCAGTGGATGACACCGTGGACCGTCCGGGTAACTGCGCTGCCCATGTCCACAATCTGCTGGGTCAGGGGCGCGGTAGGATTGTCCTCCTTCTCCCCGTCTCCGGCCGTGCCGGCGGGTTTCGTGTTTTCTGTCATAAGTCTCGTATAATGAAAGCCATCTCGAAGGAGGTGGTTTTCATCATTTCTCCTTTCCTCATAAGGTTGTATCGCAGGAGTAGCTACCTGCGCTATAATCAGTACAAGCACTGTGGATTTGTATCTATA
>Ga0129307_1002610_pt1 | contig 13542 bp, 19 predicted proteins | sample P1105metagenome_FD_94437 | JGI IMG/M metagenome (GOLD analysis project Ga0129307, IMG submission 94437) | Capybara group fecal microbial communities from Wisconsin, USA - P1105 metagenome | ecosystem: Host-associated > Mammals > Digestive system > Large intestine > Fecal | place: USA: Wisconsin... | reverse complement strand
GTCAATCAAAAAATGATGAAATTATTTTTACAGGACATATTCCTGTACGTTGTATTAATGAATATCGTAATACTTTAACTCTATATACAAATGGGCAAGCAGTTTTTTTGACAGAATTAAAAGGTTATCAAATTGCTACTTGTGAACCAGTTATTCAATCACGCAGACCAAATAATCGAATAGATAAAGTACGCCATATGTTTAATAAAAAAGAAAATTAAGTTACTATTTCGCTAAATTACAATTTATAGATTAGTTCGGAATATTAAGATATTCCGAGATAAGCAAAGTTGGTGATATCCAACTTTTTATTTTGAATAAAATATCACAACCACTTTAGGGTGACGGAAAAAAGCCTGTCCACATTGATTAAGCAATCAATATATGATATAATTTTCTTGGAAACAAAAGATAAAATGTATGATGACTTTGTCCACATTTTGTCCACATTGAACAAATTATTAGTAATATTTATAATACAAATAATACTGATAATAATATGTACTAAATGTCTATAAAATAAGGCTAAAAGCCATAATACTATATGTACCAAATATAGTGATAATATGCTCAAAAAGGGAGCATGTGGCAGTGGTAAAAAATATAAACAATGTTGTGGTAAATAAACTCGCAAACCTTTATAAAATAAGGAAAAATGCGAGTTTTTCTTTTTCTAAAAGTTGCAAAAATTGTAAAAAATACAACACTATCTACACTTTATCTACACTTTTCTTGATAAAAAAAAGACTTTTAAATGTGATATAATATAATTGTGAGGAGTAGATAAAATGAATGAGTACATTAATTTAGATGAAAAAAATATTGAAGAAGAACATGTATGCTGTGCAATTGGGGATCCTAAACATCAAGATGGTGTAGATAAAAAGAAAGAATGGATTAAAAGTAAATTAAAGGATGGTCATGTATTTAGAAAATTAAATGCAAGAGGTAAGATCTTTATTGAATATGAACCAATTGAAACGGCTTGGGTTCCTATTAATGGAAAGAATTATATGCATATTTATTGCTTATGGGTAGCAGGTAGTTTTAAAGGAAAAGGCATTGGTAAAGAATTATTAGAATATGCTATTGAAGATGCTAAAAATAAAAAAATGAGTGGGGTATGTACTTTGGTATCACAAAAGAAGAAACCATTTATTGGAGATAAGAAATTCTTTGAACATTATGGTTTTAAAGTAGTGGATACAATTAATGACTATGAATTAATGGCATTACAATTTGATGATAAAGAAACACCAAAGTTTAGTGATAGTGCTAGAAAGATGGAAATTGATAGCCAAGATTTTACTATTTATTATTCTAATGAATGTCCTTATGTAGAATATGAAGTTAAAGAATTATCTGATTATGCTAAAGATAAGGGAATTAAACTAAACTTTATAAAAATAGATTCATTAGAGAAAGCTAAAAATGTACCATGCATATTTAATAATTGGGCTAACTTTTATAAAGGAAAATTTGTATCAAATACAATATTAAATGCAAATGCATTTGAAAAATTAATTAAATAAAGTAATCGTAAGATTAAGATATTAGGAGAATGTAAAAATTCTCTTTTTATATGATAAAATAGATATATGATTTAAATGTTAAAATTATTTGCGTAACTTCCAAAGAAATTTGGTAGATTAAATGAATAATAAAAAGTAAAATGTTTAGTGAAGGGGATGATTATATGAATATTGGTCAAAATATTTCGAATTTAAGAAAGGGTGCTAATCTTTCACAAGAACAACTTGCTGAGAAGATGGGAGTAACAAGACAAACAATAAGTAACTGGGAATTAGACGAGTCCAGTCCTGATTTAAAGCAAGGTAGAGAATTATCTAAAATATTTAATGTGAGTTTGGATGATTTAGCTGGTGATTCAACATTTGAATATTTAGGAGAAACAAATAGTAATAAAAAAATTACTATAATATCGCCAATTGAAAATGTTATAGTAACTTGTAATAAGGTTCAATCATCAGGTAAGTATAATGGTGGTAAAGATTCACCGAAATATGCCTTATTTGGATGTGATGAAAGTAATTCTAATGCTTTTGGACACAATACTTTTTTAGGTTGGTATGAAGATAAAGAACAAATATCAAAAGAAATTATGGGTATAAAAGAAGCATTAGTATCTGGTACTCAATCTTATGAATTAAAATATAATGTTGAAGTTGATAAGAAATTAATGGGTATTATATTAAAAATGAAAAAGCAATGCAAATTATAATTTAAAAAAAGCATGGAAGATTAAGATATTTGGAGGATTTATGAAAAAGGAAAAAATATATGGAATTTTATGTGGTGCAGGAGGAATTCTAATAGGAGTATTTGCAAATAAATTAAATACAGTTTATGGTGGGGCATTATTTACTATTGGAGTATTATTATTAGTTTTTTCAGCAATAAAATTGGATAAATAAAACAATCGGAATATTAAGATATCCCCGTACATTAAGGTGAGAAATAATCTCATCTTTTTTAGTAATATTATAATTATTGTAAATTACTATGATATAATTATGTCGGGAGGGTTAACTTTAAGATGAAAAATAATTATACTGAATTGGTAAGTAATATAGGTAAAGCTTTTTATTTTCTTTTAGATGTTTCAAACGCTAATGAAAATAAATATATGTTAAAGGAATTTCATACGCATACAATAGGATTCATTGGTGGTGTTGCTGGTGAGCGTATATCAGGTATGTTTGAAGGTAGTATTTGGGTTATTGCTGATATAGATGTTTTATCTAATATTAGTAATCAAAGAAAGTTTTATGGTGCAGAATTTTCACATATTGTCGATAGTATACTTAATGATGGACATTCGCTTGTAGTAATTACAAATAACTATTATGAAAATCATGCATTACCACGTGATATCAATGATCAAGTTGATGTTCATGAATTTTGGGTAAATAATTTCGCATTAAATAAATTAAGATGCTATACATACGATGATGAGTTAGGTAAAGCAGTTAATATGTTTGATGCATATATGAAAGTATATGGTGGAAATATTTCAGATATCCCAGTAGATAAAATGATTAGTGATGCAAAGAAGATTCCTAACCCTAATATTAAAGTTTTGAAATAAACTCGCAATTTGCGAGTTTATTTTTGTATTGACATGTTCTTAAAAAAGATGTACAATATCATTGTATTAATCAAGTAATACAGTGAGGTGAAATTATGGAATTAACTTTTGAAAACAATATACCAATTTATATACAGCTTTTGGAATATCTTAAAATATATCTTATTTCTGGTGTATTCAAATGTGGTGATAAATTACCATCAGTTAGAGATTTTGCATTATCATTTAAGGTAAACCCTAATACAATGCAAAAGGCACTTGCTGAACTTGAAAGTATGAATCTTATATATACTGAAAGAACTAATGGTAAATACGTTACTAAAGATCAAAAAATAATCGATAAGTTGAAGGATGAATATGCTATTACTTTAGCAAAAAGCTATTTTCAAGGTATGAAAAGAATTGGATTAGGTAAAGCTGATTCTATCAAATATTTAGAAGGGATAAATGAGTAACATGGAATTATTAGAAATTAAAAATTTGAATAAGAAATATGATGATAAATATGCACTTAAAGATATAAATCTTAAATTATCAGGTGGTAAAATTATTGGTTTACTTGGTAAAAATGGTGCAGGTAAAACGACATTAATTAAACTTATAAATGATTTACTTACACCAACGAGTGGTGAAATACTAATTAACGGCAATAAGATAGGTGTTGAAACAAAGAAAGTAATATCTTATTTACCTGAAAGAACATATTTAAATAAGCAAATGAAAGTATCTGAGGTCTTAGAATACTTTAAAGATTTTTATGATAACTTTGATATTGAAAAAGCAAAAAGATTACTAAAAGATTTAGATTTAGATGATAATCAAAATTTATCTAAGATGAGTAAAGGAATGCAAGAAAAGGTTCAACTTGTTCTTGTTATGTCTAGAGAAGCAGATCTTTATATACTTGATGAACCCCTTGGTGGAGTAGATCCAGCAACCAGGGATTATATCTTAGATACTATATTATCTAATTTCAATGAAAATGCTAGTGTAATAATATCTACACATTTAATATCTGATATAGAAAGAATATTAGATGAAGTAGTATTTATTGATAAAGGGAAAATAGCATTGCAAAGTGATACAGATGAATTACGACAAAGAGAAAATGCTTCTATAGATGAAATATTTAGGAGGATGTTTAAATGCTAAGTAAATTATTAAAATATGATTTAAAATATATGATTAAGAATATGAGTGTATTTTATATATTAGCCATATTCTTTGCGATAACTACAAGACTATTATCATTACCTGAACAATCTATTATGATAGACATTTTAAGAAGAATCTCATCAGGATGTGTAATTGCTATGATTGCTAATATTGTTATTAATGTTATGATGAGAAGTTGGGTTAGATTTAGAGATTCTATTTATAAAGATGAATCATATCTAACACATACACTTCCTGTTACTAAAAATGATATATATAATTCAAAACTTCTTCAAACACTTATATTTTTCTTTATAGGATTCATTGTAGTTTTATTTGCTTTATTTATAGCGTATTATACACCAGATACATGGCATGCTATAAAAGAATATATTAAAAATATTACAATAGGTTTTAATATGAGTACAGCATTTTTTATTACAATGTTTATTGCAATTGTGTTTTTAGAAATATTTAATGCAATTCAATGTGGATTTTTAGGAATTATCTTAGGATATAAGAAAAATAATGGTAAGTTAGGCTTTTCAGTATTGTTTGGCTTTATTGCATATTTACTTTCTCAAAGCATGGTATTAGGTTTAGTATTTGCTTATGGCTTATTTGATTCAACAGTAATGGAATTGTTTAAAACTGCTACAATAAGTATTGATGTGAATGCATTTAAAACATTAGCGGTACTTTCTTCAATCTTATACATAGTACTTATCTTTGTAATGAGTCTTTTGTCTAAAAAAATATTAAATAAAGGTGTTAATGTTGAATAATTAGAATAGTAAAAGTAGATTTATATCTACTTTTATTATGCTATAATAATATCTTGAAAGGACTGGTAACATGATATTAAACGTAAGTGGTAGAACTGATGTCGTCGCCTTTTATTCTGAATGGTTTATGAATCGCTTAGCTGAAGGATTTGTTGACGTAAGAAATCCATTTAATCCTAAAATAGTTAGCAGGATAATGTTTGATGATGTGGATTTAATATTCTTCTGTACTAAAAACCCTATACCTATGTTAGATAAACTTAAAGATATAAATAAGAAAATATATTTTCATGTTACATTAACGTCTTATAAAAAAGATATAGAACCTAATCTACCACCTAAAAAAGATATTATTGAAGCTATCAAAAAAATATCTAGTTTTATTGGTAAAGATAATATCGTGGTAAGGTATGATCCTATATTAATTAATGATAATTATACTGTGGATTACCATATAAAATCATTTAATAAAATATGTGAATTATTAGATGGGTATATAAGCAAAGTATTGATTTCTTTTATCGATGATTACAAAAATGTTAGAAATAATTATAAAGTATTGAGATATAAAAAATTATGCGAAGATGATTATAAAAAGATTGGTCTTGCATTTAGTAAAATAGCAAGTGAACATGGAATGTCTATTCATACTTGTAGTGAGGAAAGAAATTTAGAAGAATTCGGATTTATTAAAGATGATTGTATGTCTAAAGAACTTGCCTATAAATTAACTGGTAAAAAATATAGGAAATGGCAAGGCAGAAATAATAAGTATTGTAATTGTGTAGAGATGGCAGATATTGGCGTGTATAATTCTTGCAAGCACTTTTGCAAATATTGTTATGCTAATTTTGATGAAAAGAAAGTCTTAGAAAATTATAAAATGCATGATCCTAGTTCATCTTTATTAGTGGGAAGATTAGAACCAGATGATGTTATTAAAGTTAGAAAATAATCTTATAAAGTTATTGAATTAGCTTGGTAAAACATTAAATATAGAATTAAAAACTACGAAATGTAGTTTTTTCTTGCATTTATTTCTAATAGGTTGTATAATTGAAAATGAAAATGTTTTTCAAATTGGAGGTGTATATGCAGACACGTGAATCATATAGTACTAAACAAAAAGACGTTATTAAAAACGCAATTAAAAATATTGATAAAGAATTTAGCATTAAGCAACTTTATAATTTATTAAAAGGTGAAACTGGTTTAACTACAATATATAGGTGCATTGATAAAATGTTTATGAATGGCGAACTAAGTAAACGTATTAGTGATGATAACGTTACATATTATAGTTATTTGGAAAAATGTGATAAAAATAACCATTTTTACTTGAAGTGTGAAAAGTGTGGACTTATGGAACATGTCGATTGCGACTGTATTGTTGAATTGGAAAATCATATTTTGAAAAACCATAACTTTTTGCCTAATACAAAGAAAATTATAATAAGTGGTTTATGTAAGAAATGTAAGGAGTGTTAGTATGTTAGATTGTATTATGGATGGTGTAATTGACACATTAAAATTATTACCATATTTGTTAGTGACATTTTTAATTCTAGAATTGATTGAAAATAAATTAAGTAAGAAAAATGAAAAAATATTATCAAGTAATAAAAAATATGGTCCTTTTGTTGGCGGATTATTAGGAGCATTACCACAATGTGGTTTTAGTTCTATGGCTGCTAATTTATTTTCTGCTAGAATAATTACTATGGGTACATTAATAGCAGTATTCTTATCTACTAGTGATGAGATGCTTCCTATAATGTTAAGTGAAAAAGTTGATATATTATTAGTACTTAAAATAGTTGGATTTAAAGTATTAGTTGGTATCGTAATTGGTTTAATTGTAGATATAATTTTTAAAAAAGATGTTAAAAATGAAATACATGATTTATGTAAGCATGATCATTGTGATTGTGAAGAACATGGTATAATTGTATCTAGTATTCTTCACACGTTAAAAACTGGCTTGTTTGTTTTGATTGCTAATTTAATTATTAATTTAATTATTTTTAAAGTGGGAGAAGATAATTTATCTGATCTATTACTTAACAATAATTTAGTTACATATTTTATATCTAGTTTAATTGGTTTAATTCCTAATTGCGCTGGTAGCGTTATTATAACAGAACTATATTTAGCTAATTTGATTACTGTTGGTACGTTATTAGCTGGATTATTGACTGGCAGCGGTCTTGGAATTTTACTATTATTTAGATCAAATAAAAGCATAAAAGAGAATCTAACTATTTTATCTATTATTTATTTTGTAGGTGTTATAGTAGGTATTATAGTAGACATAATAATATAAGATAGAGTTTTCTATCTTTTTATTTTAAAAAATATTAATTAGTGGTATAAATAGGATAAATATGATATAATTGTTTCTAGAATGGAAGGTAATTATGAAAAAAATGAATGTTGAAAATAAACGTGGATTTACACTATTAGGTATTGTATTATTGGTAATTATATTAATTGCCGGAGTTATTTTATATGGTCGTGTTAAATCTACGAATATAATAAAAGAATTTAAAGCTTTAATGGCTGGTGACGAGGTAAAAGCAGTATATATTATGAGGGATGGATGTAAATACTGTTCACTTAATGAAAATAATATTAAGTCTATGGTTGATGAGTATGGATTTAAATATTATAACATCAATACAAATGATTTAATTACTAGTGATTTTGATGAATTAATATCTCTATTAGGCATAGAAGATCCCGAAAAATTTGGAACACCATATTTAGTTTTAGTAGGTAATGGTGAGATTAAGGCTTCTTTAGATGGATTAAGACCATATGATATGTTATTTGATTTCTTAAAGAATAATAATATAATTGAGCAATCATCAAAATTATATTTAAAATATCCTACATATGAGGAATATATGAAAATTATAAATTCTAATGATCCGCAAATCGTTGTTTTAGCTCAATCAACTTGTAGTTATTGTTTAGCTGAACAACCTGTCTTAATCGAAGTTGCTAAGCAAACAGGTGCGAAGATTAATTATATCAATTTAGATTATTTATTCAAAAATGAAGACCAATATAATGATTTTATGAGTTCATTAAATTGGTTTAGTGAAAATAAAAACTGGGGAACTCCTACGACATTAATAGTTAAAAATGGTGTAGTTAAAAACTATTTAAGTGGTTATAGATCTATTGATGATATTAAAGAATTTTATAAAGATAACGGTGTTATTGAGTAGGTGATATTATGAATGGTACATATAGATTTTTAAAAGAATTTAAAGAAAAATATCCAATGACAATTACATGGCGTTTAAAAGCACATTCTAAAGTTATTGATAAACATATAAATCCGGATGAAGAATTGCTTTATGCTTTTGCTGGTCAAAAAGGTGAAACATATAATGATATTATCCATACTTATGTTGTTGCAGTGACTGATAAACGTATTATAATTGGACATAAAAGAATTTTATTTGGTTATTTCTGCATATCAATTACACCAGATTTATTTAATGATTTAACAATAGAATCAGGAATGATTTGGGGAAAAGTTATTATAGATACATTAAGTGAAAAAGTATCTATAACAAATGTTGATAAAAAGGCTTTACCTGAAGTTGAAACTGCAATATCAACTTATATGATGGAAGCTAAGAAAAAATATCAAAGAGAAAGTGAATAACACCATATGGTGTTATTTTATTTGATAAAATTTGTAAAACAATATATAATATATAATAGGAGTATGATATATGAAAAAGATGTTTAAGTTATTAGTTATAATGTTTATTATATACTTTGCATATAAGCAGGTATTTTCATTTTTATCTAAGGGTCATGAAGTGACTTATAATGTAGATGGTATTACAGTACATGAAATATATAGTAAGAGTAATGGATATTATTTTGAGATAGCAACTGAAGATTATACTATACCAGTTCAAACAAATAATAAGTATAACAGATCTAAACGTGTAATTACTGATGTAAAAATATTGGATGGTAATAGTTATAAATGTGCATATGTTGCTATTAAAGATGATGTTCAAATAAAATGTTTGAAAAATGGTATGTTATATTTTTATAATAACATTATTGGCATAGATACTAAGTTAGATACGCTAGTAAATGAACTTGGATATGTAAAACCTGTATCAGCTGCTGATGCAGAAGAAAAGGATAATATTTTATTTTATAAAGATAATTATATTGATAATAAAAATGTATTATTAAGTACATATAAGGGAGCATATATATTTGGCAAAAATGTTACCAACAATGCCAGATTTATACAACTATTTGATAGCGATAAATATACAAAGGATATTGAGGCTATCTATACAAAATATTATATCGTGGCAGACTATAATTCAAGTCATGAGTTTAATAAGTTTAGTTTGATTAATGTATCGACTGGTAATGTTGAAGTCATAACTTCAAAAAATAATATTTCTTTTTCATCATTTATACAAGGATCATATGAAAATAAAATTTATTTAATTGATATTGCTAATAAAAAACAATATGCGATTGATATTAAACGTAAAAGTGTTGAACAAGTTGGTAGTGTAAATTCAGGCGCTGAGGTATTAACTAAAGACGGATTTGAGACAAGAAATATTAATGATGTCATTGATAATCGTACATTATTTTACACAGCAGAGTCTGATAAATTTAACACTGAAGGCTATGCAAGGGTAGACCATGTAGATAATATTTATTATTTGTATACAATAAATGGAAATAATTATGATGTATACATTGTTTATGAAAATGATAAATTAAATCAAAAGAATTATGCATTTACTTGTACAGATATGTTTAGAATCAATTATAATGATGGCTATGTATATTATATATATGGCGATGAGCTACGTGCTTTTGGAACTAATATTGGTAATAAAACTATAATTAAATATAGCGAATTAAAATATAATCATAATATGCAATATTATGTATATTAAAAGTAATTTATCATAAAATATTTTAGAGGTGAATTTATGTCAAACGATGGCAGTATGTTTGCTAATAAAATTAATAAGAAGATAGATAATAATCGTCAATATTATTATAGTAAAAATAGCGATGTGACATTAACGAACACTAAAGGTAAAAATATAAAACAAAAGATTAATGAAATATTTACTTCACGCAATTATGTCTATAAAGCTGATGTAGTTATTTTTACTAAAAGCGGTGAACTAAGGAAAAGAATTATTGGTAAAAACTCTAATTATTTAATTACTGATAACAATGAATTAATTCCAATAACAGATATTCTTGATATTAAATATCAATAAAAAAACAGCTTAGCTGTTTTTTATATGCATTCAATATATGTATCATTTAAACATCTTAAAGCACAGCAACAATTTAAATTCATTGTGAAAAATGAATTTGTACCAATATATGGTATGTTTGGCTCTGTTGTATCCGGATTTGTTGTAAGAACTCTAAAAGTTGCGCAACATCCGTCAATTTTTTCGATTCTGAAGACATTTGAACATACGACACCTTCATCGCCACAAGTGACGTCTTCTTTTGTTGTTGGCATGCTCCATGGTGTTCCATTACCTGAACATGTATATAACATGATTGGTCTTGTATTGCACATCAGTGAAGTTGTTGAACAGCCTAAAAATCCTCTATCACATGTATCTAGACAACTTTCGCTACATTCTGCATTATTTTGCAATATGTTGATTGTGTTTAAGATGTCAGCAATGCATTTACAGTCGCTATTACCATTGCACATATAATCCACCCCTTCGTTATTCTAATATAGGATATTCATATTGCAAGAAAGTGTGTGAATAAATAACCCAACAGTTTGTTTTATAAAATAATATTGAAAAGGGGTTATCAAATCTAAAAAAATTTGGTATAATGTTAATAGAATAAAGGGGATGCGGTGTATGGATAGCATTGTATTATATAATCAAAACGGACAAAAATTTGATGTAGAAGTAATTAGATATTTCGGCATTGGTCATAATAAATATCTAATTTTTAGCTTGGACGAAATTGATAATAATGGTTATATTCAATTATATTTATCAAAAGTAGATGATTCAAATGAAAAAATCACTATGTCTAATGTTACTGATGATAAAGAATGGAATGATTTTAGAAACGCTATTCAACAAATAGTATCTAATAATAAAAATGGAATTCCAAATAAAACTGATTTAGACTATCATGTATTGAATGAAGCAATGGTGTCTGAATTTAGAATATTTAAATTGAAAAATGATATTGCTAAATCATTATCATCAAATAAAAATGTAGAAAATAAAACAGAAAAAAGTTTACAAAAGAATATGGATTTGCAATCTGCATCAGCACATGATACAGGCTTAACAATTGAAGAAATTTTAAAAGAAGTATCAGATGGTGCTAGAAACGCTCGTGAAGTTACTAAGGTAGACTTAAATAAAAAAGATGAGGAACCTACTTTAGAGAAAACTAAAGAAAATAAAGCAAAAAAAATGACTATAGAAGATTTGTTAAATTCTGAAGCTGGTGAAATCGAACCTGCAATTGAAGAAAATTTAGAAAAAGATTCAGATGTTGCTATAGAGAAAAACGAAGATTCAGATGTAACATATGACAAAGATTTGGATGAAGTAATGCAACTTGTTGAACGTTTTAGAGATGAAAATATTGCTTTAATAAATGAGAATGCATTATTGAAAGCTAAATTATCACAAATAGAAAAAATTATTAAAGAAGCTTAGGCTTCTTTTTTCATATCATTTAATTATTTCCGTATAATTAATTGGGTGGTTATATGCGAAATGTTATTAAATATTTTTATGGATTAAACGTGACTAATATAAGGCAAAAAAATGATATATATTTTTTAGAAATTGATGGAAGCGACTACTTATTTTGTAAATGTGATTTAGATAAGTTTAAAAATGTTTTAAAAATAATTGATACTAATTTTAATTATCATAAATTAGTTAGAACTATTAATGGTGATATATGTATATTTTTTAATGATACATATTATGTATTATTAAAGGTAAAAACAATATCGAAAAAAATATGTATTGATGATATAATTGCTAGTCATTATTTTATTAATGTTGATCCGTCAATAAAAAATCATTGGATTGAATTATGGTCCAATAATATTGATTATTTTGAGTATCAATTAAATGAATCTGATATGGCATTTACGATTTTAGCAAAATATGCGGCTTACTATATAGGACTAGCCGAAAATGCTATTCAGTTATTAAAGAGTATAGATTCAACTGGTCTTGAAGTATATACAGCACATAAGCGTGTTAGTCATAATACAGATTTAATCACGCTGTATAATCCGACAATGGTGATATTCGATACTAAAGTTAGAGATTTTGCTGAATATTATAAAAGCGTATTCTTTACCGCAGATATATCATCACGCAAGAATATTTTAAATGAATTGTTAGGCATATTAAAAAATTTAACTAGCGTAGAAAAAAATATGTTTTTTGCACGTATGTTATACCCATCGTATTTTTTTGACGCATATGATAAATTAATGTTCAATGGGGAAAACATTATAGATATGTATATAGATAAAATAGGAGATTATGAATTGTTTTTAAAACATATATACGAATATATAAAAAAAACAACCTATATTGATAATATAGATTGGTTGATTATTCAGTAATATTAATAACCTCTTTAACTTCAGGTACTTCTTCAATGATAGTACTTTCTATACCATCTTTGAGTGTAAGATCGATAATACTGCAATTTGCACATGCACCTGTCATCTTGATATATACGGTATTATTTTCGTATTTAATGAATTCGACGTCTCCGCCATCGCCTATTAGATAAGGTCTAATAGAATTAATAACCTCTATTATTCTTTCTTCTTGTCTTTTTGCATCCATTAAAATCACCAATATATATTATATAAGAAAATTTCAAAAAGACAATATTAAATTTAAAAAAAAGATTAATTGATAAAAAAATAATGTTATGTTATAATTTTATCTAGTATGCGAGGTGGCTTTATGTACAATAAAGATGATATAATTGTTGGTAAAGTTAGTGGAATTACTAAGTATGGGATATTCATGGATTTTGAAAAAGGGTATACTGGTATGGTACACATATCTGAAATATCATATGACTATGTGCGTGATATACATGAATATATAAATATTGATGACGAAATAGAAGTTCGTGTATTAGATGTTGATAATAAACTTTTAAGATTACAACTTACTATGAAGGATATTAGCGATATAAAAGTAAGTAAAAAAAGAAGAATACGTGAAACAGTTAATGGATTTAGAACCTTAAAAAAGAATTTGCCACTATGGATAGACAAAAAAATACAAAACATTAAAAACATTTAGATATTTCTATTGACAAAACAAAATATTAATGTTATAGTTAAATACGTCTAGTGACATGGGAGATTAGCTCAGTTGGTTAGAGCACCTGCCTTACAAGCAGGGGGTCATAGGTTCGAGTCCTATATCT
>Ga0129307_1002609_pt1 | contig 13544 bp, 12 predicted proteins | sample P1105metagenome_FD_94437 | JGI IMG/M metagenome (GOLD analysis project Ga0129307, IMG submission 94437) | Capybara group fecal microbial communities from Wisconsin, USA - P1105 metagenome | ecosystem: Host-associated > Mammals > Digestive system > Large intestine > Fecal | place: USA: Wisconsin... | reverse complement strand
TTATTGATTCACATAGGAGGAATAAGAAAATGTCACAAGACGCAAAGATTATTATCAGGAAGATTGTAATCTTTCATTATTGAAGGGTAAGACAATAGCTATTATTGGTTATGGTAGCCAGGGTCACGCTCACGCACTTAACCTTAAGGAGAGCGGTTGCGATGTTATCATCGGTCTTTACGAGGGTTCTAAGTCATGGGCTAAGGCTGAGAAGCAAGGACTTACAGTTTACACAGCTGCAGAGGCTGCTAAGAAGGCTGATATCATCATGATTCTTATCAACGATGAGAAGCAGGCTGATATGTATAAGAAGGACATCGAGCCAAACCTTGAGGCTGGCAACATGCTTATGTTCGCTCATGGTTTCAACATTCACTTTGGTTGCATCAAGCCACCAGCTGATGTTGATGTTACTATGATTGCTCCTAAGGGACCAGGTCACACAGTACGTTCTGAGTACCAGGCAGGTAAGGGTGTTCCTTGTCTTGTTGCTGTAGAGCAGGATGCTACTGGAAAGGCTCTTGATCTTGCACTTGCTTATGCACTTGGTATTGGTGGTGCTAGAGCCGGCGTTCTTGAGACAACATTCCGTACAGAGACAGAGACTGACCTCTTTGGTGAGCAGGCTGTACTTTGCGGTGGTGTATGTGCACTTATGCAGGCTGGTTTCGAGACACTTGTTGAGGCAGGTTATGATCCAAGAAACGCTTACTTTGAGTGTATCCACGAGATGAAGCTTATCGTAGACCTTATCTACCAGTCAGGCTTCGCAGGTATGAGATACTCAATCTCTAACACAGCTGAGTACGGTGATTACATCACAGGTCCAAAGATTATCACAGAGGATACTAAGAAGGCTATGAAGCAGGTTCTTTCAGATATCCAGGATGGTTCATTCGCTAAGGAATTCCTCCTTGATATGTCTCCAGCTGGTCGTCAGGTACACTTCCAGGCTATGAGAAAGCTCGCTTCTGAGCATCCATCAGAGAAGGTTGGTGAGGAAATTCGTCAGCTTTACTCATGGAACAACGAGGAAGATAAGTTCATCAACAACTAATCTTAAATATTATAAGAGCCAAGGCAAATGCCTTGGCTCTTTTTAAGCTTCTCTAAAGTTTTTATTGCGGAAAAACTTGTATAAGTGTGAGGATATCTTGATATCCGTATATACGTCGGCGTATTCTCTTGGAGTGTACTCCGTTACAAAGTTGGTGGCAAAGTTTTTATTCATGCCACGGGATTTGCACAAATCCACAGCCTTGTTGTAGGCTACAGCGGCCTTGGCTTCGCTGGAGTATCGCCCGATAATAAAGTCTCCATTTAAGTGAATTTTAGCTACGTATTTAATACGTCCGGATTTATCTTCCTTAGTGACACCGTGATATTTATTGACTAAAATAATATTTGAGTATCGCATATCAAATTCATCCCCGTTGGCAAACACGTAGTCCTTGCCTTTGACTGCGTAGGGCCTGATGCCGTAGCGACTTAGTATGTTGTATTGCATACCGTAGTCGCTGACGAATAAATGCCCGCCACGGAACTGGATTTTGTGACTTGAATAATAGAATAAATCATCCTTATCAAACTTTAGGATGGTGGATTGATCAAGGTAATAAATAAAATAATTATTCTGCAGATAGATAGGGTTTTTGATATAGATTTTGTTGTCCCTAAAATTTATCAAAATCACTATCTTTTCAAAAGGCAGAGATTTAATTTTGTTTTGATAGGAAAGCAGAGTGATAGAATCATTTTTTAAAATGGACCAGGCTTCCTTGTAGGCCTTATTGCACAAAGCCTCAGTTTCAAAGCTTCCGATGCTAATGTGCTTGCCATTGTAGGTGATATTTCCGCGGTAGTAGATATCGCCGTTTTTCTTTGTCGCTTTGTATACTCCAGGTTTCACAGTAAATCTCCTTGATTCTATTACAGCTGTATTATATTATTTATTAGGCTGTCGTTGATTGATGGGGATTGCTCCTAATCAATGAAATATTATATATATGATTTTACACTTTTGCGAAGGCGAATGTATTAAAAAACTATGAAAACTTTTTATTTTGAATCTAAAAAAACAGCATTTAAAGAGGGATTAAGAGATGGTCTTCCAATTGGATTGGGATATTTGGCTGTTTCATTTTCACTTGGTATTTTGGCGAAGAATTCCGGGTTGTCTCCATTTCAAGGATTTTTGGCTTCGCTTTTAAATAATGCCAGCGCCGGAGAATACGCCGTGTTTACATTGATTGGTGCTGGGGCTACCTATTTAGAGGTGGCACTGATGACTTTTGTAGCCAATGCCAGATACCTGCTTATGTCCACTGCAGTCAGTCAAAAGATGCATGAGGATACGCCGCTGATTCACAGGCTGGCCGTTGCCTTTGATATTACCGACGAGTTGTTTGCCATCGCCATGAATCGGCCAGGCTACATCAATCCATATTATAGCTATGGTGCATTTACCTTGGCTCTACCGGGGTGGGCCTTTGGTACAGCTTTTGGTGTAATAGCAGGAGAGCTTATGCCGCTGAGATTAGTCAGCGCCTTATCAGTTGCTTTATATGGAATGTTTTTGGCTTGCATCATTCCAACAGCACGGAAAAATAAGATAGTAGCTTTCATTATTATTATTTGCTTTATCTTAAGCTATGTTGCATCCACTGTGCCTTTTCTTGCACAGATTTCCAGCGGTACAAGGACAATCATCTTGACGGTTGTGATTGCATCGTTGGCAGCTATTATTTTCCCTTATCCGGAGGAGAGCGATGAGTAGAAACATCTATATTTATATATTGGTGTCTGGTCTTGTGAGTTTTATAATCAGAGCATTGCCAGTTACCATTTTTAGAAAGCCAATTCAAAATAAGTTTGTCAGGTCCTTTCTATACTATGTGCCTTACGTTACCTTGGCGGTTATGACTTTCCCGGCCATAGTAGAGGCTACGCAAAATAAGCTGGCAGGCATTCTTGCATTAATCGCCGGCGCAGTTGCAGCCTGGTTTAACCAAAGCCTGTTTAGAGTTGCTGTCATATGCTGTGCTGTTGTGTTTATAGTAGAGCTTATATTAGTTTAAAATTTCCCTTTCTGTATCTAGGATAATTCCATTTGCTGGATAATTATTTTATCTGGTTAGAATATCCCAAATACAGGAAGGGACTTTTTTATAGAAATATCCTATAAATTAACAACACTCTGTTAGTATTAGAAAAATCGGTTTTAATTTCTTAAAAATAATAAACTCTTCAAGGGTTCTTTCCTGTGTTATGGAAAATTCAAGTAAAAAGAAATCGGAAAATAAAGTGGGTTTTTCCTTCCTGATTATTAATGTTCATATTGCATATATGAGGGATAATTTTCCTTAAACGATTAAAACATAATGTATAGATTTTTACTGTAGATTTTCTAAGATTGAAAATAGAATTTTATATTTTAAACAAAAAGAGGAACTGCTAGAATCTTTTTATAGTAAAAAGCAACAAAGGGTTGCAGAAATATTTTTAGGAGGAGAAGAAATAATGAAAAAGAAAGTTTTGGGGTTATTGCTTACTGCCGTAATGTCTATGGGCTTACTTATTGGTTGTGGTCCTGCAGACACAGGCGAACCTACAGATGACGGCTCAGCTGCTGCTACAACAACAGAAGCTAAAAAGGGAGATAGCTCTGGCAAGAAAGTTGCCGTTGCAATGCCTACTCAGTCATCTGAGAGATGGATCAACGATGGTAACAACATGAAGGAAAAGCTTGAAGCTTTAGGCTATGAGGTTGACCTTCAGTACGCAGAGGATGATGTACAGGCTCAGGTTTCTCAGATTGAGAACATGATTGCAGCTGGTGCTGACTGTCTCGTAATCGCAGCTGTTGACTCTTCAGCTCTTGTAAACGTTGAGGCACAGGCTAAGGAAGCTGGTATTCCTATCATCGCTTACGATCGTCTTCTTATGGACACAGATGCTGTTAGCTACTATGCAACATTCGATAACAAGGGTGTTGGTACAGCAATTGGTAAGTACATCGAGGAAGCTAAGGATCTTGCAAACACAGACGAGACATACACAATCGAGTTCTTCATGGGTTCTCCAGATGACAACAACGCGGTAATGCTTTACAACGGTCTTATGGAAGTTCTTAAGCCATACCTTGACAATGGCACATTGGTATGTAAGTCAGGCAGAACATCATTTGATGACACATGTATCTTAAGATGGTCTCAGGAAACAGCTCAGCAGAACTGTGAGAACTACTTAACAGGATTCTATTCAGATGAGAAGCTTGATATCTGCGCAACAGCATTTGATGGTTTCGCTTATGGATGTAAGGCAGCTCTTGAGGGAGCAGGCTACAAGGTTGGCAAGGATTGGCCACTTATCACAGGTCAGGATGCTGAGCTTATGGCTACAAAGAACATCATTGCAGGTTCACAGACAATGTCTATCTACAAGGATACACGTCTCCTTGCTGACAAGTGCGTAACAATGGTTCAGGCAGTTCTTGAAGGCTCAGAGCCAGAGATTAACGATAAAGAGCAGTATGACAATGGTAAGCTCGTTGTTCCTTCATACCTCTGCACACCTGTAGCAGTAGATAAGGACAACTACAAAGAAATTATCGTTGATGGTGGTTACTACACAGAAGAGCAGTTAGCTGAGTAGAAATCAAAAAATTATCAAATTTTTTGATTTCGTAATTGGCAGGATTTTTTGAACTTGATTCAAAAAATCATGTCTAGCTCGAAAGAGCTAGATTCAAAAGCAAAATTCCTATATTTGCTTTTGAACCTTAAAAATAAACTATTAATAGTGGCGGCTTTTAAAGTCGCCACTAATTATAAGAAGGAGAAACAAAATGTCAGATTACATCTTGGAAATGAAACATATCATTAAAGAATTTTCCGGAGTAAGAGCACTTGATGATGTTAATCTGCAAGTGAAAAAGGGGGAAATCCATGCTCTTTGCGGAGAGAATGGTGCTGGCAAATCTACACTGATGAATGTCCTTTCCGGCGTTTATCCCTTTGGTACTTATGAGGGCGAGGTAGAATACAAAGGCCAACCTTGTAGGTTTCATAATCTAAGGGATTCTGAAGCAAAAGGAATCGTTATTATCCATCAGGAATTAGCGTTAAGTCCCCTTCTTTCTATTGCTGAAAACGTGTTCTTAGGAAATGAACAATTGTCTATGAAGGGTGTTATTGATTGGACAAAGACAAGACAACGTGCTCAGGAAATGCTTGCTAAAGTAGGACTTGAAAATGAAAATGTTAACGCACCAGTTAATACACTTGGTGTTGGTAAGCAGCAGCTTATCGAAATTGCAAAGGCTATGGCAAAGAAGGTTGAGCTTCTTATTCTCGACGAGCCTACAGCCGCATTAAACGACGAGGAGTCTAAAAAGCTTCTTGATATTATGCTAGAGCTTAAGAGACAGGGCATTACCTGTATCATCATTTCTCATAAGCTCAACGAGATCAGCTATGTTGCTGATGCTGTTACTGTCATTCGTGATGGTAAGACAATTGAGACTCTCGTTAAGGGAGTAGATGATTTTTCAGAGGATAGAGTTATCAAGGCCATGGTTGGTCGTGAGCTTACTAACAGATATCCCGTTAGAGAAGGTGTTACTATCGGTGACACAATATTTGAGGTCAAGGATTGGAATGTATTCCATCCAGATGATCCAGACAGACAAGTTCTTAAAGACATAAACATCGAAGTTAAAGCAGGAGAGGTTGTTGGCTTGGCAGGCTTGATGGGCGCAGGACGTACAGAGTTTGCTATGAGTGTATTTGGCCACAGCTACGGACAAAAGATTTCGGGTACTATCAAAATCAATGGAAAGGAAGTTAATATACGTACAGTTAAGGATGCCATTGATAACAAGCTTGCTTATGTTACAGAGGATAGAAAGACAAATGGTCTTATCTTAATTGGCGACATCAAAGAGAATATGACTCTTGCTGCACGTCCAAAGTTCTTTTCTAAGCATGGTGTTATAGATGGAAACCAGGAAATCTTGGCTGCTGAAGAATATAGAAAGAGAATAAATGTAAAAGCTAATTCCATCAACCAAGTGGTTGGCTCATTATCCGGTGGTAATCAGCAAAAGGTTGTACTTGCTAAATGGATGCTTACACAGCCTGATGTATTGATTCTGGATGAACCAACACGAGGAATCGATGTAGGTGCTAAATACGAAATTTACTGTGTTATTAATGAGCTGGCAAAGGCTGGTAAGGCGGTAGTCGTTATATCATCAGAAATGCCGGAAATCATTGGTACCTGCGACCGTATATACGTTATTAACGAAGGCGAGATAGCAGGTGAGTTAACCAGTGAAGAGGTTTCTCAGGAGAAAATTATGCAGTGCGTAATGGCGCATAACAGAAAGGAAGATGGAAATGAAAAATAAACGCGTTAATCTTGATATGAAACAATACGGCATGTTCATTGCCTTGATTGTTATTTATTTAATATTCGCCTTGATTACTCATGGCAAAAACCTTACACCTATGAATATTAACAACCTTGTAATGCAGAATGGTTACGTAGTAATCCTTGCAATCGGTATGTTGCTCTGCGTACTTACAGGTAACGTCGACTTAGGTGTTGGTTCCATTGTAGCTTTATGTGGTGCTACAGCCGGAATCATGTTGATGGATCACAAGGCAAATATGTGGGTTGCTATTTTTGCTTCCCTTGCTATTGGTCTTTTGGTTGGTATGTTTGCAGGCGTATTCATAGCCTACTTAGGTATTCCACCATTCGTTGTTACACTGGCAACAATGCTTATGGGTCGCGGACTTACATATACACTTCTCCAGGCGCAGACAAAGGGACCTCTTCCAGTAAGCTACAACTTTATTGGTGCTGGATTCCTTCCTAACTACAAGATTTTTGCAGGTGGACAACCACTTGATTTAGTATCGATTGCAATTGCAATCATTGCATCTGCAGCACTTATTTTCTCAGAAGTTAGAAACACAAAGATTAAAAAGAAATACAACTTTGCACTTGCTCCAGTTTGGCAGACAGTGTTAAAGCTTGGAATCGAGTTATTCATTCTTTGGTTTTTCTTCTACAAGCTTGCTAGATACAACGGACTTCCATTCGTACTTCTTATCATGGTAATCCTTATTGCTATCTACGCATTCATCACAACCAAGACTGTTGCAGGTCGCCAGATTTACGCTTTGGGTGGTAACAGAAAAGCAGCAAACCTTTCTGGTATCAACACCAACAAGGTATTCTTCTGGGTATACACTAACATGGGTATTTTATCAGCTATCGCTGGTATCGTTCTTTCAGCAAGAAACGGTTCTTCTACACCAAAGGCTGGTGATGGTTTCGAAATGGATGCCATCGCATCTTGCTACATTGGTGGTGCTGCCGTAGCCGGTGGTTCTGGTACAATCCTTGGTGCTGTAGTTGGTGCCTTCGTAATGGGTGTGCTTAACAACGGTATGTCCCTCTTTGGATGGTCTACCGATATTCAAAAGATCGTTAAGGGTGCCGTTCTCCTCGGAGCAGTAACCGTTGACGTACTTTCTAAGCGTAAGAATAACTAAACCTTTCTGTTTCTCTCAACTCTTTTTGGTTAACATTTACGCTAGAAAAATAATTCTTGGAGCTTCACATAATCTGTGGGGCTCCTTGTTTTATAAGCTTTACATATCCAACATTATGTATTCCCCTTTTGGTTATATACACCTTATTTGTCTTCATATTCCATTCATCAAGTGTAATTAAGAAAACGTATTTTTGAATGTAAAGCTTATAAATTTGAGTCAGCATAAGAGTGTAGGAACGAAATAATATCAGCAAAAGGACCGAGAGAATTAGTGAAGTTTGAAAGACTTTTTGGTATAATAGACCTACTTTAGTATTGGGAGTTTTAGTATGTACAATGTAATGCTAGTAGATGACGAAGAGGAAGCTCGTATCGCCATCGAAAGAAAGATTAATTGGCACGAATTGGGCTTTAATGTGGTGGCCACTGCTGAAAATGGCAGGGACGCCCTAGACAAGGCATTGGAAAAGCAACCTGATGTAGTCATGACAGATATCAATATGCCTTTCTTGAATGGCCTAGAGTTTGCCAAGCTTTTAAAAGCAGAGCTGCCTGCCACCAAGATTGTTATTTTTTCTGGATACGATGAGTTCGATTATGCCAAGGAGGCAATTGAGCTATCTGCAGAGGAATATATTCTTAAGCCTATCGATGCCGATGAGCTCTACAATGTGTTTTCTAGATTAAAGGCCAGATTAGACGACGAGTTAGATAAGCGCCGTAACTTGGAAACTCTTGAAAAGTATTATCAGGAGAGTTTTCCTTTATTTAGAGAGCAGTTTTTGATTGGTCTTATTGAGGGCCACATTGAGCCAGAGCGAATCGACGAGATTATTTCTGATTATGAAGAGGGAATTAAGGGGGAATTCTATGCCGTCGGCATTATAAAGCTTTCCTTTGAAAACGATTCAAATATTAATAATGACAAGAGGCGTTTGCTTTCAGTTTCACTTAACCAGCTGACCAAGGAACGTCTTGGTAGTTTTGCAAATTATTACTGCATCAACTACTTGGGTAACGTAATAGTTCTTGGCTGTTTTGAAAAGGCAGAAGAGTATGACGAGTTCGTTGTAAATTTAGACCAGATATGTAAACTGTCTGCAAAGCTTTTGGAGGTGCCAACTACAGCGGGAGTTGGTTCTATTGTCACGGAATTAAAGGATTTGTTTAGCTCTTTCAGGTCTGCCAAGGAGGCAGCAGCCTACAGAATATTGCTTGATGAGAATCAGGCATTTTCAATTAAGGATTTGGAGCCTAGGGGAAACTTTGTAAATCTTTTTGAAAGCGACAATGTTAACCAGATTTTAAAGCAGATAAAAATAGGAGAAGAAGAGGAACTTACTCAGGTAATCCATGAATTTTTCCTTAATATATCAAGCAATGATATGGCTCTTTATCAATTAAAGCTTTCTATTTTGGAGGCTTATTTTGAGATCATCAAGCTGGCAAAATCATTTGCTGTAAACGATGATGAAATCGGTGGCATGGACAAGGATATTTTTGATTTTCTAGATAGCGTTGAGTCTATAGATGAGCTTGAAAAGTGGTTCTCTGTAAGATGCTTCTGGCTCAAGGATAGAATCAATCAGACTCGTCATGACAGCACCAGTATGCTAATTGACAAGGCCAAGGAGTACATTACCGAGCACTACAGTGAATCAGACCTTTCTGTTGACAGGCTCTGTCAGCATTTAAATGTTAGTCCAAATTATTTTTCATCACTGTTTAAGAAAAATACAGGTGAAACCTTTGTCACCTATTTAACCAATCTTAGGATGGAAAAGGCAGTTTGGCTTTTAGATAACACTGATGAAAAGGCATATATTATTGCCGGAATGATTGGTTACGACGAACCGAATTACTTTAGCTATGTGTTTAAAAAGGCATATGGCATTTCACCATCCAAGTATAGACAAAAGAAAGAAGGCTAGTAATTAAAGGCCTTAGAAGGATATAAGATGAAAAAGTTTAATCTTATAAATTATATAAAAAATATTAAGAGGGCCTCTAAACGCCGCAGTATTCAGCTGATTATATCCCTTTCTTTTACTATTGTTTCTATCCTGAGTATGACCTTTATGGCTCTTGCTTTTTACACCAACTATATCAACACAGCAAAGCAGACAGCCATAGACTACAATGAAAAGGTTATTGATCAGATTAGTTGGAATCTTAATTCGTATTTACGAAATATGATGGGTATTTCCAACAGTATGTACTACAACGTAATCAAGAATTTGGATTTGACCAGCGATACCATGACCAAGGAAATGGACCTTTTGTACGAGGCCAACAAGGACAATCTTATTAGTATCGCCTGCATTTCCCAGGATGGGGCTTTGATTTCTGCTGCGCCAATTGCCACTAGAAAGGCAGGGGTGGACTTTACCAAGCAGGAATGGTTTATGAATACAGAAGAGCGAATTGAGAATTTTCATTTCTCTTCTCCACATGTTCAAAACATGTTTGATAGCAGTAATTATCGCTACTATTGGGTTGTGTCCTTAAGTCGAAGCGTGGAGCTTAACTACATGGGACATACGAGGCGCGGTATTTTGCTTGTAGATATGAACTATTCTGCCATTGAGCAGATGTTTTCCAATGTAAATGAGCAGGGAAGAGGCTATGTTTACCTGATCGATTCCAACGGCGAAATTATTTTCCATCCAAGACAAAAGGCAATCTATGCCGGTCTTGCCAAGGAAAACAATATCAAGGCTGCAAGCTATGATGAGGGCAATTATGTTGAGCGTTTCAATGGCCAACAGCGCGCAGTAGTTGTAAAGACTGTTGGTTATACAGGCTGGAAGATTGTATCAGTTGTTCCTATGGAGGATTTGGCTGTTGAGTACAACCAGCTTAGGGTGTTTATGTTCATTATCATTACAGTTACCCTGTTCCTCATTACTTTTGGTAATTTTTTCATTTCCAAGATTGTTACCGACCCAATACGACGTTTGGAGAATTCTCTTAACGATATTGAAGGCGGAAGATTTGACGCAGACAACATTTATATTGGCGGTTCCCATGAGATTAGGCACTTGGGCCGAACCATAAAATCCCTTGTTGTACAGATGAGAAATCTTATGGATGAGCGAGTTGCAGAGCAGAAGGATAAACGTAAATCCGAATTAAATGCCCTTCAAGCTCAGATAAATCCGCACTTTTTATATAACACTTTGGATTCTGTTGTATGGATGATTGAAGCCCAGAAGTATCCAGAGGCTATTTCTATGATTACTAGTCTTGCCTCGCTTTTTAGAATCAGTCTTAGCAAGGGCAACAATATCATTACCATCAAGGATGAGATTACTCACGCCAAGAACTATCTTGCGATTCAAAAGATTCGTTACAAGAACAAGTTCGAGGCCAACATTAAGGTGGACCCAGAAATCGAAAACTGTATCACCATCAAGCTTATTATTCAGCCACTTATTGAAAATGCCATTTATCATGCCGTAGGTGACTTGGATGATGAGGGTATTATTGATGTTGAGGCATATCAGAAGGATGGAGACATCTATATCGAGGTAAGGGATAATGGAATGGGAATTCCACCAGAGGTACTTGAAAATCTCCTTACCGAAAAATCCGCTTCTAAGGGTAAGGGCTCAGGAATCGGTCTTTGGAATATTAATCAGCGCATTAATCTCTATTTCAAAGAGGACTACGGCCTATCTATTACCAGTGAGTTAGACGAGGGTACAACAGCCACCATCAGGCTGCCTAAGCTTACTTACGAGGAGTACATGAAGGGGGTAGAAAATGAAAAATAAAAAGTTGCTAATTGGTTTCTTTTTCGCCCTTCTTGGTCTCATTTTGGTTGAGTACTACATTTATATTAATTACAGTAGGCTCACAAGAGAGACTACTGAGATTTCCTTTGTTGCCAGTGGGGACAACTTGGATCAGTGGGATAATATGATATCAGGCGCTGAGGCTGCAGCTTCTGACATTGATTGCATTATCAACTATGTGAACAGTCCAATTGACGCCGGCGCGGAAGGCGAAATCGATATGATTAACCGTCAAATCAGTGAAGGCGCCGACTATGTCATTGTAAATAGTGGCTTCTATGAGCAGGTGTACGATTACGTCAGAGCTAATCACATGCTCAGCACTGTTTCATTTGTAAAAAATGGAAACTCTAAAAATGAGAGTTATAACATACAAGCGGATGAGTTTAAGCTGGGTCAAGACTTTGCTCAGTACATATTAGAGGAAAACGAAAGTCACAGGCTGCTTTTTTTAGCAAGCGAAGATTCCGTAAATACGAATGATGCAATTGAAGGCTTAAAGGATGGTTTCAAAGATAGTGAATTAGAATATGATGTTCAAATTTGCAGCAATTCATCAGAACTATTAAAAAACATATACAACCTAAAATACTCTAGCAAGCACGATGGTGTAGTTGCTCTTGACTCAGAAACTATAGATTTGTTAATATCCAAGAAAAATTATATCTCTGAGGATATTGCTATATATGCCATTGATAACAGGCAGAAATCTGTATATTATCTTGATTCATCAGCCTTAAGAGCACTGGCTTACGAGGATGATTATGCCTTAGGGTATATAACGGTAAAGCATTTTCTTGAAGGAAAGTCACTTACAAGGATTGCTAGGGGAGTGCCGCTTTATTACATAGTTGATAGAAAGACTATGTATTCTGAGCAATTGGAAAAGGTATTGTTTCCATTTGTTAAGTAAGGTATAGGAGAAGATATGTTTAAAAGATTTTTTAGCCTATATGTTGTTTTGGCGGTTTTGGCCAGTCTTTCATTTGTGGGCTGCACAAAAGGGGAAGAAGAGACTGATAAAAAGGAATCAATCAAGGTGGGTATCACTATGTACACTGAGTTTGATCCTTTTACTGAGGATATCAGACACAATATAGAGGATTCTCTTGCTGAATATGCTCAGCAGGAGAATATGGATATCACCACAACTGTCATGTATTCAGGCAAGAATCAGCTGGTCCAAAATGACCAGGTGGAGGATTTCATCGAGCGAGGTTATGATGTTATCTGCGTAAATATCGTGGATAGAACAGATGCCACAGTAATTATTGAAAAGGCAAAGTCTGCCGATGTACCGATTATCTTTTTCAATCGCGAGGTTGTTGAGGATGACTTGAATCGTTTTGACAAGCTTTACTATGTTGGAGCAAAGGCTGAAGAAAGCGGAATCATCCAAGGAGAGATTGTGCTTGAGGCTCTAAAGGAAAAGTTTGAGCAGGTTGATTTAAACCAAGATGGGGTAATCCAGTATGTTATGCTTGAGGGCGAGGCTGGCCATCAGGACGCTATTGTCAGAAGCCGTGTCTCTGTTGAAACTATTATAAATGGTGGTGTCGAGCTTGAACGCCTTGGAGACGAGATGGCCAACTGGGATAGACAGCAGGCTCACACTAAGCTTACGGCCCTTTTACAGGGCTATCCTAGACAGATTGAGCTTGTAATAGCTAACGATGACAACATGGCTCTTGGTGCGGTTGATGCCCTAAAGGAGTTTGGGGTTCAGACTATGCCAATGGTTGTTGGTGTAAATGGCCAGCAGGAGGCGTTGGAGGCTATAGCAGCAGGTGACATTGATGGCACTGCCTTAAACAACGCTAAGGAAAAGGGCAGAGTTATAGCAATGATGGCTACAAGTATTGCAAGATACGGCCAGGTGGATAAATCTATTGAGCTTACAGATGGAAAATACTATTTTGTTCCATACGAAAAAATCGATAAAAATAACGTTGATAGTTATTTGGAGTAAGATTGATTTTATGATTTTTTAATAAAGATTTATGTTGCGGTAATGGGCTTTAAAGGTTTATAATCTTTAAAGTCTATAATTATGTCTAAAAACAATTACTGGAGGGTAAGTTTTGCTTGATAAATTAGAGAAAAAGTTTGGCAAATTCGCCATTCGCAACTTAATTATATATTTGTTAATGGGATACGGAATTGGTTATGTGCTTCAGTTT
>Ga0129307_1002607_pt1 | contig 13560 bp, 11 predicted proteins | sample P1105metagenome_FD_94437 | JGI IMG/M metagenome (GOLD analysis project Ga0129307, IMG submission 94437) | Capybara group fecal microbial communities from Wisconsin, USA - P1105 metagenome | ecosystem: Host-associated > Mammals > Digestive system > Large intestine > Fecal | place: USA: Wisconsin... | reverse complement strand
CTCTTCCGGTGTTGACCGGTGCCGCTGCAGGTGCCGCTGCCGGAACAGATGCTGCCTCGGTTGCAGCTACCGGTACTACTGCCGGAGCAGAGGTTTCCTGTGCTGTTGCAGGAACTGCAGGAGCTGCTGCGGATTTGATTGAGTCATATTCAGCCTGGTTTTCTGCCAGCATGGCGATAACGCCTCCAACATCTACCGTATCGCCTTCTTTTGCGATCAGGTGTATCATACCGGCTGCCGGACTTTCAAAAGGCATCGTGGTCTTTTCGCTCTCGATCTCTGCGATCTGCTGTCCTTTAGCAACAGTTTCGCCTTCCTTTACCGTCCACTGGTCAAGCGTGTTTTCTGTGTTGGTCAGGCCCGTTTTGGGCATTACGATTTCCATACTCATCGTTCGTCACCTCTTCATCAGAACAGTGATTTTACTGCGGCAATAATCTTGTCCGGGTTCGGCACGCACTCCGCCTCAAGACCGAGATTGTAAGGAAGCGGGATATCCAGAGAAGCAACTCTCCTGATAGGAGCGTCCAGTTCGTCAAAGATCTCTTCCTGAATCATAGCAGCCCATTCTGCGCCGAGACCTGCGGTCTTGTTGCTCTCTTCAACGATCACACAGCGGTGTGTCTTCGTAATGGATTCAAACATTGCTTCCTTGTCGACCGGAATAATAGTCCTCGGATCAAGCACCTCGCAGCTGATGCCCTCTGCAGCCAGCTTCTCGGCTGCTTCGAGAGCCTTTGAGACCATAAGTCCGACTGCGATGATGGTCACATCCTTACCCTCTCTCTTGATATCGGCTTTACCGATCGGAATGCAGTATTCTTCTTCCGGCACGTCCATCTTTGTCTTGTAGAGCTGCTTGTGCTCATAGAAAAGTACCGGGCTGTCAGAGCGGATCGCAGAACGAAGAAGTCCCTTTGCATCATAGACATTGGATGGAGTGATGATGGTTATCCCCGGTGCATGGGTAAAGAGACACTCAAAGGTATTGGAGTGCTCCGGACCGGCACCGAAAGAATAACCGCCGGCACAGCGGACGACGACCGGTACCTTATAATCCTCACCGTGCATGAACTTCCACTTGCCGAGCGAATGGAAAAGCTCATTGAAAGCAACCAGCTGGAAGTCTGAATACATCAGTTCCACCACCGGGCGAAGGCCGGTAACAGCAGCACCAAGTGCACTTCCCACGATTGCGCCTTCGGAGATCGGTGTGCTGATGCAGCGCTTCGGTCCGAACTCATCCAGGATGCCCCTGGTAGCGGTGAAAATACCGCCCATTTCTGCAACATCTTCACCATATACTATAATCTTATCGTCACGGCGCATCTCCTCGCGAATAGTTGCGCTGATGGCCTGTGCAAAAGTCTGTTTCATATTATCCTCCGTTTATTCGAAAAGCGTACTGGTCAGGGTATCAGCCAGACCCACATTAGTATACGTTGAGATAAACGCTGTCAAGTGCAGGTTCCGGGCTGTTCTCCGCGTACTCGACTGCCTGGTCAAGTTCCACGGCGATTTCGTTCTTCAGAAGTTCCATATCTTCTGTGTTCATGATACCGTTATCCAAAAGATACTTCTCAAGATTAGCAATGCAGTCACGTTTCTTCATCTCTTCCGTAACAGCCGCATCCCTGTACGCGCACTGGTCGCCCTCGAAATGGCCTCTCCAGCGGTAAGTCTTTACTTCGAGCACTGCCGGGCCGTTGCCTTCACGGATGTAATCGGTCAGTTCTTCAGTTGCTTCATAAACAGCGACCGGATCATCTCCCTCTACCAGTCTTGCAGGCATTGCATAGCCTGCTGCTCGGTCAAATGCCGGGTTCGGGGTACAGATGGTATTTGCATGATTTGCAGAGATCGCATACTGGTTGTCATCACAGACAAAAAGCACCGGAAGCTTCCACATGGAAGCAAGGTTCATGGCCTCATGGACATTGCCGCGGCTGTGAGTACCGTCACCGTTGAAGCAGTAAACGATCTTTCCGTTTTCCAGATACTTGCAGGAAACACCTGCGCCGACCGCAACTTCGGTATCAACACCGAGGGAACCGGCTACGCCGACGATACCGTTCTTCAGATGTGCTACATGGTTGACGCCGCCTCGGCCATGAGATGTGCCGGTATCCTTTCCGAGGATCTCGGCAAACATCTCATTGAACGTGATGCCCATCACATGAGTCGCAGCAATGACACGATGTGTAAATTTTGCATAATCACCTTCGTTTTTTGTCATAAGCGGAGCGACATAAGCCGCTTCCTCACCGACGCCGCTATGGATATGGCCCGGAACTTTTCCGAGCGCATAGATCTCAACAAGCTTCTCTTCTGCCATACGTACAGCGAGGAGCTCCTTGTACATCTCGATTGATTTTTCTTTGGAAATACTCATGGTTTTCTCCTTAAGTATGAATCTATGAAGTAGTAACAGATACCGGGGTTATTTAGCAAATACGCCCGGAAGCCATGTGGTCACTGCAGGCACATAAGTAACGAGCAGAAGCACGATCAGTCCGATGCCGAGCATCGGTGCTGCATCCTTCAGAGTTTTCTCAAGCTTCGCTCCGGCGATCTGGTTTCCGAGAAGAACACAGACACCTACCGGCGGAGTCATCAGACCGATATAGAGGTTGACACACATCATCATGCAGAACTGGATGTCGGTAAGTCCCATCTGCAGCATCAGCGGCCGAAGCAGAGGGGTCATCATGACGACAGCCGCATTTGCCTCCATGAGCATACCGATGATCAGGAACAGAAGGTTGATCAGCAGGAGAATGATGTACTTGTTGTCTGTTAGTGAGGTAAAGAATGCCAGGACCGCCTTGGGAAGACCGGAAGTCGTAACAACATAGCTGGAGGACTTGGAAAGTCCGACCAGGACCAGGATCGCGGCAGTGGAAATGGCTGCATCCGCCATGGACGGAATAATCTCTTTAAAGGTCATATCCTTATACACAAAGAGACTGATGATCAGCGCATAAACACAGACAACTGCTGCCGCCTCAGTCGCGGTGAAGATACCGCCGAAGATACCGCCCAGGATGATGACCGGCATAAGCAGTGCCCAGATGCCGCCCTTGAGGGTCTTGAGAATGTCTCCCGCCTTCATGCGCGGATGTGCCGGAAGATCATTCTTTTTACCATAATAAAGACTGTAGACGATCAGCATGACGCACAGGATCAGACCCGGAACGATTGATGCCTGGAACAGGGAACTGATCGAAGTCTCAGTCGCGCTTGCGTAAACGATCAGAGTGATCGACGGCGGGATCAGCGGACCAAGGATCGAAGCCATGGATGCAACTGCCGCCGCGAAGGAATCAGAGTATCCCTCCTTTTTCATGGCCGGAATCGTGATGCCGCCGACCGCAGAACAGGTAGCGACTGCAGATCCGGAGATCGCGCCGAAAAGCGTTGATGCCAAAACCGTGACGACTGCCAAACTTCCTTTCATCCATCCGATCAGGGCGTTGGAAATGTCAACGAGCTTCATCGTGATGCTGCGGGACATGATGTTTCCTGCAAGCATGAAGAAAGGGATGGCCAGAAGCGCAGTAGAGTTCATACCCGCAAACATCTTTGAGGGAATGACGACCATAGGCATGCCGCCTAAAGCCATGGCTGCAAGTGTAGCGATACCGAGTGATAAAAAGATCGGAATGCCGCAGATAGAAAGGATCAGCAGTCCCAGAATAGTAATCAGACCTACGTTCATTTTCAGACTCCTTTCTTTCCGAGTTCATTGTACTTAACGAGTTCCTTGAGGATGACCTCGACTGACGCAAGGATCATCAGCACTGCCCCGATCGGCAGGCAGGCGTAGACATAGGCCATCGGAATCTTGGTTCCCGAAGAAATACTGTTGACCGTGCCTGAACAAAGACTGATACCATATATAAAGAAAAAGACAAGAAAGGCGTCTCCTGCCAATGTACAGAGCGTTACAGCAATGCAGCGGGCACGAGTCGGAAGCATATTGATCAGGAAATCGACCTGCAGATGAGATCCCTTGCGGACCGCGATCGCTGCGCCGAACAGTACAGCGTAGCACATCAGATAACGCGCGAGCTCTTCAGACCAGATATTCGAGTTATGAAAGACATAACGCAGGATGACCTGGTAGAAAATGACCGCCACCATGACCGCCATACTGATGCCCAGGATCCATCTCAGGATCTTTTCCAGAATATCCATGAATTTGGTATAGCCATTAAGAAAATTCTTCATGTTATCTCCTGTTTCAGATAAAGAAAACACCCCATGGATATGACACCACGGGATGTTTGTTTTGCACATTCAGCTGAATACAGCCCGTTTTGTTTTTTCAGCCTATTATTCTTTTAATAGCGATTACGCCATCTCACGAATGCGGTTAGCCCAGTCAACAAGATCCGGGAATACGCCTTCAACAAAACCGTCGAACTTGTTCATGAACTCAGTGGTATCGACATCAACGATGGTAACACCTGCATCGATCGCCTTCTTCTCAACTTCCTTCTCACGCTCGACCATTGCGTTGTTTCTCCAGTCGGAAGCCTCGTTGGCTGCCTTTGCAGCAACTTCCTGTATTTCAGCCGGAAGGTCATTATAGAAGTTCAGATCCATGAAGAAGCAGTCCTGGTTGTAAACATGGTTGGTCTTGATCCAGTACGGGCAAACCTCATAAAAACCATAGTTATAGCACTCAGAGATCGGGTTCTCCTGACCGTCAACAGTACCCTGCTGAATAGCGGTATAGGTCTCGGTGATGGGAAGCGGTGTCGGGCTTGCGCCAAGCCACTCCCAGGTCTTTACATAAACATCAATGCCAGGTGCACGAAGCTTGAAGCCTGCAAAATCATCAACCGTCTTCATTTCTTTCTTTGCAGTGGTGATTCGGGCACCGCGATACATACCGCCAAGGATCTTGAAGCCTGCTGCATCGCCGATCGTGCTACGCATCTCTTCGCCGAGGTCGCTGTGCCAGGTCTTGATAAAGTGATCATATCCACTATAGAGATAAGGAACAGCGTCAATATTTGCATAACCTGTGAATGGAGCCAGCGTTCCGATGGACTCTGCGTAAACATTCGCCACGCCATAGGACATACCCTCGAGAAGCTCCTGCCCGGATCCGAGCTGGGTGCCGCCATAAAGCTCACAGGTAACTGCACCGTCGGTGTACTCTTCCATCAACTGGCAGAACTTGTCGACTGCTTCATAAAGGATGTCACCCTCGGAAGTATTGACTGCAACGATCCATTTCTCATTGTAGTCTGTCTGGAACCCGGAAGCTGCTGCTTCGGTCTCCGCTGCTTCGGTAGCTGCTGCCTCAGTTGCCGCTGCCTCTGTTGCTGCTGCCTCAGTTGCTGCTGCCTCTGTTGCTGCGGGAGCCGCAGTAGTTGTTGCTGTGGATGAGCCGCCGCATCCTGCAAGCAGTGATGCTGACATAGCTGCAGTAAGGATTACGCTGAGTGTCTTTTTCATTCTTTTCTCCTCCGTATAATTAATTCATATCGGTTATTAATGAATTCATTTTGAATGATAATATATTTTAGTACTCGTGTCAACGAATTTAATAATTTTAAAAATAAATTCGTCATTATACATAAAGAATATACTTTACTATTGGAAAAAATGATGAAAAAGATGTGATTCTTGAAAATTAAAAAGAAATAGGCTTGTTAATATTTTGATTTTCTGGTAAATTTATTTACATAAATTATGAATTCATTATTCAGTATGTATGAAAGAAGTGTGCAAGAGCTATGGCAGACACTAACCCAAAACCGATCACTACAAATGAATATGCTTATGAAGAAATCAAGCAGCGGATTCTGAACGGCACCTTCGCTCAGGGTGAAAAGCTGCAGACGCAGGCTATTGCCGATGAGCTGAAGATCAGTCGTACACCTGTTGTTGTAGCCATTAACCGGCTAGCCTCAGAAGGATATGCTACCTCTATACCACAGCAGGGTGTATTTGCAAGAAAATTTAACTATCGTTCCATTCACGACATCCTCGAACTCCGCCGGATGATAGAGCTCTATTCGACCGATGCGATCATCGAACACATCCGTTTCGATAAGACCCCCATCAAATGCCTGTGGGAATATGCAGGTCTGTATAAAGAACTTGAAAACGGCGCGCCAAGCTATAAACGCGCAATGGAAATCGAATGCCTGTTTCACCATGCTTTTATCGGCCTGTCAGAAAATGAAGAGGTACTGCGCGTTTATAAACAGTCCCTTTGTGTGGAAGCGACTTACTATATGTACCGCATGGCAAATATGCCTCTTTCACAGGTCGTCGTGGAATATCGGGAACACGCAAACTTAGTTGAACTCCTCGAATCCGGTGATTCCGAACAGCTCCGTACACTCCTTGATAAGCACATCCACACTCCTCTTTCCATGCTGGACTGGCTGGCAAAGACCGGAAGGCTGGTAGACTGACAGTATCATTGTATTATTCATAAACATGTCAGAGAAAGAATAAGCCGTTGCATCCGCAGCGGCTTATTTGCTTTATGATTTCTTCGTAAAGAGCCGTAAGTTCAATTGACTACATTGACCGGGTCGCCTTCAAGGAACGCACGGATGTTCCGGACGGTCACTTCCATGATGCGCTGGCGGCTTTCCTTCGCCGCCCAGCTGATATGCGGCGTGATGATGCAGTTTTTTGCTTTCAGGAGCGGGTTGTCTGCTCTGATCGGTTCCGTTGATACCACATCGAGAGCTGCCGCGGCGATCTTGCCGCAGTTCAGCGCATCCGCAAGATCTTCTTCCACTACCATCTGCCCCCGGCTGTTGTTGATCAGGATCACTCCGTCTTTCATTTTTGCGATGTTTTCCCTGCAGATCAGTCCTTTGTTGGACGGTCGAAGCGGCATATGCAGAAAGATCACATCGGCTCGTGCAAATAGCTCATCCTGATTGACATACTCCGCCAGTTTTCTCCCCTCTTCGGTCTGATGGGGACTGTACGCTATGACCTTCATGCCGAGTGCTGCAGCAACAGCGGCGGTACGTCTTCCGATGTTTCCGAGACCGATGATGCCGGCGGTCTTCCCCTGCAGTTCTATCAGAGGATATTTCCAGTAGCTCCAGTCAGGACTGGCTGCCCACTCGCCGTCGTGTACGCTTTTGTCATGCGCGCCGATATGATGGCAGACCTCGAGCAGCATCGCGATCGCGAACTGGCTCACCGACCAGGTACCGTACACAGGGACATTGCATACAGGTATGCCCTTCTCCCGGCAGTATTCCGTATCGACGATATTATAGCCTGTTGCAAGCACCGTGATCATGCGGATGTCCGGACAGCGGTCGATCGTTTCCTTTGAAACCGGCGTTTTGTTCAGCACAACGATCTCCGCGTCACCGATGGCTTTTGCGATCGCAGGAGATTCTTCATAAGAAACGCGGTCATAGACCGTGACTTCACCAAATTCACGGATCGGGTCCCAGCTGAGATCTCCCGGGTTTTCAGCATATCCGTCCAGTACTGCTATTTTCATAAATAATACTCCTTTTACTCATTTCAGGCTTTCGGCAGGAGTTATACCGACCGAATTCTGTTCTTCACCCGAACATTGTCTCAAGAAACTCCTCCATCGTGATGCTTCCGAGGTACTGCCGCAGGCTGTCTCCGCCGGAACTGTCAGGACCATCCGGGCAGAAGGTTTCCTTAAGAACATTTTTTATATGTTCTTTTTTGTATGGTTCACCGATCAGAAAGCCGGTCAGTTCCCCTATCGGTCTTAAAGAGAGGAAGTCCCCGTAAATGCCTGCCTCTGTGATCAGACCCTTTTCCACGTTCAGTCCCACTTCCAGCGTACCGCCCGGAAAACGCTTCCTGTTTCGGTAGGAAAAGCGCGGTGACCTGCCGTAATTCCACTCCCACCGATCATACTTTTCTTCGCAGATCTTCCGGATCTCCGTTTCTTCTTCCGGCGTCACGTGTTCCTCGATGAAGGTGCTTTCCGGACCGGATGCGTCGCAAAGCACTTCCCGGATCAGTACCCAAAACTCCCGAAGACCGATCGTTTCATACGGTCCCCCTTTCAGCGCAGCCCGGATACCGCCCACGCGGCTCCGCACCGATTTGGTGCTCTTGGATATGAACTTGGCAGGATCGGCGTTCAGTGCGCCCGCGATCATCTCCGGATCCGAATCAAAGAGCAGTGTCCCGTGGTACAGGATCCTCTTTCCCGAGATCCGCTGCGCCGTGCCGGAGATCTTTTTCCCGCCGACCAGAATATCATTGCGGCCGGATGCTTTTGCATCAAGTCCGAGACTGCGGAGCGCCGCAACTACAGCTTCCGTAAACCGTCCGATGGAAATCTCCGCATCTTCATGCCAGTCTGTAATAAATGAATAATTGAGGTTGCCGAGATCGTGGTAGACCGCTCCGCCGCCCGTCATGCGCCGTACGACTTTTATTCCGTGTTCCCGGACGAAGTTTTCATTGATCTCCTCGGAAGTATTCTGGTTCTGTCCGATAATGACGGCATTGTCGTTTTGCCACAATAAAAGATGATCGCCCTTCAGGCGGTGATTCAGGATATATTCTTCGAAAGCGAGATTATAGGCGGGATCATGCGATCCGGTCTCCATGTAGATCATCGTACGTTCCTTATGACAGTGAAATGGGTGTTTTCCCACACGAAAAATTGCTTTTTGTTGCTTATCTGTCGTATAATAGAAATGAATATGATCAGTTTTCAACGCACTGATCCTACAGGATAATCGTAATGGCTAAAGAAAAAGAAATCAAGACCAATGTAATGCGCCTTCTGGACAAGGCGAAGATCCGGTACGAGCACCGGGAGTACGAAGTCGATGAAAATGATCTCTCCGGCACGCATGCCGCGGACGTCATGGGCGTCGACCACCGGATGCTTTTCAAGACCCTCGTGCTGCATGGTGACAAAAGCGGCTATCTCGTCTGCGTCATTCCGGTAGATGATGAAGTGGACTTAAAGAAAGCAGCGAAAGTATCCGGTAATAAAAAGGTGGAGATGCTCCCCATGAAGGAGCTTCTGCCTCTCACCGGCTACATACGCGGAGGCTGTTCTCCCATCGGTATGAAGAAGGCTTTTCCGACCTGGATCCATATATCCGCATCGGAGCTTTCCGTCATCGGCGTCAGCGCCGGACAGCGCGGTGTGCAGATCCTGATCGATCCGAAGGACCTCGCAGGCTATATCCGCGCTCAGTTTGCCGATCTCACGGCAGATGCATAGGGGCCTTTCATCAGGGAAGGATGCGGGTCTCCGCATCGCCTGCAGAATTACTTTTTTGGTTCGGTAATGATACACTCTTATAAGATGGAGGTTTTATATGTATAATTTCACTTTCCACGTACCAACCAGGATCCACTTCGGCAAAGGCCAGATCAAACATCTGACCGAGCTTGCGGAAAGCGGTTCCAAAGTCCTTCTCGTATACGGCGGCGGCAGCATTAAGAGAGCCGGTATCTATGATACGGCCATGAACCTGATGAAAGAAGCAGGTCTGACCGTTTTCGAGCTTTCCGGCGTTGAGCCCAATCCCAAGATCGAGACAGTCCGCAAGGGCGCCGAGATGTGCAAAAAGGAAGGCATTGACATGGTCCTCGCGATCGGCGGCGGCAGCACCATCGACTGTGCAAAGGTCGTTGCGGCTGCAGCCAAATATGACGGCGATGCCTGGGATCTCGTCCTGAACAGCAAGCTGATCAAGGCCGCTCTTCCGATCTATTCCGTGCTGACGCTTTCCGCGACCGGTTCCGAAATGGATAACACCGCTGTCATCTCCGATCTTACGAAGAATGAGAAATGGGCCTGCGCTGCTCCCAGCATGAAGCCCACCATGTCCATCCTGGATCCCGAGTATACCTATTCCGTATCCAAAAAGCAGACGGCTGCAGGTACTGCGGATATGATGAGCCACACTTTCGAGAATTATTTCTCCACCGTCCCGGGATGCGACGTACAGAAACGCCTTGCAGAAGGCCTCCTCAAGGTCATGATCGCAAACGGTCCCGTTGCGCTCAGAGAGCCGGACAACTACGATGCACGCGCAAACCTGATGTGGGCTGCCAGCCATGCCATCAACGGACTGGTCGGTGACGGTGTTTCCCAGACCTGGCCGATCCACATGATCGAGCATGAACTCTCCGCTTTCTATGACATTACCCACGGCGAAGGCCTGGCGATCCTCACACCGGTCTGGATGGAGCACATCCTCAATGAGACGACCGCGCCTTACTTCGCAGCCTACGGAAGAAATGTCTGGGATATCCGCGATGAGGACGATATGGAAGCTTCAAAGAAGGCGATCGAGTGCACCAGAAAGTTCTTCTTTGAGACCATGGGTCTTCCGGCGAATCTTCGCGCAGTAGGCATCACGGAAGACATCCACTTCGAGGAAATGGCAGACAAAACGCTCGGCGCCGGCAAGAAAGCTTTCTATCCGCTTGAGAAGGAAGACATTATCGCCATCCTGAAGAAGTCACTGTAAATGCCGTGATGAAGCCGCGTAGATACCCGCGGCATTCAGCGGAGCTTTATAACCGGGCTGAAAACCGCCTAAATTAACGCTAAATGGCTATCTTCTCTGTTGAACGGAGAATGATAGCCATTTTTTCTTAGCTGCTGTTTTTGGAGCTTCGTCCGGTATTGCCTCCGCCGCTTCTCCCGCCTGTCCGGCTGCAGCCTCCGCTGCAGGAACCCGCCATACTGCATGAGCCGCAGGGGTCATGGCGCGTCTTCCACAGATGCCTTACAGCCGACACTGCCGCCGCTGCGATTATGAGGATGATGATCCAGTCGATCAGATTCATGCTGATACCGCCTTTTAGTGTTTAACCGTGGTCCGGATATGAAGAGCCGCTCATCCCATACCGAGCGCAAGCCCGATCAGGCGCACGATAAAAGCGCCGAGCCAGGCAACGAAACACTGCCAGATGACCACATATAATGCCCATTTATTGCCGAGTTCCCTGCGGATCGAAGCGACTGCCGCGACACAGGGAGTGTAGAGCAGGCTGAAGACCAGCAGTGATGCCGCAGTCAGAGTGCTCATGGCGGCGCGGACGCCGCCCTGGGTTCCGAAGAGGACATTCAGGGTCGAGACCACGCTTTCCTTTGCCATAAAACCGCTGACGAGAGATGTGATGATCCTCCAGTCTCCGAGTCCTGCTGGCCTGAATAGCGGTACCAGAACGCCGGAGATCACGGCAAGGATGGAGCTGCGGGAATCTTCCACAACATTGAAATGAAAGTCAAAGCTCTGCAGGAACCAGACTGCGATCGTGGCGATCAGGATGACGGAAAATGCCCTCTGCAGGAAGTCCTTGGACTTTTCCCACAAAAGCAGTGCAACGCTCTTGACGCCGGGCAGCCGGTAATTCGGAAGTTCCATGACAAAAGGCACCGCTTCGCCTTTAAACCAGGTCCGTTTGTACAGCAGCGCGGCCAGTATGCCTGTTACGATCCCGAGGACATAGAGTCCTGTCATGATGAGTCCGCCCCGTCCGGGAAAGAAGGCATTGACAAAGAAGGCATAGATCGGAAGCTTGGCAGTGCAGCTCATGAAAGGCGTCAGCAGGATCGTCATCCGGCGGTCACGTTCACTCGGAAGCGTTCTTGTCGCCATAACGGCAGGGACCGTGCAGCCGAAACCGATCAGCATCGGCACGATGCTTCTGCCGGAAAGTCCAAGTTTGCGGAGAAGCTTGTCCATAAAGAAAGCGACACGTGCGATATAGCCGCTGTCTTCCAGAAGCGACAGGAAGAAGAACATCGTCACGATGACAGGAAGGAAACTCAGTACGCTTCCCACTCCTTCAAAAATGCCGTTGATGACCAGTCCGTGGATCACCTCGTTGACGCCGGCAGCAGCAAGAGCCTTATCGACTGCGCCCGTCAGCGTCTCCACACCGGCAGCCAGCAGATCCTGCAGAAATGCTCCGATAACATTGAAAGTAAGGTGGAATACCAGCGCCATGATGCCGATAAAGACCGGAAGCGCGGTATACTTGCCGGTGAGGATCTGATCGATCCTGCGGCTGCGGACCTGCTCCCTGCTTTCCTGCGGTTTTGTCACACAGGCTTTGCAGACTCTCATGATAAAGTCATAGCGCATATCCGCGATCGCCGCACTCGGGTCAAGCCCCCGTTCCTTTTCGAGCTGAAGGGTGATGTGTCCGAGCATTTCCTTTTCGTTCTGGTCGAGTTCCAGCTGTTCCAGGACAAGCTGATCCCCTTCGATCAGTTTGCTCGCGGCAAAACGCACAGGGATCCCTGCCGAAGCTGCGTGATCTTCGATCAGGTGGATGACCGCATGCAGGCAGCGGTGCACGGCGCCCCCGTGATCGTCCTGTGAGCAGAAGTCCTGCCGGAGTGGTGCTTCCTGATACTTCGCGATATGTTCCGCATGCTCCACCAGCTCACGGATGCCCTGATTCTTGGCTGCCGAGATCGGCACGACCGGGGTGCCCAGCATCGCTTCCATCCGGTTGACGTCGACGGATCCTCCGTTCCCGGTCACCTCATCCATCATGTTAAGGGCGACTACGACCGGCACACCCATCTCCAGAAGCTGCATCGTAAGATACAGATTACGCTCGATATTGGTGGCATCGACGATATTGATGATGCCCTTCGGCTTCTCATTGAGCACAAAATTGCGCGAGACCAGTTCCTCGCTGGAATACGGCGACATGGAATATATGCCCGGAAGGTCCGTGATGACCATGTCACTGCGGCCGAGGATCTCGCCGTCCTTGCGGTCGACCGTCACGCCCGGAAAGTTTCCGACATGCTGTCTGGCGCCTGTCAGCTGGTTAAAAAGCGTGGTCTTGCCGCTGTTCTGGTTGCCGACAAGAGCAAAGGTAAGGACCGTTCCCTCGGGCAGCGGGTCGCCGCTGCCCTTCGGATGGAATCTGCCGCCTTCGCCGAGTCCGGGATGATGATGCGTGCCGTGCTTTTTCGATGCATCGGCATCGGTGCTGCCCGTTTTATCGGAAGCATCGCGGATGTCGGAAGTATCCGCCTCATCCGGCGCAGTTTCAAGCGGTCCGATCCCGATCTGTGCCGCATCATCAAGACGCAGTGTCAGTTCATAGCCGTGGATCTGTACCTGGACAGGATCCCCCATCGGTGCGTATTTGACCGTAGTGATCCTGGTTCCGGGTATGATGCCCATGTCCAGAAAATGCTGCCGCAGCGCTCCTTCTCCGCCGACGGAAGTGACCACGGCCGTATTGCCTATCTCAAGTTCTCTCAGTGTCATTTCATTCTCTTTCAGTTCAATATCTCCGGCGCTTTTGTTAAGCGGGGAGGGTCATATGTGTTCCGGCTGCGGTCAGGCTTTAGCATCATGCCTGCGGCAGATGCTCCCCGATCCAGCCAAGCAGGTCGGCATAGACGTCGGCGCGGTCCGTTTCGTTCAGTATCTCGTGCCGGTCTCCGGCAAACAGACGCATGCTGACATCCTTCTGACCCGCTTTTTTGAAAAGTTCATATACTTTACGGACGCCTTCGCCGAGGTCGCCTACAGGATCCAGCTCTCCCGATACAAGATACACTGG
>Ga0129307_1002606_pt1 | contig 13562 bp, 9 predicted proteins | sample P1105metagenome_FD_94437 | JGI IMG/M metagenome (GOLD analysis project Ga0129307, IMG submission 94437) | Capybara group fecal microbial communities from Wisconsin, USA - P1105 metagenome | ecosystem: Host-associated > Mammals > Digestive system > Large intestine > Fecal | place: USA: Wisconsin... | reverse complement strand
TGCACGGTGCAATCTGGGCCTGTCCCCAACCTGCACATAATGGTGTACAATATAGAGTATGAAAAAGATAAATGAAAAATTCCTGGCGGAGTTCTTCGGATTGGGGGATTCGAAGGAGGAGCTTGGCGAGCTGGCCGGGATTAAAGAAAAGCTGGAAAGAATTGTATACGAGAACAACTGCGACATCTGCGCCATCGACGATGACGCCGACGGCGTGTATTTCATCGAAAGCGGGACCGCCGTGGTTCTGGGAAGAGACGGGTCTCAGATTAACGTGCTCCACAGCGGCCAGGCCTTTGGCGAGTACGCGGTTCTCTCCGGCGGCAAGCGCCTGTCTACCGTCAGATCCCACGGCCGAACCGTAATCTACAGAATGGACGCTGACGACCTTTTGGGCTTTTTACGCCGCCACCCTAATGTCTACGGCGAGTTCATGAAGCGCGTCTACAGCCAGGTTTCTGCGAAACATTCCCAGATCCTTGCCCTGTCCGGTAAAAGACGTGGCGTTCTCAAACACCCCTCAAACGCCCTCCCCATGTCCAAAAGGCAGGTGGTAATTCACTACAGCCTGCTTCTTATTATATATCTCATCGCCTACCTGGCAGTCCCGGCGGAAACGGCGGCAAACTGGCCAGTGTTTTTGCTGCCCATGGCCCTGATGTTAGCATACGTGCTGATCACCAAGCGAACCATCGAGTCCCTTTTGGTGTCCGGAATCCTGGCCTCGATTCTTGTGTACAGAGCCGGGCTTTTTGCCGGTTTTACGGATGCGGTGCTTGACACAATGGCCGACATGGACAACGTTTTCACGGTTCTTGTCATGGCTTTGATGGGCGGAATGATCAACCTGATTTTCACCTCGGGAGGAGCAACTGCTTTTGAGAAGATGGCGGAAAAAACAGAAAAATCTCCGAAATCCACCCTCCTCACATCCCTTGGAATCATGGCGGTCACATCCATCGACGACGGCTTAAACATGATGTGCGCCTCCTACGCCTCCCACATTCCCGCAAAGAAAAACGGAATAGTAAGGGAGAAACTGGCGCTTTTTTACAGCATGCTCCCAACGGTCTTAAGCTCCTTCCTGCCCCTTTCTCTGTGGGGCATCTTCGTAATCGGTACAATCTCCGCCACGGAGAAAAAAGGAGCAACCCTGCTTTTTTGCAGATCGATTCCATTTAATTTCTTCTCGATTATTACCCTTCTTGCCATGGTGGCCCTGGCCTTTGGCCTGCTTCCAAGGAACAAGCAGCTCAAAGCCGCCGAAAAACGCTACAAAGACACCGGCGCCCTCTGGCCCGAAGGCAGCGAAAAATACCTGAACTACCACGACAGCGAGGTCTGGGGCCGGATTTCCAACGTCATGCTGCCGATTCTCGTGCTGGCGGTGGCCTCCTTCGCGGTTCGAAGCGCCCTCACCAAAAGCTTCGTGGTTGACAGCGCCGTGGGCCTCATGATCGCCCTGGCCTTCATGTTCCTGCTCTACACCTTCCGGGGCGTCATGTCCCAGGAGCAGTTCGTGGAGCGGCTGGTTGACGGCATGGCCGACGCCACCCTGCCCATTGTTTTGTACCTTTTGACCACCTGCTTTTCAACGCTTCTCGACGCCCTGGGGCTTCCCCTCTTCTTCGAGAATCTTATTGATATTTTTGAAAAAACCAAATTTCTCCTCCCCGCCACATCCTTTGTTTTATCGGTGCTGTTGACGGTGGTGCTTGGCTCATCCTGGTCCATGTATGCCATAACTTTCCCCATTGTGCTTAAGCTTGTGGCAACTCTGGGACTTGATCCTGCGCTGTTTGTGGGAATCATAGCCGGCGCCGGCATCGCAGGGGAGAAGATTTGTGCTTTTACCGCTGAAGCCACCGACGTGGGAACGGCTGTGGGAATCAATCCCGATGCCGCCGCCAAGATCCGCATCTCCTACGCCCTTGCCCTAAGCCTCATCACCACGGTGGTATACCTCATCGCCGGCTTCTTCTTGTAGGTGCAATTTGGGGACAGGCCCAAACTGCACCGTGCAATTTGGGCCTGTCCCCAACCTGCACGGTGCAAATCGGGGCCTGTCCCCAAATTGCACATAATCCGTGCTATAATACCTATGAAAAGGAGTATCACAGCATGACAATTAGGGATTTAGAAATAGGTGACAGTGCGCGAATAGACGAAGTTGGCGGGGAGGGGGCTCTTCGCCAGCATTTTCTTGATATGGGAGTTATCCCCGGGGCCGAGGTGACCCTGGTGAAGCTGGCTCCCCTGGGGGACCCCATGGAGCTTCGAATTCATGGGTACGAGCTGACTTTAAGGCTTGAGGATGCGGAGAAAATCAAAGTGACGGCCCTTCCGAAAAAAGCCGAAGCCCCCAAAGAAGACAGAAAACCCTCAAAGAATACCCCTCACCCCGGACTTGGTGAGGAAGGAAAATATCACCCCAAGGGCAGCGGCAACCCTCTAAGCGACGACGCCCTTCTGACCTTCGCCCTGGTGGGCAATCAAAACTGCGGCAAAACCACTCTTTTCAACCAACTCACAGGTTCCAATCAGCACGTGGGAAACTTCCCCGGAGTCACGGTTGACAGAAAAGACGGCGCCATAATCGGCCACAAGAATACGCTGATTACGGACCTTCCCGGAATTTACTCCATGTCTCCCTACTCCAGCGAGGAGCTGGTGAGCCGTAACTTCGTTCTTGACGAAAACCCCAAAGCAATCATAAATATCGTGGACGCCACCAACATCGAGAGGAACCTCTACCTCACCATGCAGCTTCTGGAGATGGACATTCCCATGGTTGTGGCCCTCAACATGATGGACGAGCTTCGCGGCAACGGCGGAACCGTGGACATTAACCTGATGGAGAGTATGCTGGGAGTTCCCGTGGTTCCTATTTCTGCTGCAAAAAACGAAGGTATCGACGAACTGGTTCGCCACGCCATTCATATAGCACATTATCAGGAGAAACCCGGTCGCCAGGATTTTTGCGACGAAAATGACCACGGCGGAGCTGTCCACAGATGCCTCCACGCAGTTATGCATCTGATAGAAGACCACGCCCAAACCGCAGCCATTCCCCTTCGTTTCGCTGCAAGCAAAGCCGTGGAAGGCGACAACCTGATTATTGAAAAGCTTGATATAGATAATAATGAAAAGGAAACCTTGGAGCACATCACAAAGCAGATGGAGTCGGAGCGAGGCCTTGACCGTGCCGCCGCAATTGCGGACATGCGTTTTTCCTTTATAAAGAAGATTTGTGACAGCTGTGTAACAAAACCCCATATCAGCAAAGAGCACCTAAGAAGCCAGAAAATGGATAGAATCCTCACCGGCCGATTCACCGCAATCCCCGTGTTTGTGCTGGTTATGGCCCTGGTATTTTTCCTGACCTTCAACGTCATCGGAGCCTTCCTCCAAAATCTTTTGGAGCTTGGCATCGGCGCCCTTACGGATGTGGTGGCCGCCGCAATGGAGAAGGCCTCCGTCAACGCCTCAATAAAGAGCCTTGTGCTTGACGGAATTTTCGAGGGCGTGGGAAGCGTATTAAGCTTCCTGCCAATCATCGTCACCATGTTTTTGTTCCTCTCCCTTTTGGAGGACAGCGGCTACATCGCGAGAGTGGCATTTTTCATGGATAAGCTCCTTAGAAAAATCGGCCTTTCAGGCCGAAGCATCGTGCCTCTCCTCATCGGCTTCGGATGCACGGTTCCGGCAGTTATGTCAACCAGAACCCTGCCCAGTGACAGGGACCGTCGCATGACGATTCTTCTGACCCCCTTTATGAGCTGTACCGCAAAGCTGCCGATTTATGCATTTTTCGTATCGGTATTTTTCAAAGATTATGGATGGCTTGTCACCACGGGGCTGTATTTTCTGGGAATAGTTCTTGGAATTCTGGTGGCTTTGATTTATAAGAAGACAATTTTTAGGGGCGAAGCGGTGCCCTTTGTTATGGAGTTACCAAACTACAGGATGCCCAGCGTAAGAAGCGTGGCCCAGCTTATGTGGGAGAAATCCAAAGATTTTCTCCAGAGGGCATTCTCGGTTATTCTGATTGCATCCATCGTGGTCTGGTTCTTTAAGAGTTTTGACTTCACATTGACGTTGGTGGAGGATCCGGGAAACAGCATGCTTGCTGCAATTTCAGGATTCCTTGTGCCACTCTTCAGGCCCATCGGTCTTGGAGATTTCAGGATATGCACGTCCCTTATCAGCGGATTTATGGCAAAGGAGAGTGTGGTTTCGGTTCTGGAGGTTCTCTTCAGTGAAGGTGGCGGCGTGGCCGCGGCCTTAAGCGCTTCCTCCGCCGCAAGCCTCCTTGTATTCTCCCTGCTTTACACCCCCTGTGTGGCCGCCGTTGCATCCATCGGCCGCGAGATGGGTCGCCGCTGGGCCCTGGCCGTGGTCCTCTGGCAATGCGCCATCGCCTGGCTCGCCGCATTCGTGGTGTATATCCTGCTGTAGGTGCAATTTGGGGACAGGCCCCGATCTGCACGGTGCAAAATGGGGACAGGCCCCAACCTGCACGGTGCAGATCGGGGCCTGTCCCCATTTTGCACATCATCCTAGATCATATAGTACCACTCGTCGCCCTGGCTGATTTCCTCGGCGTGGTGGGAAGTCTTGTTGTCGGTGTACTCCATCTCCAGGTTCTTCATGCTGACGCGCATGTTGGCGTCGATGGATCTGGTGATGAAGGCGTTGCCGCCGATGATGGTGTTCTCGCCGATGACGGTGTCGCCGCCGAGAATTGAAGCATTGGCGTAAATCGTCACGTTATCACAGATAGTAGGGTGGCGTTTTTTACCGGATAATCTCTGGCCGCCGCGGGTGGAAAGCGCGCCGATGGTGACGCCCTGATAAATCTTCACGTTCTCGCCTATAATCGAGGTTTCGCCCACAACGATACCGGTTCCGTGATCTATGAAAAAATACTTCCCTATCTCAGCACCGGGGTGAATGTCGATTCCTGTCTCTCCGTGGGCATATTCGGACATGAGCCTGGGAAGCACCGGAACCTTAAGCTTATAAAGCTCATGGGCGATCCTGTAAACCGTGATGGCGCGAAGGCCGGGGTAGGACAGGATAATCTCATCAAGGTTGCCTGCAGCAGGGTCTCCGTCGAATGTGGCCAGAAGGTCGGTCTCCACATACTCTCTGATGGTGGGGATTTTCTTAAAGAAAGTTTTGCAGATTCTGTAGCTTTCCTTCTCTCTCTCCTCCTGAGTCTCGGGGGCATCTTCCTTCCGGTAATTTAACGCAAGGGCCACCTGCTTGTTCAGATGGTAAAAAACGTCCTCGATGTTGATGGCATAGGAGTTCTTGGGGTTGTAGATTTTGTAGGATTTGTCCCTGAAATACCCGGGGTAAATCACACGGAACAGGTTGTCTACAAGCTCAATGACCTCTGCCTTGTCAGGTTTGTCGAAAAGATTCACGGCGTCGATGTTCTTCTTGCCGTCAAAATCCGCGATTATATTCTGGACTATTTCGTCAATTTCTTTTTCTTTTTTCATCATTGTATGTTTTCCTATTCGCCCACTACTATAGTGGGTTTATTTGATTTAATGATACCTAAGGGGGAATTTGATGTCAACCGGAATGTAGATGTGCAATTTGGGGACAGGCCCCGATCTGCACGGTGCAAAATGGGGACAGGCCCAACCTGCACCGTGCAGATCGGGGCCTGTCCCCAAATTGCACATCCTTAGGAAACCCCTATAACCTAGAATAGGATTTAGATATTATACAGCCTATTTCATCTATGTTAACCTTACTGCAATCAATCAAAAGGAGAACATTATGAAAAAGAACCTATCACTTATAGCACTACTCATTTCAAGCATCCTCCTCTTCACGGGATGCGGAACAAGCACAGTTAAGGGAGAAGGCGCAGAAATAGTCCTCAGGGCGGCAACCCAGACCGACTATCCCCCCTTCTGCTTCATAGACGAGAACGATAAATTTACAGGCTTTGACTATGAGCTTCTTGAGCTCATCGACGAGAGACTTGACGGCTACACAATAGACATTCAGGGTGCCGGCTGGGACTCTATGTTCTTAAGCCTTGATTCCAAGAAGATTGACCTGGTTTCCGATGAGGTAGCCATCACCCCGGAGAGAGAGGAGAACTATTATTTTTCCCTTCCCTATCTTGAGATTCAGTCCTGCATCGCGGTAAAAACCGGTACCACCGGAATCGAAACCCTGGATGATCTCGTAGGAAAGCACGTGGTTACAGTCGTGGATTCCTACAGCGAAATCCTTGAGAACTACAACGATACCCACGAGGACAAAATCATCATCGACTACGTCAGCGACGTTACATCCCTCGAGATGCTTCAGGGCGTGGCCAACGGCAAGTATGACGCCCACGTCGACGATCCTGTAATGATGACCACCACAATTAAAGAAAACAACCTGGACATTGAGATAGTGGGTGAGCCCGTTTCAAGCGACCCCGCGGCAATAGTTTTTGCCAAAACTCCCGACGGAAAATCATATAAGGATGTAATTGACCCCGTAATCAGAGAGATTATCGCGGACGGCTCCCTTGCTGAATTGTCGAAGAAGTGGACCGGCGACGATTACACTCCCGACCTTAAGAACTACGAGTAAAAGAGGTGCACCTTGAAACTTTTTGATGTTGATTTTTTCATTGAAAGCTTCCCGAAGATTCTGGCGAAGCTTCCGGTGACCCTTCTGATCTCGGTGGCAGCCTTCCTGTTTGCGGTAATCATAGGTTTTATTGTTGCTTTGGTAAAAATCTACAAGGTTCCCATCTTGCAGCGACTGGCGGACATTTACATCTCTTTCATCAGAGGAACCCCGGTGCTGGTGCAGCTCTACATCATCTGCTACGGAATTCCGAAGGTCATTTACTACGAGCAGGTTAACTACAGCCGCCTGACTGCAGTGGATGTGAACCTGATTCCGGGCGTCATCTACGTGCTGGTGGCATACAGTGTAAACATCGGAGCCTATCAGGCGGAAACCATCAGGTCAGCCATCGAAGCGGTCGGCAGAGGCCAGATGGAAGCGGCAACTTCCGTGGGCATGACAAGAACCCAGACCATGGTGCATGTGATTATCCCCCAGGCCTTCGTCATCGCCCTGCCAAACTTCGGAAACGCCCTAATCAGTGCGGTCAAGGACACATCTTTGGTCTTCGTTGCCGGAGTCATCGACATTCTGGCCCAGGCCAAAATCCTCGGAGCCAGAGTCTTTAACTTCCTTGAAGTGTACATCGCGGCAGCGCTGGTGTACTGGGCAATCTGCATCGTGATAGAAGTTCTGATCAAAAAAACAGAGGAATATATACGCCGCTACGAAAGGGCAATAGTTTAACCTAAGGAGGTGACGGCCATGATAACCATCAAAAACGTAAAGAAGAAATTTGACAACACAGAAATCTTAAAAGGCATAAGTTTAAACGTGGAAGACGGGAAGGTTGTGGCAATCATCGGTCCATCCGGCTCGGGAAAAACCACTTTTCTCCGTTGCATCAATTATCTTGAAGATCCGGACGAGGGCGTAATAAGCGTAGGAGATAGTCTCATCACCGCCGGAAAAGCGGGGAAAAAGGACATCTTAGAGCTTCAAAGGAGAACATCCTTCGTTTTTCAAAACTATAATCTCTTCAGAAATAAAACAGCCATTGAAAATGTTATGCTGGCCCTTACTGTTGTGAAAAAGTATCCCAAGAAAAAAGCCAGAGAAATTGCGGAAGAAATGCTTGATAAGGTATCCCTTCCCAGAGACAGGTTCGAGTATTATCCCTCAAGCCTCTCCGGCGGCCAGCAGCAGCGAATTGCTATAGCAAGGGCCCTGGCCCTTAACCCCGAAGTCATGCTTCTCGATGAGCCCACATCAGCTCTTGACCCTGAGCTGGTTGATGGGGTTTTGGATGTTATAAGAACCGTTGCAAATGAAGGCATTACCTTAATCGTTGTCACCCACGAACTGTCCTTCGCGGCAGAGGTGGCGGATGAGGTTGTCTTCATGGATAACGGTGAAATCGTTGAGCAGGGCAAGGCAAATGACGTCCTTAGACGCCCCAGGGAGCTTCGAACCAGAAACTTCTTAAGAAGCATCAGGAGAGAGTACCCTAAGATCAGTTAAAGGTAAGGAAAATATAATGAGTATTAAAGATATTGTTGAAAAATACGGACTTCTGATTCTCGATGGCGGCGTCGGCTCAGAAGTAGAAAGACGCGGTTTTGAAGTAAAAGACAAACTCTGGTCTGCCAAGGCACTGGCCGAGAAGCCTGAGCTTTTGGAGCAGGTGCACTACGATTACTTTAAAGCCGGTGCCGACGTGGGAATCACAGCTTCCTACCAGGCGTCCCTTGCAGGTTTCAGAGAAAGCGGCTACTCCGACGCAGATGCCGAGAAGTTTATCAGAAAGTCGGTTCAGATTGTAAAGAGCGCAAGAGAGCGCTTTTATAATGAATTATCTGATGAGGAAAAATCGAAGCGCCCCTACCCTTTGGTCATTGGGTCACTTGGACCCTATGCTGCATACTTCGCAGACGGCTCAGAGTACATCGGCTACAGTGACAAAATCGGTTCCGGGGAGTTCAAGGAGTTCCACAAGGCCCGCATAGAGTGGCTTCTTGACGAGGGCGTTGATGCCCTTGCAATTGAGACAACCCCTTCACTTAGAGAGCCCATTGCAGTTCTTGATTACTTAAAAGAGAACCACCCCGAAGTTCCTGTCTGGGTAAGCTTCAACTCAAGAAGCGGCGACTCCGTAAGTGACGGCAAGCCCATAAAAGATGCGGCCAAAGCCATAAACGACTATGAGCAGGTTGCGGCCGTGGGAGTAAACTGCGTTGAACCCAAATACGTATCTTCGCTTATTTCAGAAATAAAAGCTTCTACAAATAAACTTATTGTTGTCTACCCTAACGTTGGACTTCACTACGACGAGAAATCCATCCGTTGGAAATGGAAACACGTAGACAACGAGGAAGAAGAGCGCTTCACCACTTTCTCCGACAAAACAAAGCAGTGGCACGAAGAAGGCGCCAATCTCATCGGCGGCTGCTGCAACTCCACCCCTTCCGACATCGCCTCCATCGCCGCCTGGGCAAGGCCGTAGGTGCAATTTGGGGACAGGCCCAAACTGCACCGTGCAAAATGGGGACAGGCCCCAACCTGCACCGTGCAATTTGGGCCTGTCCCCATTCTGCATCCCCATTCTGCACGTCGGCCCCCAGCCCGCACATCGGCCCCCATTCTGCACGTCCGGCGTAGAGATGAGAAAGCTTCAGTAGTGTGATATAATTTCCACAAGGAAGGTGACATCATATGAAACTGCTTTTTGCATCGGACTCATTCAAGGGTAGCCTCACAAGCGAACAGACAATTGAACTTCTTACGAAAGCTGCGAGAGAGGTTTTCGGAGACTGCGAAACGGAGGGCGTTCCCGTGGCAGACGGAGGAGAGGGAACCGTTGATGCCATAGTCGCGGCAGAAAACGGAAACATGGTCACCTGCAAAGTGCATGGACCTTTAATGGAAGAGACGGAGGCCCGATACGGAGTGTTCGGAGGAGACCGTGCTGTTATAGAAATGTCAGCAGCATCCGGTCTTCCTCTTGTTCCAATGGATAAAAGAAATCCCATGAATACCTCAACCTATGGAACGGGGGAGCTGATTCTTGATGCCGTTAACAAAGGCTACAGGGATCTTTCCATCGCCATCGGAGGTTCCGCCACAAACGACGGCGGAATGGGATGCGCCAGAGCTCTGGGAGTTCGCTTCCTTGATGAAGGGGGAGTAGAATTAGACGGTTTTGGCAGAGATTTATTAAGGCTCCACAGCATCGATGTCACAAATCTTGATTCACGAATTAAAGAATGCAAAATAACCGTCATGTGTGACGTCACCAATCCCCTTTGCGGGAAGGATGGGGCCACATGGACTTTTGGCGCCCAAAAAGGCGCAACGAAAGAAATCCAGGAACAGCTGGAAGAGGGCATGTGCAAATACAGAGACCTGATCAGGAAGGATTTCGGAATTGACTGCGATGCCATAAAGGGTGCAGGGGCCGCCGGCGGACTTGGCGCGGCACTTTGCGTATTCCTTAGGGGCAGCATGAAATCCGGAATCGAAACCGTCCTTGATCTTATAAGATTCGATGAGCGCCTTTCGGGCGTTGATCTTGTTGTTACCGGCGAGGGCCGCACCGACTGGCAAAGCTGTTTTGGCAAGGTTATGCAGGGAGTGGGAGAGAGAGCCAAGGCCAAAGGAATCCCGGTACTCGGCTTATCCGGCTCTTTGGGCAAGAATGCTCTTGACATTTGCAACCACGGCATAAGTTCCCTTATGACCACCGTAAATTCCCCAATGACTCTTGAGGAAGCTATGGAAAAAGCAGAGGATCTCTACTTTGAAGCTGCCCTTCGCATGTTCAAATTTGTAGAGGCAGGAAGGCAATTAAATCTGCCCCGGAGATGAACTTAACCCTGAAAAGCACCGCTACGCGGCAAGGGGTTGACTTCATTTTCGGGGCAGATTACGTGAGTAGCGCCGGATTCTGATCATCTTACACGTAGTTTCTCCGGTTGAAGTCTCGGCGGCTACGTGAGTCAACCCCGAATATGGGGGTTATACACGTAAGAACTCATCGGTAAGGCTCTGGGACTACGTGAGAAACGTAAGAAACGAGTACTTACTCACGTAAGCAAGACTCAAAATGGTTAACATAACACGGCATCTAGTCTGAGAGGTGGGGTAACCGGGGCCCTGGCGGTCCACATCTATTCCTTCCTGCTTGATTATGGGGTATCTTCAGCGGAAGGAGGGTCAAGGGTGCGGAGCACCCCGGAGGGGCTTGCCCTTGACACCCCTTCCGCTGAAGATATAATGTGTGAAGCAGGAAGAAATAAGTACAATTCGAAATATATGATATACTGAGTAAGACAGCGACCTAAACGGCAGCCTAAGAGGAGAGGAAAATGAAATTAGAAAGAATAATTAACAGCTTACTGGAAACCGACTTATACAAGTTCAGCATGGGACAGGCTATCTATCACCAGTTCCCGGGATACAAGACCACCTGGACCTTCAAGTGCAGAAATGAGGATGTTCATTTTACTGAGGAAATGGTGCAGGAAATTAAGAATCAAATCAGAGCTTACTGTGATTTGAGATTCAAAGAGGAAGAGCTTGAATACCTTGATAAAATCAAGTGGTTCAAGGGTTCTTACATTGATTTCCTTAGAATCTGGAAGCCCAGGTATGAGGACTTTGAGATTTCTACAGAAGGCGAGCATGGCCTCTCAATTGAGACCAAGGGTACCTGGCTTAACACTTCCATGTACGAGATTCCCACTCTTGCCATTGTAAATGAAGTTTATTTCAGAATGGCTTACGACTATGACGAGCTGTTTGAAAGCTTCAAGGTGAGACTTGAAGATAAGATAAATGCCCTTAAGTCAGGCAAGTATAACATTGGAGTTTTCTCCGAGTTTGGACTTAGAAGAAGACTTTCCGCCGAAGCTCAGGAGCTGGCGGTTACAAGACTTGCGGCTTTAAAGAATGAATGCAGGGACTGCCCTTCAAAGTTTGTGGGAACCAGCAATGTTTACCTTGCAAAGATGTCCGGAACTACTCCTGTTGGCACCATGGCTCACGAGTGGATTATGTGCGTCGGCCAGGGAGACCACAAGCATAATCCTGCCTACTCCAACTGGTATGCCCTTGACGCCTGGGTTAAGGAGTACGGAATCTTAAACGGAATTGCCCTTACGGATGCCATCACAACTGAGTGCTTCCTTAAGGACTTCCAGCTTACTTTCTCAACGCTTTTCAGCGGCGTTCGTCATGACTCGGGAGACCCCATTGAATGGGGCGAGAAGATGATTGCCCACTATGAAAGCCTTGGTATTGATGCAAAAACCAAAACTCTCCTTTTCTCCGATTCACTGGACTTTGAGAGAGCTGATAAGATATTCAGACACTTTAACGGAAGGGCAAAGGTAGCCTTCGGAATAGGCACCTATATTGCCAATGATACCAAAGTTGAGCCTTTGAATATTGTCATGAAGACAACAGCCTGCAATGGCATGGATGTTGCCAAGATTTCAGATATTGAAGGCAAGAGCGTCTGCAAGAATCCGGACTATGTGGATTATCTTGAAAGATGCATCGACTGGAGAATGAAACACGACTGATGTGCAACCAGGGGCCGACGTGCAGGCTGGGGGGCCGACGTGCAGAATGGGGACAGGCCCAAATCGCACGCTTCGTGTGCAATTTGGGCCTGTCCCCATTCTGCACATCGGCCCCCACTCTGCACGTCCGGCCAAAGCCGCATAGTTCTACTTTCTCTGCACCCCCAAACAGAACCTGCTCACTTCAAGAGCAAAATTATCGTAATCCTTCTCCAGGAAATCTTTTCTGCCTTCCTTTGCGGCGGTTTCATGATTTCTTGCAAGGACCTGTATCTCGCCCTGGCAGGCGCTTCCCATCATTCCTTTGATGCTGTGGGCCGCAAGGGCGTAGGCCTCAAGGTCACCGTCATCCAAAGCAAGTCGCATTCTGCTTAAGGCCTTTAGGGAGTCGTCAGCAACCTTGGCCATTACTCTGCAGGCAAAATCTCTGCCTCCGCAATAAAGCATAATCTGCTTGAATTTCTCTTCCCCAAAGAATTCCTCTAAATAATCAGCATCCGGTATTTGAGATGCATCTGTTTTTTCCAAAACTTCTTTAAGTTCAGCCTCATCGATTTCCTGAGCCTTTGGCGCCTCAGCAAGATATTTCGAAAGGACGCCCTCCAAAGTTGCTCCGTCCACGGGCTTTGAAATGTAGTCGTCGAAGCCGGCCTCCAGATACTCCCTGCGGCTGCCCTCTGTGGCGTTGGCCGTAAGGACGATGACGGGAGTGTGGTAGTTCAAATCGAAGGGATGCTCCTTTATGGTTCGAAGCACATCAAGGCCGTCAAATTCGGGCATCATGTGATCGAGAAGAATCAAATCGTATTTGTTCTGCTCGCAAAGTCCCACCGCATCACGACCGTTGTCAATAAGAATGGTGTTAACCTCGGTGTGCTTAAGAAGCTGCCTGATTACCATGAGGTTTGACTCGTTGTCGTCAACCACAAGAATGGTTTTGCCGGGGGCCTTAAAGGAGGCCTGATAATCGTTTGGAGCGGGTTTCTCCCTCTTGATAAACTTCCAGTCCTCACCGATGGGCAGCTCATCCACCACATGCTGAGGAATCTCAACATAGAAGGTTGAACCCTTGCCGTAGGCGGATTTCACGGTAACATTTCCGTTCATGATTCCGGTCAAAGCCTTCACAATTGAAAGCCCAAGGCCGGTACCCTGGATATTTCTGTTTTTCTTCTCATCAATTCTCGTAAAGGAATCGAAAAGTCTCGCACAGTCTTCCTCCCTGATGCCGATACCCGAGTCGGAAACTTCAAAGTGGAGGATTACGTTTTTACCGGAATTAATCTCGGAAGATTTGCTGTCAACGGGGGCTTCTGTGGCATAAACCTTTAAGCCGATGAAGCCGGATTTCGTGTATTTTGCGGCGTTTGTAATGAGGTTAATGAC
>Ga0129307_1002605_pt1 | contig 13565 bp, 11 predicted proteins | sample P1105metagenome_FD_94437 | JGI IMG/M metagenome (GOLD analysis project Ga0129307, IMG submission 94437) | Capybara group fecal microbial communities from Wisconsin, USA - P1105 metagenome | ecosystem: Host-associated > Mammals > Digestive system > Large intestine > Fecal | place: USA: Wisconsin... | reverse complement strand
GGACGTCAGCGCCGAGGTGACAAAGCTGCGCTCGGAGCATCTGGAACTGCAGTACTGCTTCAGAGGCGAAGCGTTCGACCGGGCCATCGATACCCTGGCAGAGGCCATTGCGGTCAGGTGACTCTGCGGAACAGACAGAAACAGCTTTCCCCCCGGCAGCGGGGAGAATGGAAATCAATAAAGCAAATTTGTGATATCAGGAGGAAATAAGATGAATAACCCCAGCGAGCTGAAGTATTCCAAAACACATGAATGGGTCAGAATGGACGGCGGCGTGGCCGTGATCGGCATTACCGACTACGCGCAGGATGCCATGGGCGATCTGGTCTTCGTGAACCTGCCCGAGGTGGGCGATGAAGTCGTGGCCGGTGAGTCATTTGGCGACGTGGAGTCTGTTAAGACCGTTTCAGACGTGATATCTCCCGTAACCGGCACTGTATGTGAGGTCAATCAGGAACTGGCGGATGCGCCTGAGCTGATGAATCAGGATCCTTACGGAGCATGGATGATCAAGGTCAGCGATGTGACGGAAGAAGAAAGCTTAATGGATGCAGAGGAGTACGGGAAAATGTGTGAAGAGGAGGCCTGAGAATGGGCAGCTATTTACCCTCCACAAAAGAAGAACGGGAGCAGATGCTGAATGCCATCGGCATGAAGGACTGGCGTGATCTGTACGCGGACGTCCCTGATGGCATGATCCTTGACCGTCAGCTGGATATCCCTTCGGGACTCAGCGAACTGGAGGTCAGGGATGCGGTCACCGCCATGGCTGCGAAGAATACGCAGTATCAGTATATTCTCCGCGGCGCGGGCGCCTATGACCACTACATCCCCTCCATCGTGAAGTATATCCCGGCCAAGGAGGAGTTCCTGACGGCTTATACGCCCTATCAGGCGGAGATGAGCCAGGGCATCCTGCAGTCGATCTTCGAATACCAGACCATGATCTGCGAACTGACCGGGATGGACGTTTCGAACGCGTCCGTTTACGACGGCGCCACCGCGGCAGCCGAAGCGGCTGCCATGTGCCGCGACAGGAAGCGCCAGGTGACCTTGATGTCTGCCGCCGCCAATCCGGAGACCATAAATGTTGTACGCAGCTACTGCTATGCTGCAGGCGCGGAATTCAGGCTGGTCCCCGCAAAGGACGGCAGGACGGACGTGGAAGCGCTGAAAGAGCTGCTCGGCCCGGATACCGCAGGCTTTTATATGCAGCAGCCGAATTTTTACGGACTCTTTGAGGACGCGGAGGCCCTGGGCAGGGAGGTGCATGCAGCAGGCGCGCAGTTCATCATGGGATGCAATCCCATCGCGCTCGGCATTATGAAGACGCCCGCAGAGTGCGGGGCCGACATTGCCGTAGGCGAAGGACAGCCCCTGGGCATGCCGCTCGGCTTCGGCGGGCCCTACCTTGGGTTCATGGCGGCAAGCTCGAAGATGATGCGCAGGCTTCCCGGCCGTATCGTGGGAGAGACCGTCGACAGCAGGGGGGAACGCGCTTTCGTGCTTACCCTGCAGGCCAGGGAGCAGCATATACGCCGTGAGAAAGCAGGCAGCAATATCTGCTCCAATGAGGCGCTTTGCGCGCTCACCGCGGGACTGTATCTGTCCGTGATGGGTCCGGATGGCTTGGAGCAGGCGGCAGTTCAGTCCATGAGCAAGGCACATTATCTGGCGGAGGGCCTGTGCGCCCTGCCCGGTGTGGATATGGTCTGCAGCGGCGAATTTTTCGATGAGTTTCTGGTGACCATGCCCAGGGCAGAGGAAGTGCTTTCGGCACTGAAGGCCGAGGGCATCCTGGGCGGCCTGCCCGTGGAGGGCGGCATGCTCTGGTGCGTCACCGAGAAGGTGCCGAAGGCGGTCCTGGACAAGACCGTTTCCATCGTAAAGGAGGTGCTGGCATGAAGCTGATATTTGAAAAATCCGTAAAAGGACATAAAATGTCGGTCCTGCCCGCGTGTGACGTTCCGGAAACGCTTCTCCCGGAGGCGCTGAAGAGAGCGGAAAAGCCCGCCCTGCCTGAGTTGTCGGAGGTGGAGATCTCCCGCCATTATACACAGCTCAACAAGCGCGTGCACGGTGTCAACAGCGGTTTCTATCCGCTGGGCTCCTGCACGATGAAGTACAACCCCCGCATCGATGAAGAAATGGCAGCGCTGCCGGGCTTTGCCAATATTCATCCGCTGGCCAGCGCGGCCGATGCGGAGGGCTGCCTGGAGGTGCTGGAGACCGCCGGGAAATATCTCTGCGAGATCTCAGGCATGGATGACATGAGCTTCCAGCCGGCGGCAGGCGCTCACGGCGAGTTCACGGGCGTGCTGCTGATCAAACAGTATCACGACGCGCGCGGCGACGCAAAGCGCACGAAGATCATCGTTCCTGACTCGGCGCACGGGACCAATCCCGCCACGGCTGCCATGTGCGGATATGAAGTGGTCAACGTCGCTTCCAACGACAGGGGCGGCGTGGATCCGGACGCGCTGAAGGCCGTTCTGGGAGATGATACCGCCGGGCTGATGCTGACGAACCCCAATACGGTCGGTCTTTTCGATCCCAATATCCTGAAAATCACGGACATGGTGCATGAGGCAGGCGGCCTGTGCTATTATGACGGCGCCAATCTGAACGCCGTTATGGGCATCGTCCGCCCCGGAGATATGGGCTTTGACTGTGTGCATATGAATCTGCACAAGACCTTTGCCACCCCGCACGGCGGCGGCGGTCCGGGTGCGGGAGCCGTCGGCTGCAAGAAGCATCTTTCGCCCTATATGCCCAAGTCTGCCTTAAGGGACGGCGGGGAGCACGTTCAGGTGCGTTCGTTCCTGGGCAATTTCCTGGTCGTGGTCCGCGCGCTGACCTATATCATGACGCTCGGCAGGGAAGGCATCCCCGAGGCGGCGTCCGGAGCCGTCCTCAATGCAAATTATCTGATGGAGAAGATCAGGGGCACCTTTGCTCCCGCGTTTGATCATGTATGCATGCATGAGTTCGTGCTGGATCTGTCAGAGTTTAAGAAAGAGACCGGAGTCTCTGCCCTGGATGTGGCAAAGACCCTGATCGACAGGGGCATTCATCCGCCGACAATGTATTTTCCGCTGATCGTCCATGAGGCGCTGATGCTGGAGCCGACGGAGACGGAGAGCAGGGACACGCTTGACGAGGCCGCTGAGATCTTCCGGGAGCTGTATCAGATGGGATATGACGATCCGCAGACGATGCACGAGGCGCCGCACTGCGCTCAGATCGGCAGGCCCGATGAAGTGCAGGCCGCCAGGAATCCCAGGCTGCGCTGGAACAGATGATCGGACAGGCGCTGATCTGTACGGGAACATCCTTTGACCCGTATTACAATCTTGCTGCCGAGCAGGTGCTGCTGGAACAGGTACGGGACGGCGAGATCATCCTGTACCTGTGGCAGAACCGGCACACCGTGGTGATCGGCCGGAACCAGAATGCCTGGAAGGAATGCCGCACGGAAAAACTTGCCGCGGACGGAGGCTTTCTTGCCAGACGGCTGTCCGGCGGCGGGGCCGTCTATCATGACCTGGGCAATCTGAACTTCACCTTTCTGATGAAGGAGGCCGATCATGACGTTGACCGTCAGCTGTCGGTGATCATGAAGGCAGTCGGACGTTATGGCATCACGGCGGAAAAATCCGGCCGCAACGACGTGCTGGCAGCAGGGCGGAAGTTCTCCGGGAACGCTTTCTACAGCAGCCGGGGACAGTATTATCATCACGGTACGCTGCTTGTCGATGCGGATATGGAGATGCTGGGCCGCTACCTGGCCCCGTCAAAGGCCAAACTGGCAGGCAAAGGGGTCGATTCCGCGCGCGGCAGGGTCGTGAATCTGCGTGAACTGGCGCCCGATATGACGGTGGACGGACTCGGCGCCGCCATGGAGGACGCTTTTCAGGAGGTGTACGGGCTGCGGGCCGGGCGCATCGCGCCGGAAGAGACGGACGCGGAGAAGCTCCGGGCATACCGGGAGCGGAACTGCAGCAATGACTGGCTGTACGGACGCAGGATCCCCTTTTCGTTTTCCTGCGGGGAGAGATTCCCCTGGGGCGGGATCGAACTGGAACTGCAGGTCGATGGCGGCCTGGTACAGGGCTGCAGCGTCTATACGGACGCCATGGACCACCGGCTGGCGGATGAGCTGCGGAAGGGCATGACGGGCTGCAGCTTTTCTGCCGATGCCCTCTGCTGCGCCGTGCTGCGTGCTGAGGCGGCGGAAGACATCAGAAAAGACATATGCGGCATGATCATGCGGCAGGATCTGTAGACTGCCGCTGAAACAGAGGACAGAGATATGAATGATTTTCAGCTGATCGTAATAGGGGCAGGTCCGGGAGGATATACTGCCGCACTCCACGCGGCGAAGCGCGGCCTGAAGACGGCCTGCGTGGAATGCCGTGAAGCCGGCGGCACCTGCCTGAACCGGGGCTGTGTGCCCACAAAGGCCCTGCTGCATGCATCGCAGGTATACAGGGACGCCGTAAATGCGGGATCCATCGGCATACGCATCAGCGGCGCGGAGCCGGATCTTCCGTCCATGTTCGCACATAAGGATGAGGTTGCGGCGAAGCTGTCCGCCGGCATCGAGGGGCTCTTTAAAAGCGCCAAAGTCACGTATCTGAAGGGCAGGGGCAGCATCCCCGGGCCGGGGACCGTTGCTGTTGCCGATGCTGACGGCAAGCTCACAGAGTACACCGCGGACAACATCATCATCGCCACGGGAGCCGTCCCGTCCTTGCCTCCGATCAAAGGCATGGACCTGCCGGGCGTGCTTACTTCAGACGAGATCCTCGCGGGCGCTGAGAAGCTGTACTCCTCAGTCGTCATCATCGGCGGGGGCGTCATCGGCGCGGAGTTTGCGACCTTCTATTCGGATCTGGGCGTGAAGGTGACCGTGGTGGAGGCCCTGGACCGCATGCTGCCCGGTCTTGACAGGGACCTGGGCACCGGCCTGGCCATGCTGCTCAAAAAACAGGGGGCAGCCGTTTATACCGGCGCCAGGGTTCAGGAGATCGTTCCTGCGGATGGCGGGCTTGCGGTCAGATTTGAGACGTCCGGCGGCTCCGGCGAGGCGGTGGGAGAAGCCGTGCTCTGCGCCATTGGCCGCAGGGCATATTTCGATGGCCTTTTTACCGGCGGGCTGAGGGCAGAGACCGGCAGAGGCATCACGGTCGATGAGCATTTCAGGACGTCTGTCCCGGGGATCTATGCCATCGGGGACGTCTCTTCAAGGATCCAGCTGGCCCATGTGGCGGCTGCGCAGGGAAGGGCATGCGTGGACCATATCTGCGGGCTGGAGGCGCATTTCGATCAGGCGCTCGTTCCCTCCTGCGTCTATTGCAGACCGGAGATCGCCTGCGTCGGCATGTCGGAAGCACAGGCAAAGGAGGCCGGCATTGAAGTGAAGACCGGCAAATGCGTGATGGGCGCAAATGCGCGCACCGCGATCGAGGATCCCGGGCGCAGCTTCATGAAAATCATTGCCCGCGCGGACGACCACCGTATTATCGGGGCGTCGCTGATGTGCAGCCGCGCAACGGATATGATCTCCGAGTTCACGGAGGCGGTCGCAAACGGCCTGACGGCTGAACAGCTGAGCGCTTTCATGAGACCCCATCCGACCTTTGAGGAGGCTGTCGGAGAGGCTTTGGAGGATCTGGCGGGCAGACTGAACAGATAGGCTGATGCCGCTGCCTTCCGGAACCGCAGCAAAATGTCCGGCAAAGATACAAAACCGCAGTTTTCCAGGCCCTGTCTGCGCAGAACGGCCCGAAGACTGCGGCTTTTATTGTTCTTGGTATGGGAAACTGGTATAATATAAATATATTGGCGGGTGCGGCAGGGAAACGCCTGCGCCCGTTATGAGAAGAGAAGTCATTATCTGCAGAAAGGAATGCTGCATATGGTCGATCAAACTACATTTTCAGTCAATGAAAGCAATCTTACGATGCGCATCCAGCAGGCGGAGATATACCTGAAGGAGTTCGAGGCAGAGGTGAAGCGCGCAAACGGCGCTTCCGGCACCTTCCGTTCCAAGGAGGACGCGCTGTCCCGCATCCGCATCCTGAGCGAATTCGCGCCCCAGGATCCGCGGGTGAAGGATCTCTTTGACAGGGCAAAGAACTGCATCATGGGCGCTGCGGGCGGTTCCGCGCCGATCACGGAAGACATGCTGCTGTACCTGAAAAACGAAGAAAACATCAGGGCGCTGTACGCGCAGAAGAGCGAAGATGCCTGGAAGGCCCTGACAGCCGCTTATGCTGACAGGATGCTTTCGCCGCTCTTCCCCGCGCCGGACGTCACGTCTGACGATGTCAGCGGGCTGATCGGAAAATATGTGATCCTGGATGAAGTCCGCTATCCCATGAACCAGTTCATGGGCGTCACGGGCGAGTTCATCTATGTCGGACAGCGTTCGACGGGCATGTATTTCGTGAAGATCGACACCCGGAAATGGCTTGGGCCGTACGAGGCAGTCAAACGCTACAGAAGACTCGTCGACACCACGATGAAGGACGTGGACTGCTGGACCGTGCTCGGAGAGATCACGGGCATTACCATGGAAGTGCCGGAGGCCGGAGAGAAAAAAGCAGGCGGACCTGTCTACGCGCCTGTCGTCGAGCCGATCGCGCTCTATGTTCCGGGCCATGTTCTCGGCGTTTATTCCGAGGACCGCGAAAAGAGCGGCAGCTTCGCCGGTGAAGATGAGGTCAGCGCCATCAAGGAAAGCTGGTTTACGGTGAGATCCGTGCCGGAGGACGTCACGCCCGAACGCCTCGTCGAGATCTTCCGCCAGGCGATCAAGGAAAAGAACTACGGGCTGTATCTGGACTGCGTGCAGCCCGAAAGAAGGCAGAATCCCATCCAGGAATCACTGCTCCTGTATTACTGGGATCTTCATCAGGAGCGCTTCCACGGAGAATACGTCCATGCGGAAGTGCAGCCGGATGAAACGAAGATCACGGTGGTCCAGGGCTATAACGATGCGGGCGGCCTGGACTCCTTCTTCCTTTCGGCGGATGAGCAGAAGAGCATCGCGGAGCGCTATGGCGACAAAGTGGAATACGCCTCCGTTCAGACCGTCGCGTACGACAGGAACGGCAAACAGCTGGGAAGCCCGAACAGGAGGAATCTGATCAGGACGAACGGCGGCAGATGGTACATTCGCGATTACGAGCAGAGATTCTGATAAAAACGGAGAAGAACCATGGGATACGGATACGATTTTACGCAAGACGACAATGAAAACGGCTTTGACTTTACGACAGACGATACCGAGCTGATCGCCCAGGAAGAAGCTGCGCGCCAGTCTGAACTGTTGGAGAATCTGAGCGAAAGTGCCATCGCAGGCGAAATCAACGGCCTGAATTCCCGCATTTCCGAGGCATACAAGGAAATCAAAAAAGCCGGCAGGGAAAACAATTACGAGAAGACGGCCGAACTGATGAAGGCGCTGTGGACGAAGGATCTCAGCTCCGAGGGATGGATCAGCAAATTCTGCTCGGCAAACGCCGATGCGTTTCCGCTGGCGGCAGGGGCTTCGGAGCCGTCCTGGGTCAGCAGCCTTTCTCCCGAAAAGCTGAAGACCTACAAGGCAGTCCGGGACTATTACCGTGACGCATCCGCGCTTTTGGACATCTGCGCCCACGTCAGTGAAATGCTGCGCGCGCTGCCGCTTAAGAACGGCTACAAGATCACCATGAACGCGGTGAACTTTGCCGATGCGTGCATTGATGAAGCCCGCTACGATGCCATCAACAGCTTCGTCAAAGGCGTTTCCGATCAGATCGGCCAGGACTGGGCGGCCATGGAACGGAACGCCGAGCGGGCCGACATGTATTATGAAGCAAACCATGCAAAGCTTACACGGGATGAATTTCTCAGAGGCTACCGTCAGGAACGGGTAAAGGATTATCTGGACAATCTGAAAAAAAACAGAGCTGTATACGACAATCTGATCGACCGCGGCAACGGCGTGTTTGCCCTTCATCCGCAAACCTATGCCATCATGTGCGTGATCGATAAGTATACCATTGCCATCGCGCAGTCCGTTGATCTGACCGATATCATGGGCAAAGTGCTTGAGCAGTGCAAGAGCATCCTCACCGCCGATATTCCGGCGGCTGAAAAGGTATGCACCACGCAGGCCTGCAGCTTTCTGCTTGCCGCGTTCCAGACGCTGGTGGAAGAGTCCGCGACCTTTGCGGAATACTGCGGTGAGACCTACAGGCTCTACAAAGAGGGGAAGGGCGGCGTGTACTCCTTTATGAAGAAGCTTCCGGCGCTCAGCTCCGTCAATACCCGCTATGGTTTTACGCCGGATACCTCGGATCCGTGGGAGAACGGAACATACTATGAGGAAATGTACCAGAAAGCCGTGAATGCGATCGTCGAACACTGCAGCGACTTCGTCTACAATCACGGACGGTCTGTCTGACAGGTCCGGCCAAAGCGCAGCCTGCAGGAGAAGCTTCAGGGATATGAAAGCACTCCCGGAAACGGGAGTGTTTTTCCGTTGGACTGGCAGGAAAAAATGCCGTATACTATAATAGATGAGTTATCACGCAATTTATGTAAAGGTTAAGGAAGAATGATGGAGATACTGGTCGTCATAGCGCTGATCGCGTTATATATTTCGAAAAACCCGGAGCTCAGGGATAAGATCCGCGGGGCGTTTTCATCCGGGAAGTCCGGAAAGCGGCCGGGCGGGGCGAACAGCGGCCCCACGGTCGTGGATGCCGACGGCAATCCGGTCTATACCCAGCCCCCGAAAAAGCCCGTTGATCTGGCGCCGCTTCGCCAGGTCCTTACGGTGGTCCTGGTGCTGGCCGTGCTGGCAGGCATCGTGTTCGGGAGCTATTATCACGTCAATGAGCAGGAGAATGCCGTTGTGACCATGTTCGGAAGCGTGGTCAGGACAGATACGGCAGGCCTGCATTTCAAGATCCCGCTCATTCAGCGGGTGCACATGGTGGACATCACCACCCACGGCACCGGCATCGGTTACCACGTCAGCGATGACGGACAGAACTTTGCGACCGATACTGACGGGATCATGATCACCAAGGATTTCAATTTCATCGACATCGACTTCTATATGGAGTACAAGGTCAACGATCCCGTGGCGTATCTGTACAACTCCCGCGAGCCGGAGCAGATCCTGAAGAACATCGCGCTGGCCAGCATCCGCTCCACGATCATCAACTACAACGTGGATGACGCCATCACCACGGCCAAGACCCAGATCCAGTCGGAAGTCAGGGAGAAGATGGCGGAGGAGCTGAAGGAGCAGAATATCGGGCTTTCCGTGGTCAACATCACCGTGCAGGACGCCGAGCCGCCCACAGCAGAGATCATTCAGGCCTTCAAGGCCGTGGAGACGGCCAAGCAGGGCAAGGATACCGCCGTCAACAATGCGAACAAGTATAAGAACGAGCAGGTCCCCGCTGCAGAAGCCGAGGCGGACCGCATCCGGCAGCAGGCGGAAGCGGCCAAGGCTGCCCGTATTGCGGAGGCGGAAGGACAGGTGGCGCGCTTCAACGCCATGTATTCCCAGTATCAGCTGAATCCGCTGATCACCAGGCAGAGGATCTTTTACGAGACCATGGAGGACGTGCTGCCCGGCCTGAAGGTGATCGTCACCGACGGCAGGACGCAGCAGATCCTGCCGCTGGAGTCCTTCATCGGAGCGAGCGGAGAAGGCATCTCGGGCGCGGCAGCCGGAAGCGTTCCGGCAGAAACGGGAGAGGAGGGACAATAAGATGAAAAAAGTGATCAGGATCATTCTCATCGTCATCGCTGTTCTGCTCCTCGGAGCGGTCTCCGGATCCTTCTACACGGTGCATCCGAAGCAGTATGTGGCCGTGCGTCAGTTCGGGCGTATTGTGGATATCAAGGACAGTCCGGGACTGAAGTTCAAGATCCCCTTCATCCAGAGCATCCAGAAGATCTCCGCGGCGACCATCCTGTATGATATTCCGGCATCGGACGTCATCACCAAGGACAAGAAGAGCATGATCGCCGACAACTATGTGCTCTGGCGTGTAACGGACCCCACCAGCTACATCCGTACGCTGGACGCCGTGGAGCTCAGGGCTGAGGAACGTATTGAGGCGGCCGTGTACAATGCCATCAAGAACGTCATCTCTTCCATGAACCAGGACGAGGTGATCGAGGCCAGAGGAGAGCGCCTGACCCAGCTGATCACGGATGAGGCCAACTCGGACATCGATGATTACGGCATCGAGATCATCCAGTCCGAGATCAAGTCTCTTGACCTGCCGGACGACAACAAGGAATCGGTCTACGAGCGTATGATCTCCGAGCGCCAGAATATTGCGGCCACCTACAGGGCGCAGGGCGCAGCGGAAGCCCAGAAGATCCGCAACGAGGCAGACCGCGAGGTCTCCGTCATGAAGGCCGAGGCCCGCAGGCAGGCGGCCGTGACCGAGGCGGAAGGCGAGGCCGAGTACATGCGCATCCTCCAGGAGGCGTACAACACAACAGACAAGGCGGACTTCTACAACTATATCCGCGGTCTGGACGCGCTGAAGGAATCCTTAAAGGGCGGAAACAAGACGATCATCCTGGACAGGGATTCGGAGCTTGCCAGGGTACTGTACGGAACGGCCGGCCGCTGAGGCACGGAGCAGCTGTATAAAAGAATGATAAAACAGGAGACATTATGCCGGAGCTTAGTGCAAGAGTAGGACTGTTCACGGATTCCGTGATCAGAAGAATGACAAGGATCAACAACAAAAAAGAGGGAAGCATCAATCTGTCACAGGGCTTCCCGGATTTCGATCCCCCCAGGGTGATGCTGGACCGCCTGAAGGAACTGGCGGAGGGCGGCCCGAAGCACCAGTATTCCTTCACCTCGGGCGCGCCGAAATTCAGGCAGTGCATTGCCGATAAATACAGCCCCCGTTTCGGAAGGACGCTGGACCCTGAGGATGAGATCTGCGTGACCTGCGGTTCCACCGAGGCCATGATGGCGGTCGTGATGACCATCTGCAATCCCGGGGACAGGATCATCGTCTTCAGTCCCTTCTATGAAAACTACGGAGCGGATTCCATCCTGAGCGGGGCAGAGCCCATTTACGTGCCGCTGGTCCCTCCGGAATTCAACTTTGACAGGGCGGTGCTGGAGGATGCCTTCAAACAGAATGTGAAGGCCATCATCGTGTGCAATCCCTCCAATCCCTGCGGCAAGGTCTTCACCCGGGAAGAACTGAGCTATATCCTTTCCCTGGCTGAAAAATACGATGCCTTCGTCGTCACCGACGAGGTGTACGAGCACATCGTGTTCGATCCTTATGAGCATGTGTATGCGGCTTCCCTGCCGGGCGCATGGGGCAGGGTGATCGTGTGCAACTCCCTGTCCAAGAGCTATTCCTGCACCGGCTGGAGGCTCGGCTTCGTCATCGGGCCGGCCAGGGTCATTGAAGGCGTCAAAAAGGTGCATGATTTCCTGACCGTGGGTGCGGCGCATCCCCTGCAGGAGGCGGCCTGTGCCGGCTTTGCGCTTGGGCAGGAGTATTACGATGACTTAAAGGCCAAGTACACCAGGCACAGAGACATCGTGTGCAATGGCCTGGATGAGCTGGGCATCCGCCACACTGTGCCCCAGGGCGCCTATTTTACCCTGGTGGACATTTCCGATTTCCTTGCGAAGGAACAGTTCGCGGGCTGGACGGATCTGAAGTTCTGCGAGTGGATGGTGCAGGAGATCGGCGTGGCTGCCGTTCCCGGCTCCAGCTTTTTCAAGGAGCCCGTCAACAATTACGTCCGTCTTCACTTTGCCAGAGGGGAAGACGTGCTGCGCGAGGCGGTCAGAAGATTCGCCGGGCTCAAAAAATATCTGTGATGATGTGAATGCCGCGTTCTGTTCAATCAACGGGACGCCGCACGTTCATGAAAAGAAAACTCCGGACCGCTGAGGCCGGAGTTTTTTGATGGAATTGATGACGATCGCCTTATGACGATCGCCTGAGCCGCTTAGTTTTTAAAGGAATGGATCGGCGCCGGGATACGCCCCTTGCGCCCGATGAAATCGGCGCAGGAGAATCTGTTCACCGGCATGATGGGGGCATAGCCGAACAGGCCGCCGAACTCGACCGTGTCGCCGACGTCCTTTCCGATGACCGGAATGAGCCGCACCGCGGTGGTCTTCTGGTTGACCATGCCCAGGGCCATTTCATCGGCAATGATGCCCGAGATGGTCGTAGCCGGGGTGTCTCCCGGGATGGCGATCATGTCCAGTCCGACCGAGCAGACGCAGGTCATGGCCTCCAGCTTTTCAAGGGTGATGGCGCCGGCCCTGACCGCGTTGATCATGCCCTGATCCTCCGACACCGGGATGAAAGCACCCGAAAGACCGCCCACGTAAGAGCTGGCCATCACGCCGCCCTTCTTGACCTGGTCGTTCAGCAGGGCCAGAGCCGCCGTGGTGCCGGGTGCGCCTGCATGTTCAAGGCCGATCTCGCAGAGGATGTCCGCCACGGAATCACCGACCGCAGGGGTGGGCGCAAGGGACAGGTCGATGATGCCGAAGGGGATGTTCAGCCGCCTGCTGGCTTCCTGCGCCACAAGCTGCCCCACGCGCGTGACCTTGAAGGCCGTTTTCTTGATGGTTTCGCAGAGCACCTCAAAGCTCGCTCCGCGTACCTTCTCCAGGGCTTTCTTGACGACGCCCGGTCCCGAAACGCCCACGTTGATGACGGCGTCTCCTTCCGTGACGCCGTGGAAGGCGCCGGCCATAAAGGGATTGTCATCGGGTGCGTTGCAGAACACGACGAGCTTCATACAGTCCGCGGAGTCTTTGTCTTTGGAGCGCCCGGCGATCTGCAGGATGATATCGCCCATCAGGCGGACGGCATCCATGTCTATGCCGGTTTTCGTGGAAGCCAGATTGACGGAGCTGCAGACCCTTTCGGTTTCGCAGAGCGCCTGCGGTAGGGAACGGATCAGCATCTCGTCTGCCGCCGTCATGCCTTTGGAGACGAGGGCGGAATAGCCGCCGATGAGATTGGCGCCGACTGCCCCGGCCGCTTTATCAAGCGTATGCGCCAGGGTGACAAAATCCTCGGGGGACTTGCATGCGGCGGCGCCGATGAGGGCGATGGGGGTCACGGCGATGCGGCGGTTGACGATGGGAATGCCGTAGTCTTTTTCGATCTCCCGCGCCGTCCGGTCCAGGTCCCGGGCGACCGTGGTGATGCGCTCATAGACCTTTTTGTTCAGCCGATCGAGATCCGAGTCGATGCAGCCGAAAAGGCTGATGCCGATGGTGATGGTCCTGACGTCCAGTGTCTGTTCCTCCACCATCCTGTTGGTTTCGATGACTTCTTTTATGTTAACCATTGAGTGATTCTCCCGTTTTGCGGTATTCATGATCGGCAGGCCTGAAGCTGCCGGCCTCCTTTTCAGGCAGTACAGCCCCTCAGATCCTGTGCATCTTCTCGAAGATCTCTTCTTTCTGGGCCTTGACCTGAACGCCGATCTCATTGCCGAGCTTTTCAATGTCTTTCTGAAGCTCTCCGAAGCTC
>Ga0129307_1002604_pt1 | contig 13567 bp, 10 predicted proteins | sample P1105metagenome_FD_94437 | JGI IMG/M metagenome (GOLD analysis project Ga0129307, IMG submission 94437) | Capybara group fecal microbial communities from Wisconsin, USA - P1105 metagenome | ecosystem: Host-associated > Mammals > Digestive system > Large intestine > Fecal | place: USA: Wisconsin... | reverse complement strand
TTTTGTGCAAAAAAAACTTTTAGGAAATTCAGGTGCCTTTTTTTGTTCAAAAGGCTTGATTTTATGCCGTTTTCAGGCTGTTTTTTAGGAAAAATGTTCCACACTTAGCTCAGAAGAGCCATATTTTTCTACATTTTTTGCGAAAATGCCCAATTGGTGGAAAAATTTCTCGTGGGAAAGACTTTTCGACGCCATTGCCGACAGGTCCCCCACATTCGTGAAGATTATCATCGTTACAGGAAAGTCCTTCCTGTACTACCACGGCATGACCCGTGCGGCGAGCCTTACCTACACCACCCTGGTGGCCGTAGTTCCCCTGCTTATCCTGTTGACCTCCATTACCCTGGCGGTGGGTCTTGCGAACTTCATGTCGGACTACCTACCCATTTTGCTGGACATTCTGAACCTGGACTGGCCTACGGAACCCATTATGGCACTGGTGAGGAATGCGGAGCACATCCCCATCGGAAGGCTTGGCTTTATCGGTGCGGCAGGTCTGTTCGTCACCTTCATTCTCGCTTTCGGCAGCCTGGAAACCAACTTCAACGTGGTATGGGAAAACAAGATTTCCAGGACGCTCATCCGCCAGATCGAGGTTTACACGCCCTTCCTGGTTATTTTTGCAGGTTTCATCGGCATGTTCGCGGGGTTCGTGAACCACGTGCAGGACGTGCTGAACATGATTGTGGTGGAAGGTTTCCATTTTTCGCCCGAAGTGCTGAAAGTCCTTATTACCGCCTTCTGGTATGCAGCCTTCCACGGCGCCACCATGCTGCTGATTTTCCTGATGCTCTACGCCCTGCCCTCCAGGCCCAAGGGTGTGAGGCCCTATTCCCGCAGCCAGCTTCTGCTCGCCTCGCTTCTGTCTACGGTTGTTTCCTGGGTGGCCATCAATATCTACGTGAAAATCCTGATGCTCATCCAGACCGCCATGGTGACCCGCATGTCCATTTTCTACGGGTCGCTGGCGTTTTTGCCCTTGATGCTGTTCCTGATATTTGGAGTCTGGTCCATTATCCTTTGCGGAAACAGCCTGGTGTGGACCATCTGCCACTGGCCCGAAGCAGCCCAGAAGACCTGGAACTGGAAGGCTACGCTGGAAGATGTCCATAACGGGAAGCAGTCGGGCAGCGAAGATGAACAAGCCTAACTTTATTTCTGTACGCGGTTGCAGGTTGCACAACCTGAAAAACGTGGACGCCCAGTTCCCGCTGGGTAGCGTGACTGTCGTTTGCGGACCTTCGGGCTGCGGAAAGTCCACCCTGGTGCTGGACACCCTCCACGGAGAATCCAAAAGGCGCTACCTGGAAACCCTCTCCCCCTTCGCCGCGGACTTTTTAGGCGGATGTAGGGTGATTCCCCTGGAATCTGCCGAGAACCTTCCAGCAAGTATCGCCGTCGAGGCCTGCCACGGGGAGACCACCACCAAGTCCTACGCCCTTTCCCTTTCGGAATGCGACGCTCCATTCCGGACACTTTTCGCCCCTCTGGCCACCCCAGCCTGCCCTATTTGCGGCAAGCCCATGGAGATGACCTCGCGAGAACAGATTATACAGGCCGTCGCACAGATGCCTACGGGCAGTAAAATTCAATTTCTGGCCACCGTAGAGACAAAAAAACAGAACCTGGACAAGCTTTCGGCCCTGTTCCTTTCCCAGGGCTACACACGGGCCATGGCCGACGGCGAGACCGTCTCCCTGGGGGACCTGACCGAAGAGCAAAAGAAGGAGCGACCCAAGGTTTTCCAGATTGTGGTGGACCGGGTTATCGTCAGGGAAAATTCCCGCACGAGAATCGCCGAAGCGGTGGACGCCACGCTGAAGCTCACTCACCACAAGGTGGCGTTACTTACAGAAAACGGGGTTGCAGAATACAGCACCGTTCCCCACTGCAAGGACCACAAAGAGGCAGAAGCCCCCGTTCTCCACGAAAGGATGTTTTCTCCCTATTCCCGGGAAGGGGCGTGCCCTGAATGTAAAGGAGCCGGGGTTGACGAATCCGGCGAGACCTGTAGCCACTGCGAGGGGCTCCGGCTCCAAAAATTCCTGCTGAATTCGGGAATCGTGACCGAAAATGCGTCAGGCAATTTCGTGTCCTGGAAGCAAATTCTGGAGACTCCCTTCCAGAATCTGGGCGGGCTTATCCGTGACACCTTGAGCAAGCGGATTTCCAAAGGCAAGGTGCCCGTGCTGAACGCCCTGCTGGACCGAATTGACGCCATCAACCAGCTGGGAATCGGCTACCTGACGCCTGGGCGCTCCGGAGCGACCCTTTCAGGTGGCGAAATCCAGCGGCTCAGGCTTTCCAGCCTTTCTACGGGGCTACTGAACGGGCTTTTGATCTGCCTGGACGAACCTGCCAGCGGGCTCCACAGCAACGACGTGGAAAAACTCTGGAACGTGCTCCGGCAAATTCGGGACCGGGGGAACACGCTGGTACTTATCGACCACAACCCCTCCCTCATCCAGAAGGCGGACTGGATTATTGAAATGGGTCCCGGCGCCGGAGAAAAAGGCGGAGAGATTCTGTTCCAGGGCAAGGCGAAGGACGTGCTGGAAAATCCGGAGTCGCCTACGGGTAGGTGGATTAGGGAATTATCACATCGTCATCCCCGCGAAGGCGGGAATCTCCCTTCAAAAGCCCCAAAAAGAGATTCCCGGTCGGTGCCGGGAATGACAAAAAGTAAGTCCCGTCGTGCAACCGCATCCATCGCCATCGAAAATTTTTCCATGTACGACATGAATCCGGTGACGACGAATTTTCCCACCCAGAAGTTCAGCGTCATCACCGGACAAAGCGGCAGCGGAAAATCTACCCTGTTCTTCAAGAACCTGGTCCCCCGTGCAGAAAAGGGCGAATTTCAAAGTTTGGGCATAGAGGCCCTATCCGTGCTTTCTACGGGGGATTTCCACGGCAATCGCCGAAGCACCGTGGCCTCGGCCATCAACTTGGGCTCGCAACTCCGTGACCTGTTCGCAAAACTCCCCGAAAGCAAGGTCCGGGGCTACACCGCCGCAAAATTCGCCACCCACGCTCCCGGAGGCCGGTGCGAAAACTGCAAGGGCGAAGGCGTCATCTTTGACCCGGCCGGCTACGAAGAATCGGAATGCCCCGTATGCCTGGGCAGGCGTTTCAAGGACGAAATCCTGGAAGTCCGTTTCAAGAGCCTTTCCATCGCCGACATCTACGACCTGGAAATCGGCGAAGCCTACAAGCTGTTCACCAACCTGAAGCCCTTTGCCGACAAGCTGAAGCCTCTTGTGGATACAGGTCTGGACTACCTGAAGCTGGGGCAGACCACGGCCCACCTTTCAGGTGGGGAACGGGCAAGGCTTCGGCTCTCTATTGCCCTTGCCCGTGCGAAGGCGCTGGGCACGCTGTTCCTTTTTGACGAGCCTGCGCGTGGGCTGCACCAGGGCGACATCCGCCATCTGTTGGACCTGATTCGTGGACTTACCGAGGCGGGCCACACCGTTATTGCCATCGAACACGCCCAGGACTTCGTAAACGCCGCCGACTACGTGCTGGAACTGAAACGGGGATAAAGATGTTTCGCCTTGTAGGAATTTCTGTTATCGCACTTTTTTTGTTCGCCTGTTCCGAAAGTGAATCTTCCGCAGATGCTCTAAAGGAATATTTCGAAAACCTGTCTTTTGCCGATTCGGAAAACGAATCTTCCTCTTCTTTTTCTGGTCTGAGTCCCGATTCCGTGGTTACCGGAGAATTCAAGGACGCTCGAGACAACAGGACCTACAAGACGGTTAAAATCGGAAACCAGACCTGGATGGCAGAGAACCTAAAATACTCTCTAGACTCGCTAGTCGAAAGTTGGTGCTATGAAGACGACAACTCCAACTGCGAAAAGTACGGGAGACTTTACAGCTGGATGACCGCCATAGGTAAAAGCGACGAAGAATGCGGATACCAAAAGGCCTGTTCCCTCACCTACCCCGTACAGGGCATTTGCCCAGAAGGTTGGCACATACCCAGCAAGGCTGAATTGGCGACCCTAGTCGAGAATGCCGGAGGCCCATCCATTGCCGGAGCAAGGCTGAAGGCAAAAGAAGGTTGGGAACCAGCATGGAACGAATGTACTGGCACCGACGATTACCATTTCTCCGCCATGGCTAGCGGGTATTTGCGGGTGTATACCGATCACTATTACAATAAGGGATACCACACGGGAATTTGGTCTTCCACAGAGGTAGAGGACTTCCACCGGGCCGAGCAGTACCAGCACATCGATGTCTATATTCTCTTTTTAGATTATGACAAAGATACGGCTCAAGTTTCCGACACCAACCGGGACTTTGCCGAGTCCGTCCGATGCCTCAAGGACGATTCCGAAAAATAGCCATGTTCTCCGCAAGCTTGATTACATTCCCGCAAGTCCAGGAATTCATCCAAGACGCCATCAAGCGCAGGCTGGATGCATTGCAGGTTTCTACAGCCTTGAACAAGGCGGGCTACAACAACGAAGACCGTGCCGCCATCATGGACTACATGGCCCTGCTGCCGAAAATTCAAGAAAAATTCGGTTGTCTGCTCGCAAATGACAAGAACAGATTCCTCCTGTGCGACAAGCTGGCCCTGGAACAGAGCACCGCCCAGGATATTGGCCGCTGGAAGGCGAACTTGTGGCCTGCCAGTAGCGATGGCGATAGCAGCAAATCCGGTGCAAGTATCGTCCACGACCTCTGTTGCGGCATGGGAGGCGACAGTTTCTTTATTCCCGCCTCTTTCAAGGTTGTCGGTGTCGATCTGGACGAAAACCGCCTCGCCATGTACCGTCACAACATGAAAGCCATCGGGAAAACCGCAGAAGTTATCTGTGCCGACGTGCGGGAGGTCGCCAACGCCACCTTTTTCACCATCGACCCGGCCCGTCGAGCCCTGGAAGGCGAAAACCAGCGTGACCTACGGAACCTCACGCCCACCCTAGAAGAAGTGGTGGAAATCAGCAAACATTACCAGGGTGGCATGGTCAAGTTGCCTCCGGGATACCATCCCGCAGATATTCCCGACGGCACGGAAATCCTGTATCTGGGAGGACATTCGGACTGCAGGGAATGCCTGGTGCTATTCGGGAGCCTTGCGAAAAATCCAGACACGGTCCGTGCCGTGATGATTGGCAAGGACGGCAACGCCCTTGCCGAATGGAGCCGCCCACGGGATCGTTCTCTTGAAACTCTGGACGAAGACCTCCAAGAAAAGCTGGACCGGAACGATTCCCTAGAAGGCAAAGACCGCACCTACCGCACATCCACCAGCAGGAGCGACCTGCCTATCGGTGAAATTGCCATGTACATTTCGGAGCCTGCGCCGGTACTTATCCGCAGCCACCTGTTCAACGCAGCCGCCCTCTCCTGCGACCCGCAAGCCCACCTGATTTCGGAAGGAATCGCCTACGTAGCCAGCGACAAGCCTCTCCCTGCGCCTGGATTCACCAGCTACGAGATTGGCGCCCATTCGGAAATTTCCACCGGGGCAGTCCGCGCCATGCTCAAGGAACACGACATCGGAAAAATCACCTTGAAGTTGCGGGGTGTCAAGTTGGACCCCGACTCCGAAATCAAGCGCCTAAAGCCAAAGGGCAAGAAATCAGCCATACTGTTCTACACCCGCGCCGCCGGCAAAAAGATTGCGTTATTGAGCTTAGATCATCGATTTACTTTTTAATAGATTCTTTTTTGCGAACATTCATTTGGATAAACAAAGCCAATTTCTATATTCACACTCTAAAAAAGGCGATTTGAGGAAAATAAAATGAAAAAAATCTGGCTATTTACCTTGTTTACGCTCTATCTTTGCGCTTGCTCTGAAAATTCAAATTCATCGGAATTTCAAGACGAATCAAGTTCCTCATACGACAACTCGGCATTCTGCTACGATGAATATGGCTTTACGAAAAAAAATGGTTGGACTGAAGACATTTCCGACAGTAGTTATATCATTGACTACGTTTGCGACCACATGTCGCAACATATGAGAAATATGTTTTCCTTCTATGCAAGATGCGTATCATCCAGTTACAACAAATCAGAAAACCGCATTGATATGAAGGTCTCCACAGAAAGCGGCTACAAATATATATGGGCAGAACTTGATGGATGTAAATACAAAATCGGAAGCGACGGGGATTTTAAGGCATGGGTAGCGGGATTAAGCGAATGGTCTCTCGATGACTGTCTTTGTTACGAGGAAGATTTCGCAACCTACTACAGAAAGGCATCTCCTAGCCCCGAAGACGGTAGTTCTAGCAGCCATGTTCCCGTTGAAGAAAGTTCTAGTTCCCTTACTCAGCCCCCTCCATCAAGCTCCGGCGGCAGGCTTGTCTGTTACGAATCGGAAACAGAATCCGCATGTATTTACGTGTACGACAGCTCCAGCAGCAATGGTTCTATAAAACCAAGTTCAAGCACTAGCGAAGTAAACACCTCACCCTATACCTATACATACTATGGAACGGGTGACCTACACCAGAGCCGCCAAACTATCAACATCACAAGCGACTGCGTCAATGCCACATGCTTTGAAGATTTCGAAAACTTTGACTTTGAAAACGGCACTATTGGTTCTTACAAGTCAGGACAATCTGCATACGGCGGTAGCGGACGGTCCATCGACATCGGAGACAATCAATACACCGTGCTCCCTTGGCGGCTGGACAAGGAAATTAAGAACGGATCGCTGGATTTTTTCTTCAAGCCAAATGCAGATTTTCTTTCCTCTGGCAATAAAACAACAGCCCTCGCCGGGAACGATGGGGCACGCATGTCCGTATTCATTTATAACGGAGTCCTTTATTTTTACAAAAACATCCCCAACAACCCAATATTCCTTTCAGCCGAAGTTGACCTAAAAAACGAATGGATCCGCATTACCGCCGAATGGAACGAGGCAAACGGCGTTATAGCCCTGTTTTTAAACGGGGAGTTGATAGCCCAAAAAGACACTTACTACGGACACTACGAACCATCTTCTCGCGGAGACTACGACAACGTATTCGTCCTAGGTTACAAGAGTTCCTGCTGCATGGGGTCCATCAGCGACGAAATGTTTGCCCAAGGTTCTTTTGACAACGTGCAAGTAGTCACACACAACATTTTCGAAATAACGGAATAATGGAAAGCGAAAGAAAAGACAACAACTATTTGTTTGATTCCGGGAACCTTTCGGAAGGCGCTCTCGCGAAAAAGCACCGCATTGAAAACGACCCCAGCGCCCGCACTAATATAATGGACTATTTGCCCGGCATGGAAATCATCCAGTCGGACATTGCCGAAAAGGTTCTCTCTGAATCCGAAAATTACGATTACAGCAAGTACACCGGCAAAGACGTGAAGCGCGCCCTGGAGCACGAACGCTGCACCTTGGAAGATTTTAAGGCTCTGCTCTCCCCTGCTGCCGCTCCGTATCTGGAACAGATGGCCGCCAAGGCAAAAATCGAGACGAGCAAGCACTTCGGCAACAACGTCTATTTCTTCACGCCGCTCTACATCGCGAACTACTGCGAGAACTACTGCGTCTATTGCGGGTTCAACTGCTACAACCATATCAAGCGCATGCAGCTCACCATGGAGCAGATCGAGCACGAGATGAAGGTCATTGCCGACAGCGGCATGGAAGAAATCCTGATCCTCACGGGCGAGAGCCGCGCCAAAAGCAGCGTGGAATACATCGGCGAGGCCTGCAAGCTGGCCCGCAAGTATTTCCGCATGGTAGGCATTGAAGTTTATCCAGTGAATACCGACGAATACCGCTACCTGCACGAATGCGGCGTGGACTACGTGACTGTCTTCCAGGAAACTTACGACAAGGTGCGTTTCGAACAACTTCACCTGATGGGCCACAAGCGCGTATTTCCCTACCGTTTCGATTCCCAGGAACGAGCACTGATGGCCGGCATGCGCGGGGTGGCATTCTCTGCACTTCTTGGACTTTCGGACTTCCGTCGCGATGCGCTTGCCTCGGCACTCCATGTGTATTTCTTACAAAAGAAGTACCCGCATGCAGAGATGAGTTTAAGCTGCCCGAGACTGCGCCCCATCATCAACAACGACAAGATTGACCCGCTCGATGTTCACGAAAAGGAACTCTGCCAGGTGCTCTGCGCCTACCGCATATTCCTGCCTTTCGTTGGCATTACGGTTTCCAGCCGAGAAAGCAAGGAATTTAGGAACGGCATCGTGAAAATCTGTGCGACGAAGGTCTCCGCCGGAGTATCTACAGGCATTGGCGATCACGAAAGCAAGTACAGCGGTCACGACGACGGCGAAGGTGGCGACGAACAGTTTGAAATCAACGACGGTCGCAGCTTTAACGCCATGTACAGCGACATTTCGGGCGAAGGCTTACAGCCCGTGTTGAACGATTATTTGTACGTGTAGCGGCTAGTACTTGTAGTCAGCACAGCCTTTCGGACCATAAGTCGAAAAACAGACGCCGTGGTCCGAGAGGAGCGCACTGCCTTTCCCATTTTCCCACATTTTTTTATCCTTGGGAATCAAGGCCACCTCTACAGATCGACTATGTTTGTCCTTCCCGCTCCACTGGAAACTCACCTTCACTCGGTAGTTTGTTTGTCCTGTTTTCGGACCTTTTTCTGGCCCGTAATTCAACAGTCTGCTGATGAACAACTGTTCCTTAGGGTAGGTTCGATAGTCTTTTTTTCCCCAAGCGTCCGTATACTCCTGAGAATAAAATGTCGCACCATCTTGTTTCCAGGCATTTCCATTTTCTCTTGCGATAAGGATATCCGCGACCCCATTAAATCCGGATTCTTTCAATGCGTCGTACCAAATTCCACTGCTCCCGACCAATTTGCTATTCTGCGAGCTGCCGTTGATATTGCTGTGCCTATTTTGTACATTGCCGGGAAGATCCGGACGCATTTCTAGAATGAACAGGTCAAGGCCAGCTGTACTCTCTAGTGCTTTATCCAGAGTTGAGTCTGCAAACAGAGCACTATTATACAAGGCGTCTTCACTTACCACCAGGGCCCTATTCAACGCTTCTCTCAGGTAGAACAACTTCATACGGTCAATGTTCTCTCTAGACCGTTCAATTGCGCCTAGAGCAATCGGGACTGCAATACCCGCAAGTAAACCCATGATCACGATGACGACCATAATTTCAATGAGGGTAAAGCCTTTTTTCTTACTTACCAAATTACACCTCTTTTGCAAGTAAAAAATATTTCGAAACTCTTGTTTACAAAATATAGATAGTAAAGTATGTTTTAGGCATTTTTTAACAAAAAAATGACAAAAACAATTAGTCCAATTTGTACTATATCACAATCAGGTCCCTTTTTGCTACCTTTCCCGCCATGAAAGAGTTTAATCCTACCCTTTATTTCATTACCGACAGCACCTGTGTTGCAGAAAACCGGTTCTTACCTGTGGTGGAGGCCGCCTGCAGGGGCGGTGCCACCATCGTCCAGCTGCGGGAAAAAGACCGGAGTACCCGCGAATATATGGAACTAGCCCGTGCCACCCACGAAATCACCGCCCGGTACGGAATTCCGCTGATTATAGACGACCGTGTGGATGTGGCTCTCGCTATCGGAGCCGAGGGTGTTCATGTAGGGCAATCCGACATGCCTGTCCGTGACGCCCGAAGGCTGATGGGGCCAGAAAGAATCGTCGGAGCCACCACCAAGACCGTGCCCCAGGCCCTGGAAGCCTTTGAACAAGGGGCCGATTACCTGGGCTGCGGCGCCATCTACCCCACCACAACCCACGTGAAAACCGTCATCACACCAGTAGAGACATTGAAGGAAATCGTAAAAGCCGTTCCCATCCCGGTGAATGCCATCGGCGGACTCAACAAAGACAACATTTTCGTGTTGAAAGATTCGAGAATCGCAGGCATATGCGTTGTCTCCGCCATCATGAAGGCGGCCGATCCGGAGGCTGCCACCAGGGAACTCAAGCAGGCGTTTCTGCATCTAGGGGCTAGGATTTAGGGGCTAGAGATTAGAGGAAATTATCATGGCTTCGCCATCTGCTCCAGACGCACGAAGTGCGTGATTATACCCACTAAATCCTAAGCTCTAGTCTCTAATCTCTAAAACCCCAAAACCGCTTCGGAAATCTCGTTGGCCTCGTCGGAGTAGTCGTCAGCCCGATCCGGGATAAACTCCCCCCAAGCTTCGCTGACACCGCAACCCACGCCTACCTCCACGGTGGACCACTTGAACACGGCAAACACCTTCGGGAACATTTCCAGCAGGCCGTCCAACACGTCTTCGGGAGGTTCGTCTTCCACCAGCATGTTGCCGTCCATAGCCAAAAGCTCCGTCTCCGGCAGTTCTTCGAAGCGACACTCGTATTCGTCAGACACGATGGGGTCCACAGAATACCAATCTCCCGAATCTTCACTAGGGAGTTCCGCCTCCGGAAATTTTTCCATAAAGGCCTGCCACAAGAGGGCAAGGTCTGCCCCCTCGCCAATAAACCGGACTAATACGCGACAATCCATAACTTCTCCTTGCTATGGAATGAATATATAAATAAACGGCGTACCGGGAGAATCTATTCTCGAATTATCCGTGGTACAGGTTACCGGACTGGTAATTCGGCTCGGTCGTCAAATTCACGCCCAGACGGCGGAACACGCCTACATCCACCTGGGAAAGGATCACGCTGGAATGGACTTCGCAGTGGCGGAGTTCCGGTAACTTCTCGAGAGCGATTTTCGCGTTGTAGTCTGTCAGGGCGCAAACAGAAAGCGCCACCAGGGCCTCGTCCATGTGCAGGCGCGGGTTCTTGTGTCCGAGCTGCTTGGTCTTGAGATTCTGGATGGGTTCAATCACCATGGGAGAAAGCAAGCGCACTTCGTCAGGAATATGGGCCAGATGTTTCAGCGCATCCAGAAGCATGGCCGAAGAGGCTCCCAGCAAGGACGACGTCTTCGCCGAGATGATGGCGCCGTCATTCAGCTGGATAGCAACCGCCGGACCATCGGTCAGTTCGGCCTTTTCTACGGCAGCGGCAATCACCGGGCGGTCGGCAGTGCTAATCTGCGCCTGCTCCATGATTAGTTCCTGCTTGTAAATCTGGTCCTTTTCCGCATTGCCCTTGCGCACGTCGCAAAGGGTGTTGTAGTAACGGCGGATAATTTCTTGCTTGGCAGCCTCGCACACGGCGGCATCGTCAATAATGCAATTGCCCGCCATGTTCACGCCCATGTCCGTGGGACTCTTGTACGGAGACTCGCCCAGAATGCGGGTAAACAGGGCGTTCAGCACCGGGAAAATTTCCACATCGCGATTGTAGTTGATGGTGGTCTGCCCATAAGCTTCCAGGTGGAAGGGGTCGATCATGTTCACGTCGTTCAGGTCGGCAGTGGCTGCCTCGTAGGCCAGGTTCACCGGGTGCTTCAGCGGAATATTCCAGATGGGGAACGTCTCAAACTTGGCGTAACCGGCCTTGATGCCCCGCTTGTTCTCGTGATAAATCTGGGAGAGGCACACGGCCATCTTTCCACTCCCGGGACCGGGAGCCGTCACCACGACGAGTTCGCGCGTCGTTTCGACAAATTCGTTCTTGCCGTAGCCATCGTCGCTCACCACCAGCGGGATGTTGCTTGGGTAACCAGCGATAGGATAATGACGGTAAACCTTCAGGCCAAGACCCTCTAGCTTTTTCTGGTAGGCGATGGCGCTGGGCTGTTCTTGCCAGCGGGTTAGCACCACAGAGCTCACGTAAAGGCCGTAGCCGCGGAAGGCGTCAATCAGGCGGAGCACATCCTGATCGTAGGTAATGCCCAGGTCGCCGCGGACCTTATTCTTCTCGATATCGCCTGCGTTGATGGCGATAATGACTTCGGCCTTGTCCTTGATCTTTTCCAGCATGCGGATTTTACTGTCGGGCGCGAAGCCAGGCAGCACGCGGGATGCGTGATGGTCGTCAAACAGTTTTCCGCCAAATTCCAGGTAAAGCTTTCCGCCAAACTTCGCAATGCGTTCCGCAATCTTTTCGGACTGGGTCTTCAGGTACGCTTCGTTATCAAAACCTACTTTGAACATCTTTTTTTCGCCTATCAATTAATCAAAAATTCAACCTCATAAAGATAAAAAAAATGAAGCGAATTTACAACAAAAAAAGCCCGCCGCATCACTGCGACAGGCTCTTGAAAATGTTCACTACAACCAGTTATACTTCTTTCCGAAAGCTTGGATAAGCGAGTATAGCGAGGCCGCAGACCCCGAAGCTGTACAACTAGTACAGCGAGAGGGTCGAGAACGAAGCTAGACGAAGCTTAGACAACTTTCGTCATACCGCTCATGCGTTCACGGAGCCAAGCGCCAACTTCTTCCACCGGATGCTGACGGATGCTCTTGTTCACCTTGATGAGCTCTTCGTTATCCACAGCGGTGGTCTTGCCTTCGCCGTAGATAGCGCCGATGTCGTCCTTCTTCACTTCGTTCTTCATGAAGTCGGCGAGCAGAGGCACGCACTTGTTGGCGAACAGGTAGCAACCGTATTCGGCGGTGTCGCTGATCACGCGGTTCATTTCGTACAACTTTTTACGAGCGATGAGGTTGGCGATAAGCGGAGTTTCGTGGAGGGATTCGTAGTAGGCGCTCATCGGCTTGATGCCCACGGAGCACATGGTTTCGAATGCGAGTTCCACACCGGCCTTGATCATGGCGGTCATGAGAACGCCGCGATCGAAGTATTCCTGTTCGGTGATAACCTTGTCGGTAGCTTCGACCTTTTCGAATTCGAGCTCGCCCGTTTCGCCACGCCACTTGAGCAAATCCTTGTCGCCGGCTTCCCAGTCAACCATCATGGTGCTGGAGAACTTGCCAGAGATGATGTTGTCCTGGTGTTCGCAGTAGAGCGGCTTCATGATCTTCTTCATCTTCTCGGCGAGTTCCGTGGCGCGGATCTTGGCCGGGTTGGAGAGACGGTCCATCATGTTGGTGATGCCGCCGTGCTTCAGGGCTTCGGAAATGGTTTCCCAGCCGTACTGGAGCAGCTTGACCGCGTAAGCCGGTTCAACGCCGAAATCCTTCACCATCTTGTCGTAGCAGAGGATCGTGCCGGTCTGGAGCATACCGCAAAGGATGGTCTGTTCGCCCATGAGGTCGGACTTCACTTCGGCAACGAAAGAGCTTTCGAGAACGCCCGGACGGTCGGCATGGAGGCCAGCGGCGTAAGCCTTGGCGTAGTCCCAACCCTTACCTTCGGGGTCGTTTTCCGGGTGCACAGCGATAAGGCAGGGCATACCGAAACCGCGAACGTATTCGCTACGGACTTCGGAACCCGGGCCCTTCGGGGCGACCATGATCACCGTGATGTCCTTGCGGATTTCCTGGCCTTCTTCCACGATGTTGAAACCGTGGCTGTAAGAGAGGGCGGCACCCTTCTTCATGAGCTTCATGATGGCCGGAATCACGTTGTGGTGCTGCTTGTCCGGTGTGAGGTTGCAAACGAGGTCTGCATCCGGAATCATTTCTTCGTAGGTACCGACCTTGAAGCCGTTTTCAGTAGCGTTCTTCCAGGACTGGCGCTTCTGTTCGATGGCTTCCTTGCGGAGCGTGTAAGAGACGTCG
>Ga0129307_1002603_pt1 | contig 13568 bp, 9 predicted proteins | sample P1105metagenome_FD_94437 | JGI IMG/M metagenome (GOLD analysis project Ga0129307, IMG submission 94437) | Capybara group fecal microbial communities from Wisconsin, USA - P1105 metagenome | ecosystem: Host-associated > Mammals > Digestive system > Large intestine > Fecal | place: USA: Wisconsin... | reverse complement strand
CTCTCCCCACGGGACGATGCGTTCTATCTGCGATAGAAATTCTTTTTTCTTTGTCCGTACCTGCGCCAATTCATCGCTCAGGCCAGACAGACTTACTTGCTTATCCATGCCTATATTTTACCATACTTGCCTTTATTCCGCATCTTTTCTGTGCGGTATTGCCCTAAAAGCAATATCGGCCATATGTGTTGCGTGGTCGTTGTAGTTGTTGATTCTTTCCTCTGTCATTGAAAGCCCTTCTTTCTGTCGTAGAATGCAAAACGACAGATTGCCATATAGTAATCTGTCGCTTTGGTACGGGTAGTGGGGGTCGAACCCACACGGATCGCTCCACAGGAACCTAAATCCTGCGCGTCTGCCAATTCCGCCATACCCGCAAATATGAGCGACAGAGTTTCCTGTCGCTATTTTATTTCCCTCTGATTTTTACACGGTGAGGAACCGAGGCGGAGCCTAATGCTTGATCCGCGCTTATAAAAACAGGACGAGCCTGCTTTTACCATAGGCTGAACATGGCAAGTAATGAAACAGAAAACCTTCACTGAGGTGACAGCACCTAAATCCAGCATGTTTACCAATTTCATCATACCCGCATATATAAGCTGGTGGCCAACACCAACTGTTTTTATTATATCATTTATTATATCAGAATATCGTAATCGTGCGCCAGAAAACCTTCACTGGGGTGACAGAACGAAATCTCGTATGTCTGCCAATTTCATCACAGGCGCGGATGCAATTGCTTGTTTGGAGAAGCAGACGCCGAAGCTGGGCTGTAACCTCCCGCAAGGAGCCAACAGCACCTGCCCCCGTTGCACACCCACTCCTGAGTGTTGGATATTTGTATTTTTTATTATAACATAGTCCCCGGCCTTGAACAATAGAAAAAAACGCCGTATAATCAATTTGCCTGTGATTCATTGGAAAAGAGGAACGATTTATGACTACACCCCGCGCTGCTGCCATCCATGATATGTCCGGCTTCGGCCGCTGTTCGCTTACCGTGGCGATTCCCATTCTCTCTGCCATGGGCATTCAGTGCTGCCCGCTGCCCACGGCATTTCTCTCCACCCACACCGGTGGATTTACCGGCTTCACCTTTTTGGATATGACCGATGAGATGCCCAAAGTGGCTGCCCACTGGAAGTCTTTGGATCTCCGCTTTGATGCCATTTACAGCGGCTTTCTGGCGGATCAGAGGCAAATTGCCATTGTGGCCGACTTCATCCACACGTTTCGGGGGCCGGACACGGTGGTTGTGATTGACCCGGTGATGGGGGATGAGGGCCTGCCCTACCAGACCTATACGCCGGCTCTGTGTGCCGGCATGGCGGAGCTGGCGGAATTGGCGGACGTCATCACACCCAACCTGACGGAGGCGGCTTTCCTCCTGGGGACAGACTATGAAACACTGCCCCGAGACAGGGCAGGGTTGGAGGAGATTGCAAAGGCACTGAGTCTGGGCGGAAAGCGATCCGTGGCGTTGACCGGTGCCTCCTGTGCGCCGGGAAAGACCGGGGCCATGTGCTTTGATGCCCGGACAGGAGAGATGGAGGCGGTGCAGACCGAGTTCATCGCCCATCCCCTTCACGGCACCGGCGATGTGTTCGCCAGCGTACTTACGGGAGCGTTGGTAAAGGGCAAGACACTGACAGAGGCAGCCCGGCAGGCGGCAGAGTTTGTACGGGACTGCGCGGTGCGAACCGTGGCCCAGGAGCTGCCCATGCGGGAGGGTGTGGATTTCGAGCCCCTGCTGGGACGGCTGACAGATTGAGGAGGGAACTGCTGTGAATATGCCGTCGAAACGGCGGGTTACGGTCTGCTACTGCCTGATGCAGATCGGCTTTTGGGGGATGCTGGGGGCTTTCTGCGGCTTCCAGACCGCCATTGTGCTGGACCGGGGGTTCACCAGCGGCCAGGCTGGTGTTTTTATCGCACTGGGCTGCCTTTCCGGCATGGTGTCCCAACCCCTTCTGGGCTCCTGGGCGGACCGGCATCCGGAAGTGCAGCTGAAGCTGGTGTTCGCCTGCTGCATGGCGCCCGCCCTGGCGCTGAACTTTCTGTTCTACTTCACACGCCCCGGCTTTTTAGGCACGGCTCTGGTCTTTATCCTGCTGGGTGTGGTGGAGACCAACGCCTATCCGCTGATTGACTCCATGGCTATGCAGTACATCAACACGGGAATGGACGTGCCCTACAGTTTGGGACGTGGGCTGGGAGCCTTCGCCTATGCGGTGGTCTGTGTGGCGGTGGGCAGGCAGACCGCTCGCTTCGGAATGCAGACAGCCCTGCTGTTCCATGGGGGGATGCTGGTCCTGATGCTGGTTTTTACCTTCCTGTTCCCAGCATTTCCCAGGGAGGCCCTGATCTCCTGGGAGGCACGGAAGCCCTCCCACTCGGCTCTGTACCTGCTGAAGACCAACAAGCCTTTCACTCTGATGCTGCTGGGTGGTTTCTTCGGCATGATGGCCGTTATGCCCATCGGCAGCTTTCTGGTGAACATGGTGACGGATCTGGGAGGCGACAGCGGCGATCTGGGGATGGCGCTGTTCCTCATGGCGGCTTCCGAGCTGCCGGCGGCCTTCGTGTTCCAATGGCTGTACCGGAAATTCGGCAGTGAGCGGGTGCTGCTGGTGGCGCTGGTGTTTATGATGGCCAAACCCCTGTTGGTACTGCTGTCCGGCAGTCTGACTATGCTTTTGGCGGTGCAGCCCATCCAGATGCTGGGCTATGGTCTCTTTACCCCCGCCAACGTCTACTTCGCCAACGAGAACGTGGCGCCGGAGGACCGGGTTCAGGGCCAATCCCTGAAGATGGTGCTGACCAACGGCTTGGGCAGCGTGATGGGGAACATGGTTTCGGGCCTGATCATCGACTGGGGCGGCGTCAGTGCCATGCTGACAGTCTGCTTCATCAGCGGCTGTCTGGGCATTCTGTGCGGTATTGCCGCCGTGCGGACCCGGTCTCGTATGCGCCGGGCAGCGTAAAGGAATATTATACAAGGACGCTCCGGGCAATTTGCCCGGAGCGTCTGCTTATGTTAATACGTCCAGCCAGTGGGATTATGGCCGGAGAGATCGGCACCGTTGGGCCAGGCCAGCTCCCCGTCCTCCAGAATGTAGGGGATATCCATATACACGCCGTCCCGGCCGTATTCGTCGGTGACCACCACGGCGAAGCATAGCTCATCAGCACCTGTCATCCGCAGCGTAGTCTCAGGGAAACGGAAATACAGTTGGTCGGAGTGCCTGTCTCTGATGCTGTCAGGCTGCGTACAGGACTCCGCCCAGGCCACCAGCGTCTGGTTTTTGAACAATCCCGCCCGGATCTCCGCAGCCTCAGCCTGCCCCACGGCGCTGTTGACGGCGGCGGTGCTGATTCCGCTGCCCACGGAGAGATACAGCTCCGGAATTGTGACAGTTCCGTCCCCAGCCACGGGGAGAAACAGGTCCTCGTACACCATGATATCCGGGTAGCTGGGGAGACTGTTGCTGTACAGATCGTAGAAACTGGTCAGCAACTGGGTATGGGATGTGCCGTCAGGATAGATGAATATCACGGAAAGGGTGATGGTGTCTGTCAGCTCGCAGGTGATGTCCGCGGAAAATTTCTGGAGAATGGCATTGGGAATCTCCCGGATGTTGGAGCCGTTCCCATTGTCCACGGAGAATTTGGCGCTCATGCCCTCCACGTAGGTTTTGGGAACGGCATACATGGAGAAGGTAATGCTGCCGTGTTCCAGATCGGCGCGCTTGATCTCCGCACCGTAATCGGCGGTCAGATCATTCTGGGATTTCAAAATCTCCTCCACCCGGTTGGAGATGCCATTGATCTGGCTTTGGACGTTGCGATCAATGGACTGGATGGAGTTCTGGAGGCTGCCGTACTGCAGATCCATCCGGTCCAGCCGGGAGAACAGATTGAAGATGGCGAGGAAGCAGGCAATAAAAAGCACCACAAACACCAGGGCACCCCGGCGGAAAAAGCGCTTTCCATGCTGCGCGTCCGGTTTGGGCTGGACGGCCAAATACCGCCCTACAATCTCCTCCACCATTTTTAATTGTGTCTCCGACAACTCACCGGACGCTTCCGGGGCGGGAGCATCCTCCTCCACGCCCAGCAGCCAGCCCACAGTGACACCGAACAGGCGGCTGAGGGCGATGAGTTTGTCAATATCCGGCAGGGCGGCATTTGCCTCCCATTTGTAAATGGACTGGCGGGAGACGCCCAACTGCTCCCCCAGTGCCTCCTGGGAGAGCCCCAGTTCCTTTCGTTTCTGCGCGATGCGCTGTCCCACGGTCATAGCACCCGCTCCTTTCTGCGGTTTGACACCAGTATAGCGAAAAACGGCTCCGGTTTCCACCAACCCGTACCTTTCTTTTTGCAAACCGGCGGTTAGCACTGGAAAGAATCAAGGGAATTTGGAGGAAATCACGTCTGCCGGGGATCAGGGATATGCTACACTGGTGGGCGGCAAAAATGAGAGACGCTAAGGGGGCGAGAGATATAGCGGCGCAGAAGGACCTGGCCGCAGGTCCTCTGGAAAAACAGGTTCTGGTGTTCAGTGTACCGCTGATCTTATCAAACCCGCTTCAGGTGTTGTTCAACATGGCGGATGTGGCGGTGGTGGGATGATTCGCCGGAACCTTGGCTCTGGGCTTCGTGGTCTCCACCACTATTCTGGGGTCACTGATCACCTTTGACGTCATCATGGTGGCGGGCAATTCCGCCGCAACCAACGCGGACGCCTTGGCTGCCTTTTACACTGCGTGTAGCAGCTTCATGGGCCGGAATTCCAGCGCGGAAAAAAGGACCGGGTCCGGCGGAGCTACCTCGTCAGCATGGAATATTCCTTTGGCCTGAGACTGGGGTTGCTGCTTCAGGCCTTTGGACCCCGGTTTTTGTCCCTGTTCATCAAGGGCCCCGTGGTGGTGAAGGCGGACATGAAGCGGCTGGCCGTCATAAGCGTGTCCCTATGCCTTCTCCGCTTTTATAGACTGCACTATCGCTGCCTCCCGGGGATTGGGCAGGTGCCTGGGACCCATGGTTCGCGTCATCCTGGGGACCTGCGTATTCCGCATCATCTGGGTCTACACCGTGTTTGCCTGGATTTGGGAGCATCACATCTTTGCATCTGCTGTACATTTTCTCCTGGTTCACCACTGGAGTGGCGGAGATCTGGTATTTTATCCGGGCCTATCGAAAAGAGACTGCAGAAATGGCGCAAAAACCGGCTTGAAGCACTGCTCCAAGCCGGTTTTCTTTATTCATTATCCGTGGACTCTTCCGGAGATTCACTGGAGGAAGTATCGTTTTTCGGCTCCTCCGGAGGATCCTCCTGGGGCTTCTGCGAAGATTCCTGGGAAGTTTCCGGGGCCTCGATCTTCTGAGAGATCATGTGGACCTTCTTGGCCGGGGCCTCGATGGTCTCCGGAGTGGAGGGGCGAAAGCCGCCGTTCTGGGCAGACCGGGTGGAGGCATAGGCGTCCTCCACCAGCTCCGGGTCACGGCCTTCGATGATGGCCACCATCTCGGCGCCGGTGATGGTCTCCTTCTCCAGCAGATAGGCCACTACCTTGTCCATATCCTCCCGGTTGTCCCGAATGATCTCCACGGCGCTCTTGTAGCAGACGTCCAGAAAGTTCTTCACCGCCTCATCCATGGCCGCGGCGGTGTCCTGGGCGCAGTCCATGCCATAGCCGCCGTCCAGATACTGGTTCCGGCGGGAGGCCAGGGCCATCATGCCGAACCGGTCGCTCATGCCGTACATGGCCACCATGTTCCGGGCCACGCTGGTAGCGTCCTGAATATCCTGAGAGGCGCCGTTGGTCATGGTGTTCAGCACCACCTCCTCGGCGGCGCGGCCGCCCATGGAGACGGTGATCTTGGCCATCAGCTCGTCCTTGGTGCGCAGCTCCGTCTTGTCCTCCTCGGGCATCAGCAGGGTGTAGCCCAGGGAACCCTGGGTGTGGGGGACGATGGTAATCTTCTGTACCGGCTCCGTGTTCTTCTGCTTATAGGCCACCATGGCGTGGCCCACCTCGTGGTAGGCCACCAGCTTTTTCTCGAATTCGGTGAGAACGCTGCCCTTTTTCTCCGTACCGGCGATGACCAGCTCGAAGGCGGCCAGCAGGTCCTCCTGGGTTACCAGCTTGCGGCCCTTGCGGACGGCCCGCAGGGCGGCCTCGTTCACCAGGTTGGCCAGGTCGGCACCCACGCAGCCGGCAGTGGCAAGAGCCACCTTTTTCAGATTCACGTCCTCACCCAGTTTGATGTTCCGGGTGTGAACCTGAAGGGTGGCCAGACGGCCCGCCAGGTTGGGACGGTCGATGGTGATCCGGCGGTCAAACCGGCCGGGACGCAGCAAGGCCTGGTCCAGCACCTCGGGCCGGTTGGTGGCTGCCAGCAGGATGACGCCTTTGGTGGGATCGAAGCCGTCCATCTCTGCCAGCAGCTGGTTCAGCGTCTGCTCCCGCTCGTCGTTGCCGCCCATGCGGTTGTCGCGGGATTTGCCGATGGTGTCGATCTCGTCGATGAACACGATGCAGGGGGCCACCTTGCTGGCCTCCTTGAACAGGTCACGGACGCGGGAGGCGCCCACACCCACGAACATCTCCACGAAGTCGGAGCCGGAGATGGAGAAGAAGGGCACGTTGGCCTCGCCGGCCACAGCCTTGGCCAGCAGCGTCTTGCCGGTGCCCGGAGGGCCAACCAGCAGGGCGCCCTTGGGCAGCTTGGCGCCGATTTCCGTGTACTTTTGCGGATTGTGGAGAAAGTCGATGATCTCCGTCAGGGACTCCTTGGCCTCATCCTGACCGGCCACGTCCCGGAAGGTGACGCCGGTGGACTTCTCCATATACACCTTGGCGTTGGCCTTTCCCACGCCGCCAATTCCACCGATGCCGCCGCCCTTTTTGGCGATGGAGCGCATGAGCCAGGAGGTCATCAGGAAGATTAGGGCAAAGGGCAGCACATAGCTCACCAGGATGCTGAGCAGCAGAGGCGTCTGAGCCTTGTAGGGCTCGGTATAGTCCACACCGTGCTCATCCATCAGCGGTTCCAGAGAGTCGTCTCCCGGCCACTTGTTGGTGTAGAACTGGATGGTGCCGGGTTCGTGGCTGTTGCCTTCTTCGTCAGTGTAGGCGTAGTCTGCCACCGGCGTGATCACCAAAAGATTGGTGGAGGAGTCGTACTCCACCGTTGCAATTTGATCCGAGGCGACCATCTGCTTGAACTCGCTGTAGGTGATTTCCACCTGGCTTGCGGTGTTGGCGGCCTGACTCATGTAGGTTCCGGCGGAGCTGAGCAGCACTGTCAATACCAGTGCCCAGGCCACCAGGATCAGGATGCCCCGCATGTTTTTGCCGTTTTTGCCATTGCGGCCATTCTTATTATTCTGATTGTCGTTTTGGTTCATACTGGAAACTCCTTTCGGGAGAAACGCCCGATTTTCAACGGGCGATGCAAGCTAAAATCATATCGCAGTATATCACACTAAGCGGCTTCCCACAAGAACAGGGGGTGGATTTTCTATGAAATTTCTGTGAATTCCACTTTCCTGCTGTGAAAAGCTATGGTACAATAGCTACACTTAATGAGACGCCGCATGAAACGGCGCGCTCAGCGGCAAAGAATTTTAGGAAGACTTGTGTCCGTGGCAAAATCGCTTCACTTAGTGAGTGCTGCACCTGCAGTATCCCATGGAATACAGAATAGCTGCCCTGCGGATGATATAAAAAATTCTTCCCGAAAAAAGGAGAAGTTATGGATCAGGAAAAGAAAAATCAGTTGGAGTCCCTGGCGGACGGCATCATTGAGGGCCGTAACGCCGTTATTGAGGCCCTTCGGGCCGGGGAGACCATTGATAAAATTTATCTGGCCAAGGGCGACACGGACAAGACCCTGGGGCATATTGCCTCCAAGGCCCGGACGGCCGGCATCGTGGTGGTGGAGGCGGACCGTCGGAAGTTGGACGCCATGAGCCGTACCCACGCCCACCAGGGCGTCATTGCCCTGGCGGCCGTTCGGGAGTACGCCTCCGTGGAGAGTATTTTGAAAATCGCCGCCGACCGGGGGGAGAATCCCCTGCTGGTGGTTTGCGACGAGATCTCCGATCCCCACAACCTGGGGGCCATCATCCGCACCGCCGAGTGCGCCGGCGCCCACGGCGTCATCATCCCCAAGCGCCGCAGCGCGGGCCTGACAGCCGTGGTGGGGAAGACCTCCGCCGGCGCCGTGGCCTATATGCCCGTGGCCCGGGTGCCTAATATCGCGGTGCTGCTGAAAGACCTGAAAAAGCAGGGAATCTGGGTGTTCGGTACCGCGGCGAACGGCAATACGACCCTGTATAACGCCGATCTGAAAGGCCCGGCGGCCATCGTCATCGGTAATGAGGGCGAGGGCATGACCCGCCTGGTGACCGAGAACTGCGACTTCCTGGTGAGCATTCCCATGAAGGGGAGAATCAGCTCCCTGAACGCCAGCGCGGCGGCGGCCATCCTGCTGTACGAGGCCGTACGGCAGAGGGGACTGTAAGATATCGCCGCGCTTCGGCAAGGCGAAGGGAATGAAGAGAGACACAGACGCGGAACAACAGGCCGGGAAACATCCGGCGCGGGGAAGAAAGACATGGCTCCAAAGGACGAGAAAAACCAATATGATGACGACTTTCTGACCGAGGCCAGACAGCTTGCCTGGGATGAATCGGCTCTATCTGACGGGGAGGACTTCTCCCTGGAGGAGATTTTGGCGGAGTACGGCGGCGGAACAGAACGGAAGATTCTCCGCGACGCGGAGCGGGAGACGGTCCTGCGGTCCACGGGGGGAAAGCCTGTGGAAAAGGCGGCGGAGCAAGTCCCAGCGGACGAGCGCACCATTTCCCTTCCCAACTTGAAGGGAAAGAGAAGCGCCGCGTCCGGCACCGCACCGGCAGAGGCTCGCAAGGAAACAAAGCCCGCTGAAAAGCGGTCAGCGGCGCCAAAGCCCACTCCGGCACCGGAGAAAGATCTGTTGGCGGATCTGCCGAAACCGCCCCGCCCTGTTACCCTGGAGGATGTTGTGGGCCGCACGGTGGACGCGGTGAAGGAGGAGCAAAGCATGGAACTGCTGCCGGAGCGGCGGCACCGGCGGGGGCTCTTCTCCAGGAAAGCGCTGCCACCGGAGGACACGGAGGAGCTGTATCAGCGGCCGGAAGCTCCGCCGGAGCCAGAGCCGGAGGCGGACGAGCCCATTGGCCCGGAGGAACCCCTGGAGGACGCGGCCGTAGAGGCCCGCCGCCGGGAAAAGCGCCGACAGAAATTCCTGCCCTTGGCGTTCTCTGTGACCGTCTTGCTGGGCACGGTGCTGGCGCTGGACCAGCGGGACTATGTGATTCCATTCTGGACGGGGAATGTCCAATTTCAGACCCTGGCGCAGCTGGCTGTCCTGCTTTTGGTGAGCCTGTGCTGCCGGGATGTGTTTGCCCGGGGCTTTAGTCTTGTGGCCCGGCACCGCTGGCCCGGAGAGCTGCTGGCCTCCCTGGCGGCCATTGTCACCGCCGCGGACTGCGCGGCGCGGCTGCTTCTGCCCGGGCGGACGGACGCCATGCCCTATGCACTCACCGCCTGCGCGGCGCTGGCCTTTGCCCAGTGGGGCCTGGCGAAGAGCGACCGGGCCCTGTTCGATACCTACCGGGCGGCAGCGATCAGCGATGCTCCCCCCTATCTGGTGACCAATACTCCCCAGGGTGCCTGCAAGCAGCGGGGCCGTGTGGAGGGCTTCTACACGGACTCCATTCAGGACGATTTCTCCCTGCTGTGGCAGACGGCCTTTGTGCCGGTGATTCTCATGGGCACCGTCGTATTCGCCGGGCTCAGCTCCCTGGGGCAGGGAAAGAAAGCGGACTTTCTGCTTTGCTGGTCCGCCATCCTCTCGGCCTCCTCCTCTCTGGCGCTGCCCCTGGCCTGGAGCCTGCCCTGGTCCCGGCTGGCCAAGCACCTGCAGAAGAACGGCTGCGCCGTGGCGGGCTGGGCCGGAGCTGAGGCCATCAGCCGGAAAAAGGCCATGATCCTGACGGATCTGGACCTGTTCCCGCCGGGATCGGTGCGGCTTAACGGCATCAAGGTTTTCGGCGAGGAGCTGCCCCACGCGGCATCCTACGCCGCCTCTCTGGTGAGGGCCTCCGGCAGCGGATTGACCCGCCTGTTCGACGACCTGATCCGCGGCGAAGGCGGCCAGTATTACAAACTAGATGACTTCAGCTTCTATGAGGAGGGCGGTTGCTCCGCCACCATCCGGGGAGAGTCCGTGCTGCTGGGCACCGCGTCCTTTATGCGGAAAATGAACGTGCGCCTGCCGGGAAATATCAATCTCCGAACGGGACTGTTTCTGTCCATTGACCGCCAGTTGGCCGCCGTGTTCGCCGTGAAGTACAGCGCGGCGGAAAATGTGGACTGGGCCCTGCGGCTGATGAAGCGGAACCACATTACCCCCATCCTGGCCTCCCGGGATCCCAATATTACACCCGCGCTGATGAAGAGGAAATTCAGCAAGGGCGTCCGGCTGGAATACCCGCCCTTGGCGGCCCGGTTGGCCCTGTCGGAGCAGGAGGGGGGCAGCGGACGGCCCCGGGCCCTGCTGCTGCGTGAGGGTCTTCTGCCCTATGCGGAAACCGTGGTGGGCAGTCGGCGACTGCGTTGCGGCGTGCGGAACGGCACTATATTGTCGCTCTTAGGCAGCGCGGCGGGGACGCTGCTGTCCTTCTATCTGGTGTTCCAGGGTAGCTTTTCCCTGATTGCCCCGGTGACCCTGCTGGTGTTTTTACTGCTGTGGGTGGTGCCTGTGCTTCTGCTTTCTGGCTGGGCGGGATGGGAATAACTGCAAAACGGCTTAAAAATATCCGGTGGAAAGGAAAATCCGCCGGATATTTTTTGCGCAGATGTGAAAATTTTGGACCAAAAATTTGACTACATGGCTGAAATATGGAACCTGCCAAAATTTTGATTGTATTGCCCCTGTAAAAGTTGTATAATTTCTACATTAGGTGTCCGCGCTACTGCCGTCGGCGGAGGCGCCCATGGCTGATCACATACCCGGCGACGCCGGTGAACAGCAAACCCAAACATAAGGAGTGGAACGAACATGAGCTATTCTGTACAAAACATCCGCAACGTCTGTCTGCTGGGCCACAGCGGAAACGGCAAAACCGCCCTGGCGGAGAGCCTGCTCTACATGACCGGCGCCATCGAGCGCATGGGAAGAGCGGTTGACAGCAACACGGTCTGCGACTATGACCCGGAGGAGACCCGCCGGAAGATCTCCATTTCCGCCGCCGTGGCACCCCTGGAGTACAAGGGCTGCAAGATCAACGTGCTGGATACCCCGGGCGCTTTTGATTTCTCTGGTGAGGTCATGGAGTCTCTCCGTGCCGCCGACGCCGCCATTATCGTCTGCTCCGCCAAGGACGGCATCTCCGTTGGCCTGGAGAAGGCGTGGAAATACTGCGAGGAGCGGAATATGCCCCGCTTCATCTACATCTCCAAGACCGATGAGGACAACAGCGATTACAACGCCACTTTCGAGGCCCTGCGTGAGCGCTTCGGCAAGAAGATCGCCCCCGTGGTAGTGCCCATTTGGGACGAGAACAAGAAGGTCACCGGTATCATCGATGTGCTGAACAAGCGCGCCTATGAGATGCAGAACCTGAAGCGTGTGGAAATCGAGGTTCCCGCCGACAAGGAGGATGTCATCACCGAGTTCAACGACGCTCTGAAGGAGTCTGTGGCTGAGACCAGCGAGGAATTCATGGACAAGTTCTTCGGCGGAGAGGACTTCACCTATGCCGAGATGATCCAGGGCCTGCGCCAGGGCGTCCGGGAGCTGAGCCTGTTTCCTGTGCTGTGCGGCTCCGCCGTCACCTGCATGGGCTCCCTGATGCTGATGGACAACATCGTGGATCTGCTGCCCAATCCTATGGAGGGCAACTACCACAAGGCCACCCGCCAGGACGGCGAGACCGAGGAATTCGTGGTCTCTCCCGGCGGCGTGCCCACTGCGTTTGTGTTCAAGACCGTCTCCGACCAGTACGGCAAGTACTCCTTTATCAAGGTTCTCTCCGGCGAGCTCAAGCCTGATATGGCTCTGGTCGACAGCCGCACCGGCACCTCTGAAAAGCTGGGCCGCCTGTATGTCATGCGCGGTAAGAAGGCAACCGAGGTCAAGGAACTGAGTTGCGGTGACATCGGCGCCATCGGCAAGATGGACAAGGTCAAGACCGGCGATACCCTCTGCGACCAGCGCAAGGTGGTTGCCCTGAAGAATATCCCCTTTGCCGAGCCCTGCTACTCCGTGGCCATCGCTCCCAAGACCCGGGGCCAGGAGGATAAGATCGCCCAGGGCCTGGCCCGTCTGAATGAGGAAGATCCCTCCTTCTCCGTGGTCAATAACGCCGAGACCCACCAGATGGTTCTTTCCGGCTCCGGCGATATGCAGGTGGACGTGCTGGTGTCCAAGCTGAAGAGCCGCTTCAACGTGGAGGCGGAGTTGAAGCCCGTCCGCGTACCCTACCGTGAGAAGATCCGCAAGACTGTCCAGAAACAGGGACGCCATAAGAAGCAGACCGGCGGCAGCGGCCAGTTCGGCGATGTGTGGATTCGCTTTGAGCCCCAGTTGGAGCAGGATGACATGATCTTCGCCGAGGAGGTCTTCGGCGGTTCCGTGCCCAAGAACTTCTTCCCCGCCGTGGAGAAGGGACTGCGCGAGGCCTGCATCCATGGTCCTCTGGCTGGTTATCCCGTGGTGAATCTGAAGGCTGTTTTGTACGATGGCTCCTATCACCCCGTGGACTCTTCTGAAATCGCTTTCAAGACCGCCGCCCAGCTGGCCTATAAGGCCGCTATGCCCGAAGCCAGCCCTGTACTGCTGGAACCCATCGGCGAGCTGAAGGTCACCGTGCCCGACAGCTATATGGGCGATGTTATCGGCGATTTGAATAAGCGCCGCGGCCGCGTCATGGGTATGGATCCCACGGGTACCGGCGAGCAGGTCATCACCGCTGAGGTGCCCATGGCCGAGATGGGCAGCTACGCCATTGACCTGCGCTCCATGACTCAGTCCCGGGGCAGCTTCGTGTTCCACTTTGTCCGCTACGAGGATTGTCCTCCCGCGGCGCAGGAGAAGGCCATTGCCGAGGCCAAGGCTCTGGCAGAGGCTGAATGACAGATTTGCTACTGAAAAGGGCCGGTTCTATAGGAATCGGCCCTTTTTGTCGGAGCAGAATTTTGGAAATAATTACAAGAAAAACCCATGAGGATAACACAAAAATATTCAGAAGCCCCCGGCGGAAAAATTCTGGCAGAAGGCAGAAAAAGTTTACGATTGTTGCAAACGCAACTTTCAAATATTAGAATATTCAGTTATACTCAGATCATCCAAAAGGAAAAGAAGATTAAAGGATCAACAGAATATATAAAATGGTTGATTGTAAAATCAAGTTGGACACTTGAGTAAAAAATCCATAGTGATTTTTCTCCCCGTGGTAGAATGAAGTTACCACACAACTTCTACAGAGGGAGGGCAATCACTATGGACTG
>Ga0129307_1002600_pt1 | contig 13595 bp, 11 predicted proteins | sample P1105metagenome_FD_94437 | JGI IMG/M metagenome (GOLD analysis project Ga0129307, IMG submission 94437) | Capybara group fecal microbial communities from Wisconsin, USA - P1105 metagenome | ecosystem: Host-associated > Mammals > Digestive system > Large intestine > Fecal | place: USA: Wisconsin... | reverse complement strand
TAGCGTGGCTGGTAGACATCCAGTAGACAGTTCCTGTTTTTTGACAGATTCCGTCAGAAGAACTAAAGACAAAAAAATTCCCGGAAGTCTTATATTTCAAGGCTTTCGGGATACGTGGAGCATAGCGGATTCGAACCGCTGACCCCAACACTGCCAGTGTTGTGCGCTACCAACTGCGCTAATGCCCCGTCGACGTTGCGTATTCTAACACGGGTTCCGCTTTTTGTAAAGAGGAAAATGAAGATTTTTGTGAAAGAATTTTTCGACGAGGCTTATAAAAACAGGGAAGTCCTTACAGGACAATGTCTTCAAACCTGAATCCCTTTGGAAGTTCTTCCTCTTCCAGAAAGGTGAAATCCGGATCGTAAAGGACAGGAAGGAAAGCGTAACAGGGAATCTGATCAAACTCTCTTCCATAGGTGGTTGAGCCAAACCAGCCGTTTTCCATGGCGCGCAGGTGAAGATCACGGGCGAATTTGGTGCGGTTGGAGCAGTCATGGACAACGATGGACCAGCTTTCTCTGTCTGCTTCAGCCATAAGCGTCAGCGTCAGGTTGCGGCTCCACACAGGGGAAAAGTAACCGAGACGCGACATATAGAAGTTTTCGCCTTCATAATTGCCAATATTGTTTTCATTGAGATGAAGCTCAGCACAGTTCATAAACTGGAGACCGGTAGACAGAATGGCTTCTTTCTTCTGGTGGAACTGGGCATAGAAGTCAGGAGTCATTGGGGTTTCTATCCCGACATAAGGAATGCATTTGGCCGCGAGGCGGATATTATCAATGACCTTGTCTGAACAGTTGGTTGCGCCAAGGTTGAAACGGAGCTCATCCAGACCGGCTTCAGCCAGTTCCTTCAGATTTTTCTCATTTGCTAGCGTCCCGTTCGTGTACATGTGCTGATGTATCCCAGCGTCATGGAACTTCCTGATCATCGGATAGTACTTTTCGATTTCCATAAAGGGTTCAAGATACACATAGCAGATGCTGCCGGGCTTGCGCTGGATGGAGAGCAGGAGATCCATATCCTCGACCCGGTATTTTCCACCGCCGATTTCCCACAGACCTTCGCCGATCGGTTCCTGACAGTCCAGCTCTCCGAAATTGTAGCAGAACGGGCACTGAATGTTGCAGCGATTGGTTTTGCGGATGGCAGTCAGGCCGGATCCGGTCAGGCATCCGCGGCAGCCTCTGGGAAACAGTTCATCCGGTCCGACATAGAGCGTGCGACCGTTCAGGGAACGCAGATGAGGGATCTGGGCTTTCAGCTCTTCATGGTCATGTTCCACACGTTCTTCGATTTGTGACATGGTGCTGTAAACGATTTCCATCTGGTGAATTCCGAGATCTTCACCGCTGTCCTGAATCTGGGCAAATAATTCAAACCATTTCTGTGCATCTGCTTTGGAAATCTTCATAAATCTGGCTGCCTCCTCTGTGGTTACAGGCCGATTATACCATGCAGACTGTACAATCGGCAAATAGGGAAGAGGAGGGAAATTGATACTGCTTGCTATGCTTCTGTCGGCGTGCTATGATGGCACAGGGGCGAAAAGTATGAAACTGCAGGAGATCATTGATAAAACCAAACGTCTGGTCTTTTTTGGCGGGGCAGGTGTTTCCACAGCGAGTGGAATCCCGGATTTCAGAAGCGCTGACGGACTGTATTCCGAACGGTTCGGCGATCTGACACCCGAGATGATCCTGTCATCGTCCTTTTTTTATCTCCATCCCGCTCAGTTCTTCGCCTTTTACCGCAGTCATATGCTGTTCCCGGATGCGCAGCCCAATGCGGCACACCGGAAACTCTTTGAGTTTGAGCAGGCAGATATCCTCAGGGGTATTGTCACACAGAATATCGACGGTCTGCACAGAAAAGCAGGCAATATCCGCGTATATGAACTGCACGGCACCGTGCACGAGAACTATTGTATGGACTGCGGAGACCGGTATGATCTGCAATGGATGATGGAAAACCAGGAGGAAATCCCTCACTGCCCTCACTGCGGCGGTGTTGTGAAGCCGAACGTGGTGCTCTACGGCGAGGGAATGGACAAGTATGTGTGCATGGGAGCCTGTCGTGAGATCGGCAGTGCAGACACGCTGATTGTGGCCGGGACCAGCCTGAGTGTGGAACCTGCTGCATCTTTTCTTTCCTACTTCCGGGGAAAGCATCTGGTTGTGATCAACCGGGAAAAAACACCGGCAGATGAAAAGGCGACGCTGGTTATACATGACGATATTGCGGAAGTTATGGGAGCACTGCATATCCCGGTTTGACATGCAAAAGATGGAAAATCAGGGAGGAAATTTGCCTTGCAAACCAGTGATCTTCATGGTATGATCATCGAAGGAACATATGATATTCTACGGATCAATCATCCGAGGGAGGAAGGCATATGCACAAGAAAGTCCTTGTTGCACTTGACCAGGGAACAACCAGCTCACGCGCGGTTGTTTTTGATCTGGAAGGGCACATTCTCTCGCAGTATGCAGAGGAGTTTCCGCAGATCTATCCGCATCCTGGCTGGGTGGAACACGACCCCAACATGATCCTGCAGACACAGACCGGAGCGCTTCAGAAAGCGGTCAAACGTGCCCAGGTTGAGCCGGAGGACATTGCGGCCATCGGCATTACCAATCAGAGAGAAACCACGCTTCTGTGGGATCGTCAGACCGGCCGGTGCGTGAGCAATGCCATTGTCTGGCAGTGCCGCAGAACGGCCCCCATGGTGGACAAACTGGTGGCGGAAGGCTGGGCAGACGCGATCCGGGAGAAAACGGGCCTGGTTCCGGATGCTTATTTTTCCGGAACAAAGCTCAGATGGCTTCTGGATGAGCTGAAGCTTCAGGAACAGGCAGAAAAGGGAAATCTGTGCTTCGGAACCATAGATTCTTTCCTTGTCTGGCATCTGGTCAGCGGACATCCGCATGTGACGGACGCAACCAATGCCGGAAGAACCATGCTGTTTAATATCCATACCCAGGACTGGGATGATGAGCTTCTGAATGTGCTGAGCATTCCGAGAGCAGTGCTGCCCAAAGTGGTGGATTCCTGCCAGGTTGTCGGCACACTGGATCCTGAAATTCTCGGCACGCCTGTCCCGGTGGCGTCCATGGTGGGTGACCAGCATGCCTCGCTTTTCGGACAGACCTGTTTTGCACCGGGCATGGTCAAGAATACGTATGGAACCGGCTGCTTCATGCTGATGAATACGGGCAGTGAAGCAGTTGCTTCCAAGAACGGGCTTCTGACCACCATGGCATGGCGCATGCAGAATCAGCCCAGCTATGCACTGGAAGGCAGCGTTTTCATGGGCGGCGCCACCATGCAGTGGCTGAGAGATGAAATGGGTCTTGTCAAGAATGTGGCAGAGAGCGAGAAAATCGCTTCATCCATTGAGTCGACAGGCGGTGTCTATCTGGTTCCTGCCTTTACAGGACTGGGAGCACCGTGGTGGGATATGTACAGCCGCGGTACGCTGGTGGGCATGACCCGGGGCACCGGCCGTTCACAGATTGTCCGCGCCTCACTGGAAGCCATCGCTTACCAGACCTGTGATCTGCTCTCCGCGATGATTCAGGACAGCGGAACGACGCCCACACGCATGCAGGTGGACGGCGGCGCGAGCGCAAATGCTTTCCTGATGCAGTTTGAGGCAGACATTATGGGCATTCCGATCGTACGCCCTGAAGTCCTTGAAACGACTGCACTCGGTGCTGCCATGATGGCAGGACTTGCGGTGGGAACCTACGCATCGGTTGATGAACTGAAGGGACTGTGGCATCAGGATCTGATTTTTGAACCGACCATGTCTGAGGAAAAGCGCGAAGAGCTTCTTCATGGCTGGCACAGAGCGGTTGAACGGGCCCGCAACTGGATTGAACACTGAGATATCAAAAAAATATAGAAACAGGGGAATGGCTTGTGAATGACATTTTGATTATCGGTTCAGGTGTGATTGGACTGAGCACAGCCCGGGCATTAAGCCAATACAAGGCTTCCATCCGGGTCATCGATGCGGCATACGACGTATCGGAAGGCTGCAGCAAAGCCAACAGTGCTATTGTGCATGCTGGCTATGATGCAGAGCCTGGAACACTGAAAGCCCGTCTCAATGTACGGGGTTCACAGATGTATCCGGAGCTGTGCAGGGAACTGGGCGTGCCGTACCGGAAGAACGGCGCTCTGATCATTGCTTTTTCAGAGGATGACCGCGGAACGATCGAAAAGCTGTATCAGCAGGGCATCACAAACGGCGTGAAGGAACTGCGCATCATTGAACGCGAAGAAATTCTGCAGCTTGAACCGCAGACCAATCCTGAAGTTGTGTGCGCGCTCCTCGTCCCGACCAGCGCGATCACCAGCCCGTATGAAGTGTGCTATGCCATGGCAGACCATGCCGCGGTGAATGGCGTTACCTTTGGTTTTGGCGAATGCGTTGAATCCATGTCGTATGAAGACGGCGTATGGCATGTCAAGACAAGCGCCGGGGAAGAGACAGCCCGTGTTGTCATCAACTGTGCAGGTGCTGACAGCGCGAAATTCCACAATCAGATGAGCGGCAAGGAAGAAGCCAAAATCGTGAACAGAAGAGGACAGTATTACATCCTCGACCATCCGGATGTTCTGCCTTTTGATCACACCATGTTCCAGTGCCCCACCAAGATGGGCAAGGGCATCCTGGTTGCTCCGACCGTGCACGGAAACGTGCTTCTCGGCCCGACGGCTGAGGATGTGGACGATCCGAAGGATGTGTCCACCACGGCAGAAGGCCTTGCACAGGTTGTGAAGGCCTGCAAGCTGACCTGGCCGAATGTCTCTGTACGCACGGCTGTGACGAATTTCTCCGGCATGCGTGCCCATGAAGTCCGCGGCGATTTCATGGTTGGCAAGGTCTGCGAGCATGGCTATGAGGCCGCAGGTATGGAAAGCCCCGGTCTGTCGGCTGCACCGGCTGTTGGTGAAATGCTTGAGGAAATCATTGCCAGAGAAGAACATCTGGAAAAGAAGGAATGCTGGCTGCCTGCTCCTGAACGTCCCAAGCCCTTCAACGAAATGACGGACGATGAGCGCGTAGAGGCAATCCGGAAGGATCCGCTTTACGGCAAGATCATCTGCCGCTGTGAAGTCGTTACAGAAGCTGAAATCCGTGCTGCAATCCGCAGACCTGTCGGTGCAAAGAGCGTGGACGGCGTGAAGCGCCGCACCCGCGCGGGAATGGGCCGCTGCCAGGGCGGTTTCTGCTCACCGCGTGTGGTGGAAATCCTTGCCGAGGAACTGCATCTGCCGATGACAAGCATCTGCAAGGGCGGACCGGGCAGTGAACTTCTGGTTGGAACAATTCAGGAATCCATGGGAAAGGAGGCGGCAGGCGTATGATTCAGAAGGATCTGGTCATTGTTGGCGGTGGTCCTGCCGGTCTGGCTGCAGCTATTTCTGCATGGGAAGACGGCATCAGAAACATGATCGTCCTTGAGCGTGAGGCTCAGCCGGGCGGTATTCTTCGTCAGTGCATTCATAATGGTTTTGGCCTGCATCGTTTCGGAGAGGAACTGACGGGCCCCGAATATGCGCAGCGTGATATTGCAAAGGCACGGGAACTTGGTATTCCGATTGCCTGTGATACCACTGTGCTTTCAGTAACAGAAGATAAACATGTGACCTGTGTCAGCACAACCGAAGGCCTCCAGGTGATTGAGGCAAAGGCTGTGATCCTGGCCATGGGCTGCCGTGAGCGTCCGCGTGGAGCTCTGGGCACACCGGGTACGCGCTGCGCCGGCATTTATACAGCCGGTACAGCCCAGAAGTTCGTCAACCTGGAAGGTTTTATGCCGGGCAAGCGTGTTGTGATCCTGGGCAGCGGTGATATCGGTCTGATCATGGCCCGCCGCATGACACTTCAGGGTGCAAAGGTCCTGGCCTGCGTGGAACTGATGCCTTTCTCCTCCGGTCTGAACAGAAACATTGTGCAGTGTCTCCATGACTATGACATCCCGCTGTATCTGTCCCATACTGTGACAGGCATTGAAGGCCGCGATCGTCTGACGGGCGTAACGGTTTCCGAAGTCGGCCCTGACAGGCGTCCGATCCCCGGGACAGAAATGCATTTTGACTGTGATACCCTGCTTCTGTCGGTGGGCCTCATTCCGGAAAATGAACTCAGCCGTGGAGCACACGTGGAACTGTCTCCTGTTACAAGCGGTGCTGTGGTTACAGATCAGCTGGAAACAAGCGTTCCGGGCATTTATGCCTGCGGCAATGTGCTTCATGTGCATGACCTGGTTGACTTTGTTTCAGAAGAAAGCTTCAAGGCAGGCCACGCTGCGGCAGAGATGATCCAGCACGGGCGTGAGACCAGCGATACGATCCGTGTCGTGGATGGCGAAGGCGTGCGAGGAACCGTTCCCCAGATCATCCGGAAGGGGACGAAGGAAGAAATCCGCCTGATGTTCCGTCCTGCTGCTGTCTATAAGAATGCTTCCGTCGTTGTTTCCTGCGGAGATAAGGAGATTGCCCGGAAACGTGCAATGATCTTCACTCCCGGTGAAATGGCAGTGATTCCTGTCACACCGGATAAGCTGGAAGGCGTAGATGGAGAAATCACGGTGAAAATGGAGGTGCGCAAGTGATGGAAAAAGTAATCACGTGCATCAACTGCCCTATGGGCTGTCGCATGACAGTGGAAATGGAAAACGGTGAAGTGGTAAAGGTGACCGGGAACACATGCAAGCGTGGCGAAACCTACGCCCATCAGGAATGCACGGTTCCAATGCGTATGGTTACGGCCGTGGTTCCCGTGGAAGGAAGCTTTATGCCGGTATCCGTCAAGACGCGTACGCCGATTCCAAAGGCCAAAATCGCGGAATGCATGAAAGAACTGTCCAAGCTGCATCTGACGCTCCCGCTGCATGAGAAAGACGTTGTTCTTGCAAATGTGTGCGGAACGGGTGTTGATGTGATTGCCACAAGAACCCTGACAAAATAAATAATCAGTCTGTTGCAACGAGAACCGGCTGATACGTGAAAAGATGCTCCCCTTTGAGGCGGCTGGGAAGCTGAGCCTGAGAGGGGAGTATTTGTCTGCAAAAAAAGAAGGGGAAAGAAAAGGAGGCCATGCGTGGCATGACCTCCGACATTCCATGGGAAAAGAGTGCGCGGACAGAATGCTTTTATTCCGGATTCCGGAAACGGAAACTCTCTGTCTCATGGTGCGGCTGGTTCGGACTGTTATGGGCAGCTTAGTGACGTCTTCGCCTGTAGATAATAAAGCCCGCGGCTGCAGCCAGAATGACAAGAGCGGCAATGATGATCAGAATGAGTGTGGGGGCCGAACTGGCTGGTTGGGCTGGAGCCTGTGTAACGACAGGGGTTGATGCAGGGGCAGCGGTTGGAGCAGCCGGCTGTGCAGTTTCTGTCGAGTGTGCAATATCAGCAAAGGAAGTGGGCACAGGTGTGGGGGTTGCAGATTCAACCCAAACTGCAGGGACGGGGGTTCCGGCCCAGGTTGAACGGGGCTGAGCAGTCAGGTTTGGCTGAGCCGTGGCCTGCACAGGTTCAGCAGTGGGTTCAGCGGTAGGCTCAGCGGTGGGCTCTGCAGTGGGTTCAGCGGTAGGTTCCGCAGTGGGTTCTGCGGTAGGTTCCACAGTGGGCTCTGCAGTGGGTTCAGCGGTAGGTTCCGCAGTAGGTTCTGCGGTAGGCTCGGCGGTGGGCTCCGCAGTAGGCTCGGCAGTGGGTTCTGTGGTAGGTTCCACAGTAGGTTCTGCGGTAGGTTCCGCAGTGGGTTCTGCAGTAGGCTCTGCGGTAGGTTCTGCGGTAGGTTTTGCAGTGGGTTCTGCGGTAGGCTCCGCAGTGGGTTCCGCAGTAGGCTCTGCGGTAGGTTCCGCAGTAGGTTCTGCGGTAGGTTCCGCAGTAGGTCCTGCGGTAGGTTCCGCAGTAGGCTCTGCGGTAGGTTCCGCAGTAGGTTCTGCGGTAGGCTCCGCAGTGGGTTCTGCGGTAGGTTCAGCGGTAGGTTCCACAGTGGGCTCTGCAGTCGGTTCTACAGGGGCATTTGAGTGAATCTGTGAGACTTCATCAACAGGTGCAGTGGAAGGTTCTGTTTCGGGAAGCTCTGTGGGCTCCTCAGCGGATATTTCGGTTGGAAGCGGAGTGGCGGTGATGATGGCCATCGGAGTAGGGAGCGAGAGCTGGTAGGCATCACTTTCTTTCTGAGAAAGCACAGCGATCAAATCTGCCCGGATATAGCCCTCACGCGCTGTGGAGCGGGTATCAACCCACTGGACATGGTACCAGAGCTCATCGCCTTTGGATTCGGACCCCAGAACCCACACATAGGTGTTCTGCGTGGCAATCTGGCCGATCTGAGAACCTTTCGCTTTTTCACGAACATTGACCTTGTTGTTTTTTGTATAGCCCCATTTCTGGATATCCATGCCTTCCGGATATTCCGGATGCTCTTCAGCCGGTTCCTCGGCAGGCGCTTCGGTGGGCTCGGCGGCCGGTTCCTGAGCAGACGCTTCGGTGGGCTCGGCGGCCGGTTCCTGAGCAGACGCTTCGGTGGGCTCGGCGGCCTGTTCCTGAGCAGGCGCTTCGGTGGGTTCAGCAGCCTGTTCCTGAGCAGGCACTTCGGTGGGATCAGCCGCAGGAGTCTCAGCAGGAGCTTCAGTGGGTTCAGCGGTCGGGGCAGCAGTCAGAACAGGTACGGGTGAAGGAAGCGTGGACTGGTAAAGATCGCTGTCCTCCTGGGAAAGCAAATCAATCAGATCTGAACGGATATAACCTTCGCGAATTTCATCGTGAGAGTTACTCCACAGGACACGATACCATACATTGTTATTCCTGGATTCAGAACCCAATACCCAAACATAGGTACCCTGAGACGGAATCTGTCCAATCTGTGTTCCTCCGGCCCCTCCGCGTACATTCACTTTGTCGGTGCCTGTGCGGCCCCATTTCTGGAGATTCATGTCTTCCGGATAATTTGCGGACTGTTCAGCAGAAGCCTCAGTGGATTCTTCGGCGGGGGCTTCGGAAGGCTGTTCAGCAGGAAGCTCAGAGGGTTCAGCAGCAGGCTCTTCAGCAAGCTCTTCTGAAAAACCGACACAGGGGATGGATTCTTCAGGGACAGGAAGCGTAGAGAAATAAACGTACAATTGATCACAGGGGTTTTTTGGGTCAGAGGGTTCATAGAGCTGAAAAACCATGTTTGCTGTTTCCGGAGAAAACTCTTCGGGGTATTCCATCAGCACATCGTCTGATCTGAGTGTACATTTGCCATAATAATCATTATGGTCAGGGTGGTTCGCTGTATATTGAAGTGTTTGAATGGCTGGGACATCTTCAGGGAACTGAGCCCAGAAGATTTCCCCGTCACCGGATTCAATGGGCAGTGCCTGAACGGAATGATAAACACCCTCTGCGTTTGTCCAGAGCATCACGACTTTGAACAGAGGCCAGTCTTCACTTGCAGAAGCTGAACACGGAAGCATGCAGCTGAAAATCATCATAAGGGCAATGAGCAGGCCGGTCAGCCTGTATCGGTACATCATAGAAACTCCTCCCTTGTATTCATATGATAAACCAAATAAAGAGTGGGTCATTCACCGTATACATTCCATATCGCAGAGAACAGTTTTCTTGAAATGGCGCAGATATGGTCATCGATCTTGTTATTGCAGCCATTGGTGACCATGGCGAATACAAGAGAACTCTGAGGATCAAAGTACAGGTTGGCACACAGGTCTCCGCTCATGCCCTGATGACCATAGATCATACGGTCATCAAGGAGGTTATTGACACGGTTGATGCACAGTCCATAAGGAGAATCGATGGTTACGTTGCCTTTCCCTTTCTGGGAGGACATCATTTCCTGTACGGTTTCTTCTTTTAAGACACGGACTCCATTGAGCTCACCGCCGTTGAGCAGAAGCATGCCGAGACGGCACAAATCCTGGCCGTTGATCCAGAGACTGCCGACCGTGATCCGATAGTGCTTGTCCGGGTTGACGGATGCATCCCAGTCATCTTTCAGACTGGCTTTGCGCCCTGCTATCAGACGTGTACCACCGCGGTTGTAGATATAGGTGACAGTATCAGGATTTTTGACCAGCGTTGCATGATAGGCGGCATCAATGTTCAGAGGACGGAAGACGTTTTCAGCCATGTAGTCATTGATGTTCTGCTGAGATACACTCTCAATCAGGCTTCCCATGATGCCCGCACCGAAATTGGAATAACGGTAAACAGTTCCGGGAGCCTCGTCGTGAAAATTGCCGGTCTGTTTTTTATCGGTGGATATCAGCTTCCGAAGCGTATTGCGGACTTTTGAATATCCGCCTCCTACACTCAGGGAAGAAGTATGCGTCATCAGGTTGCGCAGTGTCAGACGGCTTTTCGGATAATACGGGTTGCGTACATCATAGCCGAGATATTCGGAAATATCAGTGTCCAGATCAAGCAGTCCCTGTTCAACGAGCTGCATCACGCCGATGGCTGAGATCATTTTGGTGACCGATGCAATGCGGAAATAAGTGTTTTCGTCGACAAGATCCCGCTTGACAAGGTATGAATATCCATAGTTCCGCTGATAGATGATCTCATTGTTTTTTGCCACAACCAGCGTAGCGCCGACCGTTTTATATGATTTAAAGATATCACCAAGCGCTGCATCCAGTTCGGGATTGCTGTCCAGTGCAAAGGAGGGGACAGCCGTAAAACACAGAACAACACACAAAATAAAGGCAATGAAGCGTCGCATGTTACCAACTCCCAGGAAGAATAAACCCATTTTACCATGTCCCACTGCATGTCACAAGAAGAAAAACCGTCCGGTCTGACAGGCGCGATAAAGAAAAACCCCTGCAGAAGCAGGGGAAGTAAAGCATTACTCTTCTTCAGGCGGAACAAAGGCAATATGAAGTCGCATACCAAGCCCTTCAGCGATGCGCTCAAGAGTACGGACAGACGGATTGGCATTGCTCTGCTCCAGACAGCTGATGTCTGACTGCGCGATATCGGTTTTTGCAGACAGTTCTTTCTGCGTCAAATGGCATTTTCTGCGGGCATCAGCAACAATCTGTCCGAGACGGTTGGGGCAATTGTTTTGAGAAGGATCATTGGCCATGGTCGTACCTCCTTATCAGTTCGGCCGGACGGGTGAACGAAGCAGTGAAAGCAAAGAATAAGGTCCACACCATATTCTTAAGAGTCAAAATAGTCTTAAAACATAATTAGTCTACTCTAAGAGTCAAGTTTTGTCAAACAGAAAAAGCATAATTTAGCTATTTTCATGCCTTTTTATGAATCAAAGAGTAAAACGTTCATAAAAACGTTTCAATTTTATATCCTGTCAAAGTATGTCAGGCCATGACTTTGAAAGAAAGAAACATCACGAGGATCTATCGTTTGTGTCGGATAATGAAGCACTTATATTGCATAAATATGCATAACGGTAAATAGAAAAATCCTTGAGAAGCGTGATGATTCAGGCGTGATCACAAATAAAAGCACTGGGAGAGACTTATACATGATTATGCAGAGCAGGCTGGCTGAATTGTTCTGCAGGCAGGTGTGACAGGAAAAATGGCAGCAAAAAAGCGGCAGCAGGGCTGCCGCACTGGGATCAGACAGGAATTACTCTGCGCAGAGGCGGAGCAGAGCATTGGCATAGATTTTCGCGGACAGGATCATTTTGTCCAGGTCGACAAACTCATTGGCCTGATGGGCAAGATCTTCATCATCCGGGAATCCTGCGCCGAAAGCCACGCCCTGCTTGAGAACTTTGGCATAGGTGCCGCCGCCGGTGGACTCGGGTTTGCCCTCCAGCCCGCTCTCCTCTGTATAGGCTGCAAGAAGAGAGGTGACCAGCTCGCTGTCGGCGGGAACATGGTGCGGGGCGGTCAGTTTTACGGAGTCAATGGTGAATCCGGGAATATGAGCAATCAGCGTGTCGCGGAGCTGTTCGAGATCCGCACTGATGGGACAGCGATTGTCAAATGTACAGTGAATTTCGTCCCCGACGAGGTGCAGTATGCCCATGTTGCAGGTCAGAGGACCGGAAACTTCGTCCCTGCAGGCAATTCCCAGGGAGGCACCGTCATGCTCACTGCCGTATACATCAGCAAGCGTCCGGATGGGTCCCTGCACGCCGAGCTCCCGGAGAATCAAAAGCATCATGCCGATCGCATTGCGGCATCCTTCGGGATAGGCGGAATGGCCGGGAATCCCCGTGGCGGTGATGCGCACGCCGGACTCCGTAACCTGTGCATCATAGGGGAGACCTGTCTTTTGCGCATAGGCCCGGACCTTCGCGGCGACCTCTTCACCGCCCTCAACGACAGCCGTTGATTCGCCGGGGATCACATTGGTTCTCTCGCCGGTCATCAGTTCTCTGACCTGCAGCCCTTCTGAGGAAACCTTGGCATGCGCTCTGACTGCAAGCATGCCTTTTTCTGTGTTGATCAGAGGGAAGGTTGCGTCCGGAGAGAATCCGACTTCGGGCATCTGCGTATGGGCAGTATAGTAGTCCATGTCTTCCCAGCCGCTTTCCTCATCACAGCCCAGCACCAGACGGACAGAACGGCGGAGCGGAATCCCGGCATCAAGGATGGCTTTCATGGCAAAGAGCGAGCAGAGCGCAGGTCCCTTGTCGTCGCCGGTACCGCGGGCATAGATGCGGCTCCCGATTCGGGTCGGGACGAAGGGGTCGGTTTTCCAGCCGTCACCGGCAGGCACAACATCGAGATGGGCCAGCACGGCGATCGCGTCTTCAGAAGCCCCTTTCAGGGTGACATCACCTGCGTAGCCGTCAAAGATCCGCGTCTCGAATCCCATATCGGATGCGTCCTTCATGGCCATGTCCAGCATGCGGCGCACTTCGGTGCCAAACGGGGCTCCGGGCAGCGGATCCGCTTTCAGGGAGGGAACACTCAGCCATCGGGACAGCATCTGAGCATAGTCTTCCTTCCGGGAATCCAGGAGTGCATTGACTTTTTCATTCTGTGATCTGCTCATATCATAACCTCTTTCCTATTGGTTTCAGTTTTCTGATTCATATGTCAGGCATTCCGGGGATCGTTGGAATGGCGCTTGGGGGCATCCGGGTCAATGTATTCAATTTCCAGACGGTCAAACGGCACGCTCTCAAGGAATGCATCCGGAAGAAAACGGGTCTGACCGAAATCGTCCCACTCTCTCTGGTTTTTGTCCAGCCAGAGAGGGCGCGCAATGTCCAGTTTATGCAGAGCGTTTTCCAGTGCATCCTGGGGTTGATTTCGCGTGCAGGGTTCGACAATCTGTTTGTCGATGCGGTGATGCCGGATTGTTCGGACCCAGAGTGCGGTGGCCATGCTGATCAGCTCCTCTAACGCAGTCATTGTGTGCTGTTCATTATGGCATGAATACAGCCCAGATGCAAGTGCGGGATTCGTCATGGGACGAAAAGAACTATTTCATAAGGACACGTGTTGTGCTATACTCCCAAGTTTGACACCAAAACAGGCTCAATCCATTGTGCCCCAATGGATTGAGCCTTAATTGCTATTGCACAACTTCATCGTTGAGAGGATACAGAAGTGATCTTTTTCATGCTTTTT
>Ga0129307_1002599_pt1 | contig 13595 bp, 8 predicted proteins | sample P1105metagenome_FD_94437 | JGI IMG/M metagenome (GOLD analysis project Ga0129307, IMG submission 94437) | Capybara group fecal microbial communities from Wisconsin, USA - P1105 metagenome | ecosystem: Host-associated > Mammals > Digestive system > Large intestine > Fecal | place: USA: Wisconsin... | reverse complement strand
TTATACCCGCCTTGTCTACTGCAAGCGATTCCGTGCAGTTATCGGGCTTTAACTCATCTGGCAGTCTTACCCTCGCTTACAGCCTGACAAGATTTCTGTTCGTCGGGTCAGAGTTTTGCCTCCACCTTCCTTCAGATTCCGCCTCGCGACGGACACCCTTGGCTTTGGCTATGTCCTTCCCACTGCCGGGCGGACTCGGGACTTTCACCCGTTAGAACGTGCGCTCGCCGGGCGCACCAGAACGGCCCTCCCCCGCAATTTGCGGGGGAGGGCTTTTTCGTCACCATCGCGCCGCGCGCCGCTTATACTGTCCTGCGACGATATGATGAAAACGGGGATGGTTTGTTATGGTGCGTGCGCTGTGGCTTGCGGCCGGAGGCACGTTGTTTACGTTTCTGATGACCGCGCTCGGCGCGGCGGCGGTGTTCGTGATCGGCGCGGGCGCGGCGCGGCGCTCTCAGGAGGCGATGCTCGGCTTCGCGGGCGGCGTGATGACCGCCGCCTCGGTGTGGAGCCTGCTGCTGCCCGCCATCGAGCGCGCCGAAGGCGGGGCGCTTCCGGCGTGGCTGCCCGCCGCGGCCGGGATCGCGCTGGGCGCGGCGTTCCTCGCGGCGCTTGACGCCGCGCTCCCGCGCCTGCGGCGGCAGAGCGACGATCCCGCGCGGCGGCGCAACGCCCTGCTGTTCACCGCCATCACGCTGCACAACGTGCCGGAGGGCATGGCGGTCGGTCTGGCGTTCGCGCTGGCGGCGGACGGCGAGGGTCTGGCGGGCGCGGCGGCGCTGGCGCTGGGCATCGGCGTGCAGAACTTCCCGGAGGGCGCGGCGATCTCCCTGCCCCTGCGCCGGATGGGCGAGAGCCGGCGGCGCGCGTTCCTGTACGGGACGCTCTCGGGCGTGGTGGAGCCGGTGTTCGGCGTGGCGGCGGTGTTCGCCGCGGCGCTGGCGCAGCCGCTGATGCCGTGGCTGCTGAGCTTCGCCGCCGGCGCGATGCTCTACGTCGTGATCGCGGAGCTTGCGCCGCAGTCCAGCACGCGCGGCGGGGTCGCCGCCTATCTGCTGGGCTTCGTGCTGATGATGACGCTGGACGTGGCGCTGGGCTAGCGGCATAAGGCGGGCGCGCGGCGCATAGGGATGGGCGGGGTGATTCTTTATGCAGATCTATGTGACGAAACCGGGCGACACGCTCTACTCCGTCGCCGCGCAGTACGATCTGGAGCTTCCTCTGCTCGCGGGGCTGAACGGGCTGGCGAGCGACGCGCAGCTCGTGGTGGGTCAGGCGCTGGTCGTGCGCGAGCCGGCGAGGGTGCACACCGTCGCCGCCGGGGACACGCTCTACGCCGTCGCGCGGCGCTGCGGCGTGGACGTCGACACGCTGTACCGCAACAACTACGCGCTGGGCGGGCGCGACACGCTGCGCGCGGGGGAGCTGCTCGTCGTCGCCTACGACGATGAGCAGCCGCTCGGCACGATTGGCGTCAACGGCTACGCCTACCCCTACGTGGACGCGGCGACGCTGGACGCCGCCGCGCCGTACCTGTCGTACCTCACGCCGTTCACCTACGGCGTCAGCCGCAGCGGCGGTCTGCTGCCGCTGAACGACGGCGCGCTGCTGGCGACGGCGGCGCGCAGCGGCGCCGCGGCGCTGATGCACCTGTCCACGCTGACCGAGGACGGCCGCTTTTCCAACGAGCGCTCGACGCTGCTGCTGAACGATCCCGCCCTGCAGGAAAAGCTGATCGACGACGTGGCGCGCACCGTGCGGGAGAAGGGCTACTACGGCGTGGACGTGGACTTCGAGTTCGTCCTCAGCGCGGAGCGCACGCGCTACGCCGACTTCGTGCGCCGCCTGCGCGAGCGGATGAACGCGATGGGCTGCCCGGTGCTGGTCGCGCTCGCGCCCAAGACCCGCGCCAACCAGCCCGGGCTCCTCTACGAGGCGCACGACTACGCCCTGCTGGGCGAGGCGGCAAACGCGGTGCTGCTGATGACCTACGAGTGGGGCTACACCTACGGCCCGCCGATGGCGGTCGCGCCGCTGCCGCAGGTGCGCGCCGTGCTGGACTACGCCGTGAGCGCCATCGAGCCGAAGAAGATCTTCCTCGGCGCGCCGCTCTACGGCTACGACTGGACGCTGCCCTATGTGCGCGGCACGACGCGGGCGGAGTCGATCTCGCCGGTGCGCGCGGTGGAGCTGGCGCTGCAATACGGCGCGGACGTCCGCTTCGACGAGCAGGCGCGCTCGCCGTATTTCTACTACGCCGACCGCGCGGGGCGCGCCCACGTCGTCTGGTTCGAGGACGCGCGCAGCATGGACGCGAAGCTGCGCCTCGTCGCGGAGTACGGCTTGCAGGGCGTGGGCTATTGGAACCTGATGCGCGCCATGCCGCAGAACTGGACGCTGCTCAACGCGCTCTATCGGATCGAAACGGTCGCATAAAAAATCCGTTCCCTTTCGGGAACGGATTTTTTATGGGGAGAGAGGGGAAAATCACGCGGCGTCGTCGGCGCTGTAGCTGTTGCCGTAGTAGCGGCCGCCGAAGCCGTTGCCGAAGAATTCGTTGAAGAAGCTCCACGGGTCGTTGTAGTAGTTGCCGCCGTTGTAGTAGTTGTTGTTCTGGTTCTGCTGCGGCTGCTCGACCGGCGCGGTCTCCTCGGGCGTGGCGTCGAAGGTGATGGTCAGCTCGACCTCCTGCCCGCCGCGGTTGACCGTGACGCTTGCGGTGTCGCCCGCCTTGTAGCTCTTCTTGGCGGCGTTGAGGTCGGTCATGCTCTCGATCTTCTTGTCGCCCACCTTGACGATCACGTCGCCCGCCTGGATGCCGGCCTTCTTCGCCGCGCCGCCGTCCTCGACGGAGTTGACGTACACGCCGTAGCTGACGGGGAGGCCGTTCTGATAGGCGTAGTTGACGTTGACGCTGCTGACGGTCATGGCGAAGTAGGGACGGTTCGTCACGCGGCCGTTCTCCATGATGTCCTCCACCATGGCGATGACGTCGTTGATGGGGATGGCGAAGCCGAGGCCCTCGACGGAGGTGTTGGAATAGGAGCTGTACTTCGCGGACACGATGCCCACGACCTCGCCGTAGGTGTTGAACAGCGGGCCGCCGGAGTTGCCGGGGTTGATCGCGGCGCTGACCTGGATCATGTTGAACGGCGTGCCGTCCAGATTGATCAGGCGGTTCACGCTGGACACGATGCCCTCGCTCATGGAGAAGGTCAGCTCGCCGAGCGGGTTGCCGATGGCGGCGACGTCCTCGCCCACGGAGAGCTTGGCGGAATCGCCGAAGGTGACCGCCTGCAGATCCTCCGCCTCGATCTTCACGACCGCGATGTCATAGTCCTCGTCCCCGCCGATGACGGCGGCGTCATAGGTCTCGCCGTTGTAGAGCGTGACCTTGACGGTGTTCGCGCTGTCGATGACGTGGTAGTTGGTGAGGATGTAGCCGTCCTTGGTGATGATGAAGCCGCTGCCCGCCGAGGCGTTCTTGACGGTCTGGTTGAAGATGTTGGTGGTGACGGTCGTGTTGATGGACACGACGCTGTTGATGTTCGCCTTGTACAGCTCGGCGAAGCTCAGCTGCTTCGTGCCCGTGACGGCGACGGTCTCGACCTCGGCGGCCTCGCGCTCGCTGACGGCGATGGTGGTCGTCCGCTTGAGCATCGACGTGCCGACCTTGCTGACCGCGCCCGCGCCGATCGCGCCGCCGAGCAGTGCGCACACCAGCGCCAGCGCGATCAGCTTGAGCGCGGCGTGCTTTTTCTTCGGCGGCTCCGGCGCGGCGGCCGGCTCGGCGTAGTTGCGGGTGTTGTACACGGGCTCGACCACGTTGCCGTCGCCCTTGCGGTAACTGTAGTGATACAGATTGTTTTCGTCCTCGTAATACATGGTGGATTCCTCCTTATGTCGTCCGCCGTCCGGCGGGGATGGTTCATTCCTTGGATGCTTTGTATCTTAAAGCATGATTGTGTCTAAATTATGAAGCCAAGTTATCATTTTTTTGAACACCGCATTTTTTCTTGCGCTTTGCCCGGCCAGACGATACAATAAGGGCGAGAGGTAACGAATCATGCTGAGGATCGACAACATCAAAACCCGGCCCGGCGCGGACGAGGCGGCGCTGCGCGCGCAGGCGTGCAGGGCGCTGCGCGTCCGCGCGGACGAGCTGACGGATTTCCGCGTCCTGCGCCGCTCGATCGACGCGCGCGACGGCGTGCGCGTCGTCTGGTCGGTCGCGGCGGCGCTGAAGGACGAGGCTGCGGCGCTCAAGCGCTGCCGCGACAAGCGCGTGTCGCGCTTCGCGCCCGCCGTCTACGCGCCGCCGGGCGCCGTCGCCGCGCCGGAAACGCGCCCCGTGGTCGTGGGCGCGGGACCGGCGGGGCTGTTCTGCGCGCTGCTGCTCGCGCGGTGCGGCGCGCGCCCCATCCTGCTCGAGCGCGGCAAGGCGGTCGAGCAGCGCAAACGCGACGTGGACGCCTTCTGGAAGACCGGCGCGCTCGACCCCGCGTCCAACGTCCAGTTCGGCGAGGGCGGCGCGGGCGCGTTCTCCGACGGCAAGCTGAACACCGGCACGAAGGACCCGCGCCACGGCTGGATCCTGGAGCGCTTCGTCGAATACGGCGCAAGCCCCGATATCCTGATCGACGCCAAGCCCCACGTCGGCACCGACCGGCTCTACGTCGTGCTGCAAAGTCTGCGGCGCGAGCTGCTTGCGCTGGGCGCGGACGTGCGCTTTTGCCATCAGCTCATCGGGCTTGAGACGGAGGGCGGCGCGGTCGCCGCTCTGCGCGTCGCGTCGCCGGAGGGGGAATATACGCTGCCGGCGCGCCACGTCGTGCTGGCGGTGGGGCACAGCGCGCGCGACACCTTCGCGCTGCTGCACGACCTCGGCGTGCCGATGGAGCCAAAGCCCTTCGCCGTGGGCGTTCGCATCGAGCACAGCCAGCGCGCCGTCGACGCCGCGCAGTACAAGGAGGCGGCGGGCCACCCCGCGCTGCCGCCCACGTCGTACAAGCTGGCGTATCACACCGGGGCGGGGCGCGGCGTGTTCTCGTTCTGTGTCTGCCCCGGCGGGCAGGTGGTCGCCGCCGCGTCCGAGGCCGGGCGCGTCGTGACCAACGGCATGAGCGAGTTTGCCCGCGACCGCGAGAACATCAACGGCGGCCTGCTGGTCTCCGTCACGCCGGAGGATTTCGGCGGCGCGGCGGGCGATCCGCTTGCGGGCGTTGCGTTCCAGCGGCGGCTGGAGGAGGCGGCGTACCGCGCGGGCGGCGAGACCTACGCCGCGCCCGCGCAGCTCGTGGGGGATTTTCTCGCGGGGCGTCCCTCGACCGGCGCGCGCGGCGTCAGCCCAAGCTATCAGCCCGCTGTCAAGTGGGGGAACTTGCGGGACTGCCTGCCCGATTTCGTCTGCGACGCGCTCGCCGAGGCGCTGCCGGAGCTTGACAAGAAGCTGCGCGGCTTCGCCGCGGACGACGCGGTGCTGACGGCGGTGGAGTCGCGCTCGTCCTCGCCCGTGCGCATCGTGCGCGACGAGGCGTACCGCTCGGCGCTGCGGGGGCTGTACCCCTGCGGCGAGGGCGCGGGCTACGCGGGCGGCATCATGAGCGCCGCCGCCGACGGTATGCGCGTCGCCGAAGCGATTTTGCGGGAGTTATCCGAAAACAATCTGTAATACATACGGAGGATATCACAATGGGTAAACAAATCGGCGTCATCATCGACTACCTGACGGACGGCTACCGGCGGCAGATCGACGCCGCCGCCGAGCGGCACGGCTACGCGACGCGCTACTATCCCGACAGCGGCAGCGCCGTCGGCAACGCGGACGAGTGCGAGATCCTGTTCGGGCACTGCTCGCAGAAGGTCATCGCCTCGGCGAAGAACCTCAAGTGGTTCTGCTGCTGCTGGGCGGGCGTGGACCGCTTCTGCCGGGACGAGCTGTATCAGAACCCGGATTGCCTGCTGTCCAACTCCTCCGGCGCGTACGGCGTGACCATTGCGGAGCATCTTGTCATGTGCGCGCTGATGCTCCTGCGGCGGCAGGGCGAGTACGGCGAGCTGATCCGCTCCGGCGGCTGGGACACGCTGAGCGGCAACATCCACTCCCTGTACGGCAGCCGCATCACGGTGCTGGGCACGGGCGACATCGGCACCCAGTTTGCCCGCCGCGCGCGGGCGTTCTCCCCCGCGAGGATCACCGGCGTGCGCCGCAGCGCAAAGCCGGGCGACAGCGCGTTCGACGAGATCCGCGCCACGGCGGAGCTGGACGCCATCCTGCCGGAGACGGACGTGCTGGTCATGGCGCTGCCGAACACGCCGGACACGGCGGGCATCCTGAGCCGCGAGCGCATGGCGCTGTTGCCGGAGGGCGCGTACGTCCTCAACGTCGGGCGCGGCGCGGCGGTGGATCAGGACGCGCTGATCGACGCGCTGAACAGCGGCCATCTTGCGGGCGCGGCGCTGGACGTGGTGGTGCCGGAGCCGCTGCCCGCCGACCATCCCCTGCGCGCGGCGAAGAACATCCTGCTCACGCCGCACGTCGCGGGCAACACGACCCTGCCCTACACCCAGCAGCGCACGGTGGATATGTTCCTGGAGGATCTGGACAACTACTGCGCGGGCAGGCCGCTGCGGCACGTTGTGGATCGGAAACGCTTCTATTAAAGCAGCATCCCATAAGAAAACGACCGCTTTCGCGGTCGTTTTTCTTATGGGATATCGAACAGCCGTTTTCCGTTCTCCGTCGTCAGCGCGACGACCTCCTCCGCCGTCATGCCGCGGATCTCCGCGAGCTTTTGCGCGACGTGGACGAGATTGCGCGAGTCGTTGCGCGTCCCGCGCAACGGGACGGGCGAGAGGTAGGGCGAATCCGTCTCGATCAGGATGCGGTCGAGCGGCGCTTCCGCCGCGACCTCCACGGTCTTGCGCGCGTTCTTGTAGGTCAGCGGGCCGTCGAAGCCGACGTACCAGCCGCGCTTCCACAGCTCCCGCGCCATCTCGACGCTGCCGGAGTAGCAGTGGAACACGCCGCGCAGGGCGGGGAACTCGCACACGATGGCAAAGCAGTCGGCGTGAGCGTCGCGGTCGTGGATGACGACGGGCAGATCCAGCTCGACCGCCAGCGCAAGCTGACGGCGCAGCACGTCCTGCTGGTGCTCCTTCGGCGGGTTCTCCGCCCAGTGGTAGTCCAGCCCGATCTCCCCGATGGCGACGACCTTCGGGCGCCGCGCCAGCTCACGCAGGACGGCGATATCCTCCGGCACGAAGGGCGCGCAGTTCTCGGGATGCCAGCCGACGGCAGCGTAGACGTGCGCAAAGCGCTCGGCAAGCGCCACCGCTGCGCGGGAGGACTCGATGTCGCAGCCGGGATCGACGATCAGGCCGACCCCGCCCTCCGGCATGGAGGCCAGCAGCGCGTCGCGGTCCGCGTCGAACTGCTCGTCGTCATAATGGGCGTGTGTGTCGAAAATGAGAGCCATAAAGAAGCCTCGCAGCGTTTCGCGCCTGCACTTTTTTGAAGTTCTCAGCACATCTTCGCGCCGGCGGGGATGGCGTCGTCGAGCATGATGAGGTTCAGCTTCTCCTCGCCGTCGACCTTGTGGACGGCGGAGATCAGCATACCGCAGCTGTCCAGACCCATCATCTTGCGCGGGGGCAGATTGACGATGGCGAGCAGCGTCTTGCCGACGAGCTGCTCCGGCTCGTAGAACTTGTGGATGCCCGACAAAATCTGGCGATCCGTGCCCGTGCCGTCGTCGAGGGTGAAGCGCAGCAGCTTCGCGCTCTTCTTCACCGCCTCGCACGCCTTGACCTTGACGGCGCGGAAGTCGCTGCGGCAGAAGGTGTCGAAATCGACGTTCTCCCCGGCGTAGGGCTCCAGCTCGACAGCGGGCGTCTGCGCCGCCTTCTTCGCAGCCTCCTGGATGGCCTCCAGCTCGGCAAGCTCCTTCGCCGCGTCGATGCGCGGGAAGATGGCGTCGCCCTTCTTCACGGTCACGCCGTCGGGCAGGACGCCGAACGCCGCCGCGCTGTCCCACGTCCGCGCGCTCTCGTCCGCGCCGATCTGGGCGAAGATCTTCTCCACGCTCTCGGGCATGAACGGCGTCAGCAGCACCGCGCAGATGCGCACGGTCTCCAGCAGGTTGTACAGCACCGCCGCGAGACGCGGCTTGCTTGCCTCGTCCTTCGCCAGCACCCACGGCGCGGTCTCGTCGATATACTTGTTCGCGCGCTGGATGACCTTGAAGATATCCTCAAGCGCGTTCTGGAACTGGTACTTCTCCATCTGCGCCTCGTAGCGATCGCGCAGGGACTGCGCCATCGAGACCAGCTCGGCGTCGAGCGGCTCGGACGCGCCGGTCTTGGGCAGGGAGCCGCCGAAATACTTCTCCACCATCGCCGTCGAGCGGGAGACGAGGTTGCCGAGATCGTTGGCGAGATCGACGTTGATCGTGTTGATCAGCAGCTCGTTGGAGAAGTTGCCGTCGCTGCCGAAGGGGAAGGTACGCAGCAGGAAGAAGCGCAGCGCGTCCACGCCGAAGCGCTCGGCGAGGATATAGGGATCGACGACGTTGCCCTTGGACTTGGACATCTTGCCGCCGTCCATGACCAGCCAGCCGTGGCCGTAGACCTTCTGCGGCATGGGCAGGCCCACGCTCATCAGCATGGCGGGCCAGATGATCGAGTGGAAGCGCACGATCTCCTTGCCCACGAAGTGGACGGCGTGCGGCCAGTACTTGTCGAAGTCGTGATAGGTGTCGTTGCAGTAGCCCATGGCGGTCGCGTAGTTGAACAGCGCGTCCACCCAGACGTAGACGACGTGGCCGGGGTCGAAGTCCACGGGGATGCCCCAGGTGAAGCTGGTGCGGCTGACGCAGAGGTCCTCCAGACCGGGCTTGATGAAGTTGTTGACCATCTCGTTCACGCGGGACGCGGGCTCGAGGAAGTCGGTGTTTTCCAGCAGGTCGCGCACGCGGTCGGCGTACTTGCTCAGGCGGAAGAAATACGCCTCCTCCTCGGCGTCCTGCACGTCGCGGCCGCAGTCGGGGCACTTGCCGTCCACGAGCTGGCTCTCCGTCCAGAACGACTCGCAGGGCTTGCAGTACTTGCCCTTGTAGGTGCCCTTGTAGATGTCGCCGTTGTCGTACATCTTGCGGAAGATCTTCTGGATGGACTTGACGTGATACTCGTCGGTGGTGCGGATGAAGCGGTCGTTGGAGATGTTCATCAGCTTCCACAGGTCCAGCACGCCGCGCTCGCCGGTGACGATGTTGTCCACGAACTGCTGCGGGGTGACGCCGGCCTCCTTCGCCTTGTCCTCGATTTTCTGGCCGTGCTCGTCCGTGCCGGTGAGGAACATGACGTCGTAGCCGCACAGGCGCTTATAGCGCGCCATCGCGTCGGTGGCGACGGTGCAGTACGAGTGGCCGATGTGCAGCTTGTCGGAGGGGTAGTAGATCGGCGTGGTGATATAGAAAGTCTTGTCTGCCATGGTTTGTCCTCTCTTGGTTCAGAATTCGGCGTTGCCGACGGTGCGCGGGTGCAGCTCCACGTCGCGGATGTTGCTCACGCCCGTGAGGTACATGACCATGCGCTCGAAGCCGAGGCCGAAGCCCGCGTGGCGGCAGGAGCCCCAGCGGCGCAGGTCGCAGTACCACCAGTAGTCGGCGGGGTTCATGCCCAGCTCGGTGATGCGGCTCTCAAGGATATCGATGCGCTCCTCGCGCTGGCTGCCGCCGATGATCTCGCCGATGCCCGGCACGAGGCAGTCCGCCGCGGCGACGGTCTTGCCGTCGTCGTTCAGGCGCATATAGAACGCCTTGATCTCGCGCGGATAGTCGGTGACGAAGACGGGGCGCTTGAAGATCTCCTCGGTGAGGAAGCGCTCGTGCTCGGTCTGGAGGTCGGTGCCCCAGTCGACCTTGTAGTCGAAGCGGTCGTTATGCTGCTTGAGGATCTCGACCGCGTCGGTGTAGGTGATGCGGCCGAAGTCGCTGGACGCGACGTGCTGCAGGCGCTCGATGAGGCCCTTGTCCACGAAGCTGTTGAAGAACGCCAGATCGTCGGGGCAGCGCTCCATGACGCGGCGGATGATGTGCTTGACCATCGCCTCCATGACCTGCAGGTCGCCCTCGAGGTCGCAGAACGCCATCTCCGGCTCGATCATCCAGAACTCGGCGGCGTGGCGCGCGGTGTTGGAGTTCTCGGCGCGGAAGGTGGGGCCGAAGGTGTACACGTCGCCGAACGCCATGGCGAAGTTCTCGGCGTTGAGCTGGCCGGAGACGGTCAGGCTGGTCTTTTTGCCGAAGAAGTCCCTGGAATAGTCGACCTTGCCGTCCTCGGTGCGCGGCGGGTTCTCAAGGTCGAGCGTCGTGACCTGGAACATCTCGCCCGCGCCCTCGGCGTCGGAGCCGGTGATGATGGGCGTGTTGACGTAGACGAAGCCGCGCTCCTGGAAGAACTCGTGCACGGCGTAGGCGGCGGCGGAGCGCACGCGGAACACCGCGGAGAACAGGTTGGTGCGCGGGCGCAGGTGCGCGATGGTGCGCAGGTACTCGCGGGAGAGGCCCTTTTTCTGCACGGGGAAGGTCGGGTCGGACGCGCCCTCGACCTCGACGGAGGCCGCCTTGAGCTCCAGCGGCTGCTTGGCCTCCGGCGTCAGCTCGACCGTGCCGCGCACGATGAGCGCCGCGCCGACGTTCTGCGCCGCGATCTCCTTGTAGTTCGCCAGCGTCTTGCTGTCCAGCACGACCTGCAGGCTGCGGAAGCAGGAGCCGTCGTTCAGCGTGACGAAGGCGATCTCCTTCATGTCGCGCACACTTTTGACCCAGCCCATAACGGTGACGTCCCTGCCGCCGAGCGCCTCGGCGTCGGCAAAGATCGCCGCGATCCTCATTCGTTCCATAGTGTATTCCACCTCTTATATAGAAAAAGTAAGGGTATTATATGCCGTGCCGCGCATTTTTGCAAGCCCCGACTTGTCAAGGGCGACATTTCGCGCCGAAACCGGCGCACAAGCGCAAAAAAACTCCCGCTCTTTCGAGCGGGAGCTTTTTGTTAGGGGTTATTGCTTAAGTGCGGGGGAAATTACTTAGGCATCTTCCGCAACGAGAACGTAAGCGGTCTTGAGGGTGTAGCCCTTCGCGCTGTCGTCGTTCTCGACGGTCTTGATGAACATCACCGCATTGTCCTTGATGGAGCTGATGGAGCCGGCCTCGATGGTCTTCTCCTCAAGATCAACGAAGTACACGGTCTCGGAACCATCATAGGTCAGAGTGTCGGTCTTCAGCTTCGCGTTGACGTCAGCCTTGTCGATCGTCAGGATGCCGTTCTTGGCGGGGTTCTTGCCGTCGGCAACAACATTATAGAACTTGGAGCCGGTCGCGGCCTCCGGGGCCTTGGTCACATGACCCTTGTCGTTCAGGGTGACCTTGTACAGAACGCCAACCTTGCACTCGCCCTCATCATCGCCGAACGCGATCGGATCCTCGGAAACGATGTCGGTCTTCTCGCCGTTCACGAAACCGCTGTAGATGTACAGAACGTTGTCGGAATCGGTCTTGTCGAGAGTGTAGCCCTCGGCGAAGAACATCGCGACGTCGCTGGTGGTGTCGCCGACTTCGGCCGCGGTCGCGTCAACATAGACGAACTCGACAGCGCCGTCGCTGTTGATGGCAGAGAAGTAAGCAACCTCATCGTTGGTCGTGGGCATGTTCTTGTAGCCGGTGTAGGCAGTCCAGACGTCGTCGGAGCCGTCCTTGGTCTTCACAACGTACAGCGTGTTGTTGTTCGCGCCAAGCGCCGGGGTGCCCTTCTTGAACTGCTTAGTGCCATCTTCAGACTCTGCCGCGCCAAGCGTAGTCAGGTTGTACTTCTCGCTGCTGATGCTGTACTTGTAGATCGCGCCCTTTACGACGGTTCCAATCGTACCAGCCGTCAGGGTAGCCCCGTCACACTTCTTCACGGTAACGACCTTAGTGGTGCCGTCCGTGAAGACGAGGCGCGCCTCGGCATAGCTCTTGCCATCAATGCCGTTGCCGGGAACCCAAGTGATATCATCAACAGCCGCATACTGGGTGTCATCAATGCCGTCCACAGCAACGATGAAGCCGTACTGGTCAACATAGAACTTGGACTCGGACGTGCCCGCGAAGGCCGCAGGGTTATCCAGCTCAGTGGCAGTGGTGTCAACGACGGCATAGCTGTAGGTAGAGCCGCTGATGGTCATCTTCATGTCGGTGTTGTTGACCTTGGTCATCTTGCCGGTGAAGTTGGTGGTGGGATAGACGTAGGTGTAGTCGCCGCCTACAGCGCAGGTGACATAGTCGCCCTTCACGGGGGCGGCGCCAGCAAACTTGACCTGATCCGTGCCGGTATCCTTGTCGGCATAGACCTTAAAGGAATTAACGCCAATGGTGTAGGTGGTCACGCCCTTGGAGTTGGTGGTGACGTCTTCGACCTCGGCGAAGTAATACACGGTCCCGATAATTTCCGTGATTTCCTTGTCGTCGTCGGCAAAGATCTCAACCAGCTTGCCGTTTGCGGTTTCATTGCTAATCTTCTCGGCGATCTTGTCATTCACTGCGATGTCAAGAAGGGCGTAATCCGCTGCTGTTTTAGCAGTGCTGCTCTTGTCAACGATCTTGGTGCCCTTAACAAAGTAGCCCTTGAGCTCCGTGGCAACGACAGCCGCGGTGGCGCTGCCGGTGAACTTGGCGACAGGCTTGTCGGCATAAGCGTTCACTTCGTCGCCATCATAGGTCCAGATGTGAGCGGGACGGCCGAAATCATCATGAGTGGCTTCCGCAAATACGAGCTTGCCGTCGTACAGCTTCTCGCCGAGCTGGACGGTATCCTTCGCCGCCCCGTCCGCGGTTTCGTCGTAGATAGCGCCATACTTGGCAGCGTTAGCGGCCTCAACGCTCTTCGCGGCGGAAGCGCCGGTGGCGATCGTCGCGCCGTTGATCACGACGCTGGTGCCCTTGTTCTCATACTCGACCATGTCGGCCTTGAGAGCGTTCAGGCAGTACTGAGCGGCCTGCTCGCGGGTCAGGGTCGCGTCGGCGGAGCCGTCAACGCCCTTGCTAATGCCGGCCTTCTCCATGAGCTTGGCAACATTGATCTTCCAGGAGGAGCCGGTGAAGCCCTCGATCGAGGCGTCATAGCCCAGGACGCAGAGGATCATCTTGCCGAAGGCATAGCCGGTCAGAGCGCCGGAGGGGTTGAACTTGCCGGTGCCGTCGCCGGCGATGTAACCGGCGTCCTTGCAGTAGGCAATGTACTTGGCAGCCCAGTTGGACGCGGGAACGTCGTCAAACAGCTGGACAGCGGGGAGAGCCTCAGCGGTCTTCTCGCCAAGGTCGAGGTAGGCGATCAGCTTCGCCGCAGCGTCGCGGCTCAGGTTCGCCTTGGGAGCAAAATTGCCCTTCTCGTCGCCCTTGAAGACGCCGACAGCAGCCATGACGTCAGCAGCCTCGGTGAGGTCGATGTCAGCGGCATCGGGGAAGGAAGCATTGGCAGCGACGGTCGCAAGACCCAGGGTCATGACGAGCGCCAGTACCAGAGCGAGTAACTTTTTCATGATAATCGTTACT
>Ga0129307_1002598_pt1 | contig 13608 bp, 14 predicted proteins | sample P1105metagenome_FD_94437 | JGI IMG/M metagenome (GOLD analysis project Ga0129307, IMG submission 94437) | Capybara group fecal microbial communities from Wisconsin, USA - P1105 metagenome | ecosystem: Host-associated > Mammals > Digestive system > Large intestine > Fecal | place: USA: Wisconsin... | reverse complement strand
TCTGGACGCTGTCTACGCAGCCTGACGGCTGCGGCAACCTCGCTCACGGATAGATCCTGCGGCTCCATCCGTGACCAAGGTTTTTACCACGGGGTGTCCAACTTGTTATTGCAATTTGCGACGTAGAATGGGACCCAAAAGTCGAAACAAACCGATGAAAATTTGGTGTCAATTTTTACTGGATTTTGTAACCTTTTCCTCCGGGCGCGGAGAGCACTTCCCTTACAGGACACCCGGCGGTTTTTTCTCCGCCGGGTGCCGTTTTTTACTCTGTCAGATCAGGAGGATAGGCCCCGGCGTCGTGGAGCTTTTGCAGCTCCTCCGCCACCAGCTTCCGGTCCTCATGGTAAGTCATGCCGAACCAGTGGTCCGCCGAGCGGAGGACGGAGACCTCCATCTCCCCCGCCTTCAAAAAGTCGCCCACCATTACCGGCAGCAGACACTCCGCCTTCAGATCCTCCCCTACCTCATGGCGCAGGAAGTGATCGAAGTAGTCCCTCAGCCGGGGGAAAATACTGGGCATGAAGCCCCAGAAATTCATGGATACCACCGTCTCCGGCAACAGTTCCCTGTCCGCCGTCAGGTCCCGCAACGTCCCGTCGGGATACAGCTGCACCTGCTTGGTCTCCTGGATGGAGCGCAGCTCTCCGCCCTCCACCGTACACAAGCCACGGGACACCGTGCCGTGGAGGCTGGCGGTGTTTTTCAGCAAATAGCCCACCATAGTGGCTTTTCCGTCCTCCGGCAGCCGCAGCAGCTCCTCATAAATCGTCCGGTAGGCGTCGATGCCGTAGTAATCGTCGGCGTTGATAACACAGAAAGGCTCATGTACCACGTCCGCCGCGCACAGCAGGGCGTGCACCGTGCCAAAAGGCTTGGTCCGCTCCGCCGGGATCTGATAAAAGGAGGGCACGGAGGAGAAGTCCTGGAAAGCGTAGGACACCTCCACTGGAGAGCCGTCCCTCGCCATTTTCTTCTCCAAGTAGTCCCCCACCAGGCGGCGCATCATCTGCTCCATCTCCGGCTTGATAATGAACACTACCTTGTTGAACCCGGCCCGCAGGGCGTCATATATGGAGTACTCCATCAAAATCTCCTGATGAGGTCCAATGCCGTCCACCTGCTTGGTGCCGCCGTACCGGGAGCCCAGTCCCGCGGCCATGATGACCAGAGAAACTTTCATGGTGATAAATCCTTTCGTCACTTTGTTATTCGGACAACCGCCTGGTTTTAGTATACTACCAATTCCAAATCTTCGCAACCTCCGGCAATCGGTTACTCCAAATCCCTTGACTTTTTCGCTGACCTGGTTATAATATGAAAATGATTTTCATTTTCATATTATAACTTAGGAGGCCACTATGCCTTATACCACAAAACAGCAGCAGGCAGTGCTGCGCTGCCTGTCCCAGCGGCGGTCGGAGCCAGTCAGCGCCCTGGAGTTGGCGGAGGAGCTGCGCCGGGAAGGACAGGCCGTTGGCTTGTCCACCGTCTACCGCCAGCTGGAAAAGCTGGAACGCGCCGGCCACATCCACAAAGTCAACACGGAGGAGGGTGCCCTCTACCAGTACTGCGACCGCCAGGAGCAGGGCCGCGACTGCTTTCTCCTGAAATGCGAGGGCTGCGGCCGCATCCTGCACCTGGACTGCGCCCAGTTAAAGCCCTTCTATGACCACCTGGAACGGGAGCATCACTTTGTCATCGATCCCCGGGCCACCATGTTCAGTGGTCTTTGCCAACTGTGCGCCGCAGGCCGGAAGGAGGCATCCCATGGAGAGCAGTGAGCTGATTGTCTGCCGGGATGTGTCCCTGGGCTATGAGGGGCAGGCCCTGCTGCGGCATCTGGATCTGACGGTGCGGGAGGGAGACTACCTCTGCGTGGTAGGGGAAAACGGCTCCGGAAAATCCACCCTGATGAAGGCCCTGCTGGGTCTGCTCTCCCCCTTGTCTGGTGAGATCGTTCGGGCGCCGGAGCTGCGGGACGGGGCCATTGGCTATCTGCCCCAGCAATCCCAGGCCCAGCGGGAGTTTCCCGCCACGGTGTATGAGATCGTACTCTCCGGCTGCCTGAACCAAAAGGGCTTTCGCTTTTTCTACACCTCCGCTCAGCGCTCCGCCGCTCTGATAAACATGGGCAAGCTGGGAATTCTGGAGCTGAAGGACCAGTGCTACCGGGAGCTGTCCGGAGGGCAGCAGCAGCGGGTACTGCTGGCCCGCGCCCTGTGCGCCGCCCGGCGGCTGCTGATTCTGGACGAGCCCATCACCGGTCTGGACCCCGCCGCCGCCCAGGATCTCTACAAGACACTGGCCTATCTGAACCAGAAGGAGGGCATGGCGGTGGTCATGGTGACCCACGACCTGAAGGCCGCCCTCCAAAGCGCCCGGGCAGTGCTGCACATTGGGCGGGACAGCTGGTTTTACGGCACGGCAGCGGAGTATCTCAGCTCCCCCCAGGGCCGCCGGTTCGGAGAGGAGGGGCGGAAATGAGCTTTTTGCAGATGTTCTCCTGGCCCTTCATGCAGCGGGCCCTCATTGCCGGGACGCTGGTGAGCCTGTGCTGCGCCCTACTGGGGGTGTCTCTGGTGCTGAAGCGGTACTCCATGATCGGCGACGGACTGTCCCATGTGTCCTTCGGTGCCCTGGCCATCGCCGTGGCCCTGGGGTTTACGCCGTTATACTTCTCCATCCCCGTGGTGATTCTGGCGGCCTTCTTCCTGCTGCGGATGGCAGGGCGGCCCCATTGGAACAATGACGCGGCCATTGCAGTCATCAGCGCCTCCGCTCTGGCCATCGGCATCCTGGTCATCTCCCTGACCACCGGCATGACCACGGACGTGGACAATTATATGTTCGGCAGCGTCCTGGCCATGACGAAGTCTGACGTGGTGTTGTCCGTGGTGCTGAGCATCGCTGTGCTGGCGCTGTTTGTGCTGTTTTACCACAAGCTGTTCGCCGTCACCTTTGACGAGAGCTTCTCCCGGGCCACGGGTCTGAACGTGGGGCGGTATAACTCCCTACTGGCAATTCTGACGGCCCTGACCATTGTGCTGGGGATGCGGATGATGGGCGCCATGCTGATCTCCTCCCTGGTGATCTTCCCCGCCCTGACGGCCATGCGGCTGTTCCGCAGCTTCCGGGGCGTGGTGGTCTGCGCCGGCGTGTCGTCGGTGGCCTGCTTTTGTGCAGGACTGACGGCGTCCTTCGTGCTGTCCACCCCTGTGGGGGCCTCCGTGGTGGTGACAGATCTGGTGGTGTTCCTGGCCGCCTGCCTGCTCCAGCGGCTGCGGAAACGGTGAGCGATGCGGGAAAACCAGCGCTTTTTTTGCGAAAAGTGTCCGGTTTTCCCGCATTTTTCCGGTGGAGACGGCAAGAAAGGGCTTGCAATAGCTGGAAGAGTGTGCTATATTTTGTATGTTAGTAGTGTAGGTATGTGGAGTGGGCCCCAGGTCCGCTCTTTTTGTTGGCCTTTTTTAAAAGGTCAAAATTTACGGTTCGGAGGTCAAACACCTTGAAAAAAATCACGGAACTGGTGGCCGAGCTGGCCGCCCCCGCCGTGGAGGCCCAGGGCTGTCAGCTGTGGGACGTGGAGTACGTCCGGGAGGCCGGTGCCTGGTATCTGCGGCTGTATATCGACAAGCTGGAGGGGAATGTGGACATTCTGGACTGCGAGGCCGTGTCCCGGGCCGTGGAGCCCCTGCTGGACGAGGCGGACCCCATCCAGGGCAGCTACACCTTTGAGGTCAGTTCCGCCGGCGCCGAGAGGGCGCTGAAGCGGCCCTCGGACTTTCAGCGGTTTCTGGGCAGTCCCGTGGCGGTCAAACTGTATCAGAACCGGGACGGGCGCAAAGAGTTCGCCGGTACACTGAAGGCCTACGAGGAGGCCACCGGCAACGTCACCGTCACTGTGGGCAAGGCAGACATGGTCTTTTCCAAGGCGGAGACAGCCTTGATCCGCCTGCGGGTGGAATTCTGAACTTCTCCCCCGCCCGGCAGGGCGGCTGGGACGGCAATGAAATTTGATTTCAGTAAACAATAAGGAGAATCAGACACATGAGAGGCAAAAAGCAAAAGGAACCCGCCGGCATGAATCCCGCGGAGATCTTTGCCGCGCTGGAGTTGCTGGAAAAAGAGCGCAATATCCCCCAATCCTTCCTTCTGGATAAAATCATCCAGGCCCTGACCACCGCCTATAAGCGGGATCATGACCAGGTGGACAATGTGATCGTGGACGTGGACGAGGAGCACAAGACCCTGCAGATGTTCGTCCAGAAGAACGTGGTGGCGGAAGAGGACTATGTAGACCCCTTCAACGAGATGCCTCTGGAGGAGGCTCAAAAGCTCTCCGCCAAATACCAGGTGGGCGACGTGGTGAACATCCCCGTGGACAACGTGGAGTTTGGCCGCATCGCCGCCGGCAACGGCAAGCAAGTCATCATCCAGGGCCTGCGGGAGGCCGAGCGGGGCATGGTATACGACGAGTTTAACTCCAAGCAGCATGAGATCCTCACTGGCGTGGTCACCCGCATCGATCCCCGGAACGGAAACGTGTCTTTGCGCATCGGCACCGGCACCGAGTCCACCGAGGCGCTGCTGATGAGCGGCGAGCAGGTTCCCGGCGAGATCCTGGTGGAGGGAATGCACGTCAAGGTCTATGTGGTGGACGTCCGCCGCTCCACCCGCGGCCCCCAGGTGCTGATCTCCCGGACTCACCCGGGTCTGGTGAAGCGCCTGTTCGAGCTGGAGGTGCCCGAGATTTTCGACGGCACCGTGGAGGTAAAGGCCATCGCCCGGGAAGCCGGCAGCCGCACCAAGATGGCCGTCTGGTCCAACGATCCCAACGTGGATCCCATCGGTGCCTGCGTGGGCCCCAAGGGCCAGCGCGTGGACAGCATCGTAGAGGAGTTACGGGGCGAGAAGATCGACATCATCAAGTACAGTGAGGACGCCGCCCAGTTCATCGCCGCCGCCCTGGCACCCGCCGACGTGGTGGACGTATGGATGGCGGACGAGGGCAAGGCCTGCCGCGTCTTGGTTCCCGACGACCAACTGTCCCTGGCCATTGGCAAGGAGGGCCAGAACGCCCGCCTGGCCGCCCGGCTGACGGGTTATAAAATCGACATCAAACCGGAAAGCTATCACGATGAGCCGGAGGAGACTCCCGCCGAGAGCGCGGACACGGAGAGCACTCCGGAATAACACAGAGAGGACGGCGGTTCTGCCATGCCAAAAGTGAAGAAAATTCCCCAGCGGCAGTGCGTGGGCTGCCGGGAGATGAAGGATAAGAAGTCCCTGATCCGGATAGTCAAATCCCCGGAGGGGGAGATTTCCCTGGACTTTGTGGGCAAGAAGCCTGGCCGGGGCGCCTATGTGTGCCGGGACGTGGCCTGTCTGAAGAAAGCCCGGAAGTCCCGTGCTCTGGAGCGTGCTTTCGACACCGCCATTCCGGCGGAGGTTTACGACGCGCTGGAGCAGGAGCTGGGAGGCGCTGATGGGCAGTGAGCTTCTTCCCCTGCTGGGCCTGTGCAAGCGGGCCGGCATGATGGAGGTGGGCGAGGAGCCCGTGGAGGCCGCCACCAGGGCCAAAGACGCCCGTGTGCTGCTGCTGGCCTCCGATGCCGCGGACAACACAGTCCGCCGGGTCCGGCACTTCGCCGAGGCGGGCCAGTGCCTGTGGCTCCGCATCCCCTTTACCAAGGAGGAGCTGGGCCACGCCACGGGCCGCACCTCCTGTGCAATTCTGGCGGTAACTGACATCGGCTTTGCCGCCAACATTGTCCACCGGCTGGCCCAGGAAGACCCTGCCCGCTATGACGAGGCCGCCGCCAGGCTGGACTTAAAGGCAAAACGGGCCGCGGAGCGGAAAGCGGAAATGCGGGTCCACGAGAAAAATATCCGCCGGGGCAGGGCGAAAAAGAAACCCGCGTCGTCGGTGGAGCCAGAGCTGCTCCCGCAGCAGAGAAAGGCCCCTGACTCAAGACGGCAGACGGGCCGTCCCGCCGGCGGCAGGTCAGCGGGAAGCTCCCGTTTTCCCCGGGAGGGCCGTTCCGGTCAGAGAAGGGCAGACCCCTACGCCCACAGTCTTCCGGTGAAGAAGGGCAAGGGCTCTCCCCGGAAAAAACCGGGTTCCACCCGGTAATCCCACTCCTTAATAGGTTAATAGAACGGCAAGGCCGTTTTCTGGAGTGGAAATGCGAATCAAACAGCCGGAATGTCCTGTGGACAACTTTCGGAGTTTGCCGATGGCAAATAGATGAAAATTTCTCCCCACCCTTGGGTTGGGTCGTAACGAGGTGGCTATATTTGGGTATGGAAAAATACAGAGTGCATGAGGTGGCGAAGGATTTCGGCCGCCCCACTAAGGAGATCATGGAGATCCTGACAAAGTATGCGCAGACGCCGAAGAATCATATGCAGGCTCTGACCGATGAAGAGCTGTCCCTGATCTTCGAGTATCTGACGCAGCATCATCCTGTCTCCGGCATCCAGGCGATCTTCGCGGACGTCCTTCAGGCGGAGGAGAAGAAACCCGAGCCTGAGAAGAAGGCGGAAAGCGCCGGGAAAGGCGGAAAGCTGAAGCAGCAGCCGGTTCCTGCCGGTCAGAGCGCCGGAAAACCGGCCGCCAAGCCCGCCGCTCCTCAGCAGCAGGCAGCGAAGCCCCAGTCCGCTCCCGCCGCTAAGCAGCCGGTGTCCCAGCCCGTCTCCCGTGTGCCCCAGAAGAAGATCGTGGATACCCGCAAGGGCGGCGATGTGAACCTGGCCAAGTATGACGAGCGTCTGGAAGATCTGGGCGGTGAGCGCGGCGCACGGATGCAGCAGAGAGGCGGCAAGGAGAAGTTCCGCAACAATAACCAGCGCAAGGGAGGCATGACCTTCTCCAACAAGCGCAAGCAGGACGAGGCCGAGAAAATGCGGAAGCTCCAACTGGAGATCGCCAAGAAGGCCCCCGTCAAGGTTCAGATCCCCGACGAGATCTCCGTGGGCGAGTTGGCCAGCCGGATGAAGAAGACTGGCGCTGAGGTAGTCAAGTGCCTGATGAAGAACGGCGTCATGGCCTCTTTGTCCCAGCTCATTGACTTCGACACCGCCGCCATCATCGCCGAGGAAATGGGCTGCAAGGTGGAGAAGGAAGTGGTCGTCACCATTGAAGAGAAGCTGATTGACGACCGGGCCGACAAGCCGGAGGAACTGGAGCCCCGCGCCCCCGTGGTGGTGGTCATGGGCCATGTTGACCACGGCAAGACCTCCCTGCTGGATACTATCCGCAACACCTCCGTAGCCGCCGGTGAGGCCGGCGGCATCACCCAGCACATCGGCGCCTATCAGGTGCAGGTGGATGGCAAGCCCGTCACCTTCCTGGACACCCCGGGTCATGAGGCCTTCACCTCCATGCGTGCCCGCGGCGCCATGATCACAGACATTGCCATCCTGATGGTGGCCGCGGACGACGGTATCATGCCCCAGACCGTGGAGTCCATCAACCACGCCAAGGCCGCTGGCATTCCCATCATTGTGGCCATCAACAAGATTGATAAAGAGAACGCCAATCCCGACCGGGTCCTCCAGCAGCTGACCGAGTACGGCCTGGTGCCCGAGGAATGGGGCGGCGAGACCATCTGCTGCAAGGTGTCCGCCAAGAAGAATATCGGCATCGACAACCTGCTGGAAAACCTGGTTGTTCTGGCGGAGGTCCAGGAACTGAAGGCCAACCCCAACCGCGCCGGACAGGGCACAGTCATCGAAGCCCGTCTGGACAAGGGCCGCGGTCCCATTGCCACACTGCTGGTGCAGAACGGCACCCTGAAGCAGGGCGATATCATCATCGCCGGCACCGCCGTGGGCCGCGTCCGCACCATGACCGACTCCAAGGGCCGCCGCCTGACAGAGGCCGGTCCCTCCGTCCCCGTGGAGATTACCGGTCTCAGCGAGGCTCCCACCGCCGGCAGTCCCTTCTTCGCCGTGGCTGATGAGCGCATGGCCCGTGAGCTGGTGGAGCAGCGAAAGGCCGAGGAGCGGGCCAAGGCCAGCGCTCCCGTCCAGAAGGTCTCCCTGGAGAACCTGTTCGACCAGATCTCCGCAGGCGAGCGCAAGGAGTTGGCCCTGATCGTCAAAGCCGACGTCCAGGGCAGCGTGGAGGCTGTGAAGGCCTCTCTGGAAAAGCTGAGCAACGACGAGGTCAACGTCCGGGTCATTCACGGCGCCGTGGGTGCCATCAACGAGTCCGATGTTATGCTGGCCGCCTCCTCCGGTGCCATTATCGTGGGCTTCAATGTCCGGCCTGACGCCGCCGCCCGTGACGGTGCCATGCGTCAGAACGTGGATATGCGGATGTACCGCGTCATCTACGACTGTATCGATGAGATTGAAGCCGCCATGAAGGGTATGCTGGCACCCAAGTTCCGGGAAGTGGTCCTGGGCCACGCCGAGATCCGTCAGACCTACAAGGTCTCCGGCGTGGGCACCATTGCCGGCTGCTATGTCCAGGACGGCAAGATTGTCCGCTCCTGCTCCGTCCGGGTGGTCCGTGACGGCATCGTCATTCACGAGGGCACCCTGGCCTCTCTGAAGCGCTTCAAGGATGACGCCAAGGAGGTTGCCCAGAATTACGAGTGCGGCATGACCATTGAGAAGTTCAACGACATCAAGGAAGGCGACATCATTGAGGGGTATACCATGGAGGAAATCCCCCGGTAAATCGCTTGCCAACTGCACACAATAAAGGGGCGGCGCGCTTGTCGCCGCCCCTTGTTTTTCAGGCGTCATGGAGGTGCCTGATTCAACCGCAAATCTTTCCTTCGCAAAGGAGGTAATCCCATGCCAAGCAATCGCATCGGCCGCATCAACGAAGAGATTCAGCGGGAACTGTCTGCCCAGATCCGCCGTCTGAAGGACCCCCGGGTATCCGGCACCGGTATGGTGTCCATCACCCGAGTGGACACTACCGGCGACTTGCGCTACGCCCGCGTCTATATCAGCGTCCTGGATAAATCACAGGAAAAAGACGTGCTCAAGGGGCTGAAATCCGCCTCCGGCTTCCTGCGCCGGGAGCTGGGCTCTGCCCTGCGCCTGCGCTACACCCCGGAGCTGCAATTCTCTGCCGACGACTCCATCGAATACGGCGCCCACATTCTGGAGCTGCTCCACGATGTGGAGCGGCAGGACGAGGCCCGGGGCGGCAGCGGCGAAACGGAGGCGTGACCCATGCTGACCGTCCAGGAGACCGCTACCCTTCTGAAAGCCTTTGACAATGTGCTGATTTTGACCCACGTGCGCCCCGATGGGGACACGGTGGGCTGTGCCGCCGCCCTGTGCGCCGCCCTGCGGCAGCTGGGCAAGACAGCCTATCTTCTGCCCAATCCAGAGCTGACGGACACCACCACGCCTTACTTCGCCCCCTATGCCGCACCGGAGGGCTTCCGGCCTGATAAGGTGATATCCACGGACATCGCCACTGTTGGCCTGTTTCCTGAAAATGCCAGGCCCTATATTGGGCAAATAGATCTGGCCATTGACCACCATCCCTCTTTCGAGTCCTTCGGCAGGGACAACATCGTCCGTCCAGAGGCCGCCGCTTGCGGCGAGCTGATTTACGACATTCTTCGGGAATTGGGGCCCGTCACGCCGGAGATCGCCCTGCCTTTGTATGTGGCGGTGTCCACGGACACTGGCTGCTTTCAATACACCAACACCACCGCCGATACCCACCGGACAGCGGCGGCGCTGATGGACACTGGTATCGACTACCGGACCGTCAACAAGGTGTTCTTCCGCACCAAGACCCGGAAACGACTGGCCCTGGAAGCGGATATGCTCAGTCATATGGAGTTCCATGACCGGGGCCGAGTGGTACTGCTGTTTGTTCCCATGTCCCTGATGGAACACCTGCAGGCCACGGAGAGCGACGCAGAGGATTTGTCCTCTCTGGGCGGACAGATTGAGGGAACCGACTGCGCCGTTACCTTCCGGGAGCTGCAGCCGGACGTGTGGAAGCTGTCCGTTCGCACCGGCAGCCGTGTCAACGCCACCGACGTCTGTCGGGAGCTGGGCGGCGGCGGTCACGCGGCAGCCGCAGGCTGTACAGTGGAGGCTCCTTTGACAGAGGTCAAGGGAAAAATTCTGTCCGCCATTGCAAAGCACGTCTCCGATTTTGAGGACTGATTTTCAATCTGACTGTAAGGGTGAACTATGCCTGACGGAATCATCATTATTGACAAGCCCGCCGGATGGACATCTATGGATGTCTGTGCCAAGCTCCGGGGCATCTTTCATGAGAAACGGGTGGGCCACGCCGGCACCCTGGATCCCATGGCCACCGGCGTTTTACCCGTGTTTGTAGGTGCCGCCACCAAGGCCGTCTCCTTTGCGGAGGACGGCAAGAAGGAATATGTGGCCGGTCTGCGCCTGGGCCTGACTACCGACACCCAGGACACCACCGGCGCCGTGCTGGAGCAACGGCCTGTGGCGGTCTCACAGTCCGATTTGGAAGCGCTGCTGCCCCGGTTCACTGGGGACATCCAGCAGGTGCCTCCCATGTACTCCGCCATCAAAATCAACGGCCAAAAGCTTTATGACCTGGCCCGGCAGGGCCGGGAGGTAGAGCGGAAGCCCCGGAGCGTCACCATCTATGAACTGGAGATAACCGGCCTGCGGGAGGATGGAGACTACGAGCTGCGCTGTGTCTGCTCCAAGGGCACTTATATTCGCACGCTCTGCCATGATATCGGACAAGCTCTTGGCTGTGGAGGGGCCATGTCCTCTCTGCGGCGAACTCTTGCCAGCGGCTTTTCCATTCAGCGAGCGGTAACCATGGAGGAAGTACAGGCACAGGGAGAGGCCGTGCTTCTACCCTTGGATGAATACTTTTCCGGTTACCCCGCTTACATCCTCCGTTCTCCCGGCAAGGAAAATCGAGTTCGCAACGGCAACTCCATCACAGACAATCGTCTGTCGGATGGAATCTACCGGATCTACGGCGCCAACGGCGATTTCCTCTGCCTGTCTGCGGCAAAGGGCGGTACACTGACCGCCATCAAGAATTTCTTTGGAACGTAAAAGGACTGAGTGCTTCCATGAAACAACGAGTCATTGCCCTGGGCTTTTTCGACGGCGTCCATCTGGGCCACGGTGCCCTTCTGCGGCGCACGGCGGAGGAGGCCTGCAGCCGAGGCTGCACCCCCGCCGTGTTCACCTTTGACCGCCCACCGAAAGAGGTGGTCACCGGTATTCCCTGCCCCCTTATCAACTCCCCGGAGGACCGTCGGGAGCTGATTCGCCGTCTCTACGGCATTGACGAGGTGCTTATGGTCCCCTTTGACCAGGAGATGATGACCACCTCCTGGCAGGACTTTGTCACCGAGCTGCTGGTAGGCCGCTATCACGCCGTCCATCTGGTGGCTGGTCACGACCACCACTTTGGCCACAAGAACCAGGGCTCCCCGGAGCTTCTGCAGGCCAAGTGCGCCGAACTGGGGCTGGGCTGCGACATCATTCCCAAGGTGGAGATCGGCGGTATCACCGTCAGCTCCACCTATATCCGCCGTCTGGTGGAGTTGGGACAGATGGAGCGGGCCAACCAGTTCCTGGGCCATCCTCACACCCTGACTGGAACCGTCCGCCACGGCCGGGGAATTGGCTCCTCCCGGCTGTTCCCCACCGCCAATCTGAGTATTCCGTCCCATGTTCTGGTTCCCAGCCACGGAGTCTATGTGACCCGCGTGACCTTGCCGGACGGCAAGGCCTATGCCGCCGTCACCAACGTGGGCACCCGGCCCACGGTAAACAACGGCACGGACATCACCGTGGAGGCCAGCCTGCTGGACTACGAGGGGGATCTGTACGGCAAGACGGTACGGCTGGAGTTTCTCCGCCATCTCCGGGATGAAATCCGTTTCGACTCTCTGGATGCCCTGCGGACCCAGATCGCAGCTGACGCCGAAGCTACCCGGGCCTATTTTTCAGGAAGCAGTTGCTGAACTGCGGGAATGAAGGCACACTCGGATGGCAATCCCACAACTAAAAGCCCGGGCATCCACAGATGTCCGGGCTTTTCTACAATTCTTGCAGACAGATTTGAATCAGCTTTTACCGGTAATCAGGCGGCAAACAGGGCAGCGGCGCTGTTTGCAAAGGCAGTCAAGTTCCGCGCGGCGATGAAGAGGAACACCGCGATGACCAAAACCACCAGTACATTGAACCAGATAGAGTTCTTGTACTCTTTCATGATGGCCTTGTCGTTAGCGACGATCAGAAGCAGTACGCCGGTGATAGGCAGCAGGAAGGCATTGGCGGCCTGCGCAAACAGGATGATTTCCGTGGGAGAGGCGCCCAGCGTGCATACTGCCACCAAACCAAAGGCCAAAACAATTATCCAGAACATCTTGAACTTGGGCTTCTTCATATCCTCCCCCCATCCCAGAATGCCGGAGGATGCGAAGGCAGCCGCCAGCGGTGCGGTCAGTGCGGAGCTGATGCCGGCGGCGAACAGGCCGATGCCGAAGAATACAGTGGCCCAGGTCCCCAGAAGAGGCTCCAGTGCTTTGGCCATGTCGGCGCCGCTGCTGATGGAGCCACCGGCCACGTTGATGGTGGCAGCGGCACAGATGATGATGGCCATGGAGATCACGCCGCCCAGACCGATGGAGATGGCGGAGTCCAGGCGGGAACGGGCGACGCTCTCCGCGGTTTCAATCTGACCGTTCCACTTCTTGGAGGCCGAGGAAGCGTGGAGGTAGATGTTGTAGGGGACCACGGTGGTACCCATCAGGGCGGCAATGGTCATCCAACTGGAGCCCTCGGGTGCAGAGGGGACAAACAGGCCCTTGAGCACCGCGCCCCAGTCAGGACCTGCGGCGAAGGCGCAGACCAGGAAAACCACGCCCATGATCACCACCAGAGCGGTCAGGAACTTCTCAATGTACTGATAGCTGCCGGAGAACAGCAACACAAAGGCGATGGCGCTGAGGACGACGGCCAGAACAATCTTTCCGGTGGGAGAGTCCAGTGCGGGGATGGCGGTCTGCGCACCCAGGACAGCGCCGGAGATATTGCCCGTCTCATAGGCCACGTTGCCGATAAACACGGCGGCGATCACCAGAATGGCCAGGAGAACGCGGGCGGTCTTGCTGGTAAACTTGGTACGCAGAGCCTCGCCCAGGCCCATGCCGGAGACGATGCCCAGCCGGGCCGCCATGCTCTGCATGATGATGACGGAGATCACAGACAGCAGCATGGCCCACAGGAGGACATAGCCATAATTTGCGCCGGATGTGGAGCAGGAGGTGACGGTGCCGGGGCCGATGAATGCTGCGGCAACCAATGCGCCAGGGCCAATATCTTTTAGTCGTTCAGCCAGGGAACTTTTTGTTTTTGCGGTTGTCATACACAGTACTCCTTTCCAATTTAGCGGTCGAGATGCAGGAATTAAAAACTTTTTTGCAAATTCCTGGGTCGCCGGAAAAAATATGTCCGTAGTATAAAAGAGCAGAAATCTTTTTTTGGTTGATTGTAAAATCAAGTTGGACACTTGAGTAAAAAATCCATAGTGATTTTTCTCCCCGTGGTAGAATGAAGTTACCACACAACTTCTACAGAGGGAGGGCAATCACTATGGAC
>Ga0129307_1002597_pt1 | contig 13613 bp, 10 predicted proteins | sample P1105metagenome_FD_94437 | JGI IMG/M metagenome (GOLD analysis project Ga0129307, IMG submission 94437) | Capybara group fecal microbial communities from Wisconsin, USA - P1105 metagenome | ecosystem: Host-associated > Mammals > Digestive system > Large intestine > Fecal | place: USA: Wisconsin... | reverse complement strand
GTATTTTCATGTTCTGTGACCGCGGTCTTTACAAGCCTGGAGAGACAGTCAGTTTCCGTGGAATCGACCGTGACCAGATTTTGGGAAGTTTTATTCCAAACGCAGACAAAAATTTTACAGTCACTTTGATGGAAGACACCTGGCGCAACGCAAAGGAATATGGCAAAGTGCAGGGACTTACAAGCGAATCGGGCGGATTCTACGGCTCTTTCACGATTCCAGAGGACATTGAGCCTGGAATTTACAAAATCGTTTACGAACGACATGAAGGAAACAAAAAACAGGAAATGAGGATCAACGTGGCCTTCTTTGAGCGGCTGAAATTCCAGACGGCTGTTTCAATGCCAAAAACACCTGTAATCGCAGGCGAAAAGATTCAGGCTGGCTTGAACGCAAGCTATCTTGCAGGCGGGGCTTTGGCGAGCGCAAAATTCGAGACGAACTGGTTCCGTGAGCCCTGGTATTTTACTAGCGACGAACCTGATTTTAGACAATACACATTCGGTCCCCGCAACACAAGCGAAGGAAGAAATCATATCCGCGAAGACTCAGGCGCCCTGGACGCAGGCGGAAATGCGGTTCTTTCATGCGAAACGAGCGGTTCTTCAATCAAAGGCGCACCTTACCGCTACCGAGTCAGCGCAGATGTCACCGATGTTTCAAATCAGCAAATTTCATCTTCAGGCGTTACAATCGTTCACCCCGCTCAGTTCTATCTTGGCCTTTCAAAACCAGAGATGAAGTCAGCGTTCGCGCAAAAAGGCGAAAAACTCAATTTCACTTACAAAATGGCAAGTCCGGACGGAAAGCTAGTTGCAAATGACAAAACGGCAGGCATTCTTTCTGGAAGCGGCAAAAAAATCGAAATCAAGCTCACCCGCGAAGAATGGAATCTGGTCCAGCAGCAGGGAATCGGAGACATTTACAGCCGTTATGAAAAGACTGATGTTCTCGAAAGCGAAGAAAGCGTAGATCTTTCAGCAGACGGAAAAATCAGCGTGACTCCAAAAGAGCCCGGCTACCACAAGATTCAGCTTGCGACAAGCGACAAACAGGGCAGAAGCGTCATCACAGAGTACGAATTTTTTGTAACAGGAAGCGGACGATGCTCATGGTATCAGGATGATGCGACTTCATTAAAGCTCACTCCCGACAAAAACCAGTACAATCCGGGCGAAACGGCACATATTCTGCTTGAAAGCACTCTGCCACAAGGAAATTATCTTATCACGGTTGAGCGGGAAGGCATTTTCACCGAGGAAGTGCGATATCTGGACGGACAGGTTCATGTAATCGACATTCCTGTGGCACGAAATTATGTTCCGGTCTTCTATGTCTCAATTTCTTCTTATTCTGTGCGTCAGGGAGAGCCTAAGCACGAGTACGGAGAAGCAGATTTGGATAAGCCGAAAGGCTTCTACGGTGCGACACAAGTTTTCGTAAATCCTCGCGTCAAGTCATTCTCTGTAAAGGTCGAAAGCGCAAAACCTTCTTACAGGCCGGGCGAAGAAGCCGAAATCACACTGACTGCAACAAAAGGCGGAAAACCTCTCGCAAACGCAGAGCTTACTTTGATGGCGGTTGACCGTGGAGTTCTGGACTTGATTAACTATCATGTTCCAGATCCGATTTCTTTCTATTACAACACAAGTAACTTCCCTCTTCAGGTCTGGGGCGGAGATTCACGCGCTTATCTTATGGATCCTGTCACTTATGAGGTCAAAAATCTTAAGGGCGGCGACACGGGCGAAGATGAAAAAATGAACGAGCGGAGCGACTTTAACCCGACGGCTGTTTTTGAACCTATGCTTAAGACTGACGAGAACGGAAAAGTCACGGCACACTTCAAGCTTCCGGACACACTCACGACTTACCGGGTCACTGTTTTTGGCGTGAACGGAGAACTTCTTGCACTGCAGGAAGATGAAATTGCCGTCCAGAATCCGATAAATGTCCAGCAGGTTTTGCCAAGAGAATTGCGTGAACGGGACACTGCGGAGCTTGGAGTTCTTTTGACGAACCTTGATGACAAGGCTCACGATGTCACGGTATCACTTAAACTGCGTGAAAACGACAAAACAAAGGCCGAAGAAAACGGAATCACTTTGAAAGACGGAAAGGCTTTTGTTGACGGAAAAACTGAACACAAGATAAACGTTCCGAGCGGAGCAAACACGACAGTTTACTTCGATTTGGCAGCGGAAAAAGCAGGACTTGTAACTCTTGAATTTACAATTACGAGCGATATTTTGAACGAAAAGCTGGTCACTCCGATTAAAATCGAGCGGCCTTACATTTTCGAGACCGTTACCTCAACAGGCCAGATTTCAGAAAAAGAAGAAAGTGCTCTGGAGCGGGTCGTAATTCCGTCTTTTGCAAAAGACATGAACGGCTCTCTTTCGGTCACTCTTGATGCGACACGGCTCGGCTTACTCGGCGGGGCTGTTCAGTATCTTTTTGAATATCCTTATGGATGCCTTGAGCAGCAGAGTTCACGCGTTCTTCCTCTTTTGATTTTCGAGGATTACATCGACGTCTTCAATCTGCACAGCGAAGTCACGGACATCAAAAAATGCGTAAAATCTTACTTCAAGGAATGGAAAAACTGCCAGCACGCAGACGGAGGATTCGGTTACTGGCCTACTTCAAGCTATTCAAATCTCTTTGTCTCTTCAAGAATCGCTCATATCTATGGACTTGCAAAAAAACGAGGCTATACGGACAAAGAACTTGCAATCGACATCAATAAATTGTGCGATTACATTTACAAAGAGGCCACTTCTCTAGAAAAGAAAGCAGAGCTTAGAGTCAAAAAACAGGACGAATATGAAAGAATTGCACTTTACTACAACGACTATTGCCGCGCCTACAATTATTATGTCCTTGCCCTGAACGGAAAACCTGTCGCAGACACACAACTGAATGACATCATAAACCGTGACAGACAGGACATAGCGGCTCTGGCACTTGCAGGTCTTGCTTCACTTGAAAAAGACGGCACACTCTCATCCAACGCAAAAGAAGCGGCTAGAATCATAAGAACTTACGCAAGGCCTACAACCCGAGGAGTTGACATCACAAATCCGAATGCACCTCACTGGGCTTTCGCTTACTACGGAGACGAGGCCGAAAATCTTGCCCTGGTTTTGCAGCTTTTCACACAGCTCGACAAGGACGATGAAATCAACACAAGGCTGATCTATTCACTTTTGAGCAATCAGCGTGCAGGCTACTGGAAAAACACAGCCACAACAGCCCGAGTTCTGGAATCGATTTACAATGTAATCAAGACAAATAACCTCGACAAAACGAACCTTACCGCCACAGCCCTCTTCGACACAAAAGAATTTGCAAAAGGCGAGTTCAAAGGAGCGGCGGCAAAACCTGTGACAGTAGAAGTTCCGTTCGAGGAACAAAAAATCGCTTCGGCCCAAAAAGACACCGAGCTTCCACTGGAATTTAAAAAGAAAGGAAAAGGCTCGCTTTACTACACGACAACTCTTCGTTACGCAATCCCGGAAGAATTGCAGACGGCAAAAGACGCAGGACTCGGAATTGCCATGCAGCTTTTCGACAATTCCACAGGAGAAGAAATCAAGGCAAACGATGAGAACACCAACATTGAGCTTGAAAGCGGAAAAACCTACAAAGTCAAGATTACTCTTTCTTCAAGCTACGACCGTGACTTCATCGCATTGCGAGCCCCTGTTCCGAGCGGAGCTGAAATTCTGGACGCGACTTTCGTTACAAGCCCGGATGCGGCAGGAAACGCAAGCGGTCAGGGAAAATATTCCGATGACTACGATGATTACTCAGGCTACTTCTACGGAGGAGATCACTACATGAGCAATCAGGCGATTTACAACTCAGAAATCCAGTTCTTCTGGGACAGCTTCGGAAAAGGAAAGACAAGCGCAGAATTCAAATTCCGTGCTGTGCGACGAGGCGTATTTCCGACCCCGCCTGTAAATGCCGAATGTATGTATGAGCCGGAAGTGTTCGGACGCACAGGCGGTATTTTGTACACGATTAAATGATTTGTGAAAGAAAATTTGGACGCGAATGAACGCAGATAAAGGCGGATATTTTCGCAATTCTTTATTGAAGAAATTTTTTCTCATTTTGGGGCTCATTTTTGCCCTCTTCTCAGTTTTTTTTCTGACTCTGAGATTTTCGCCCTATCCTGCCCTTTCTGATTTTAAGAATCGCAGGATTTCCACACGGATTTTTGACTCTCAGGGAAAGCTGATTCAGATTGTGCCCTGCGAGAACGGAATCCGAAGGGAATTTTTGCCTCTGGAGAAGATACCGGTTTTCGTACAGTCGATTTTTATCGAAGCCGAGGACAAAAAATTTTATTCGCACAACGGAATAGATTTTGTGGCGATTTTGAGGGCGACTTTTCAGAACGCAAGCGAGGGAAGAACAGTCAGCGGAGCTTCCACAATCACGATGCAGCTTGCAAGAATCATAAATCCGCACCGGAGCCGAAATATTTTTGTAAAAGTGGTCGAATCCTTTGACGCATTAAGGCTTGAAGCCCGATTTTCAAAAAAAGAGATTCTTGAGCTGTACCTGAACTCTGTTCCCTTCGGCTTCAACACGGAAGGAGTCGCAAGCGCGGCCCGAACTTTTTTTGGAAGGGAACTCGAACAGATTTCCGAAGGGCAGGCGGCCTGCCTTGCAGTAATTCCGCGCCGTCCAAGCCTTTACAACCCGCTCTCTGAGCCTGAAAACTGTGCAAGGGCAGCAAGTGAACTTTATTCTTCTGTCAAAGATAAAGAAAACGCATTATATATAGAAGATTTTGAGCGGATTTGCAAAAATGCACGCTCTTTTTCATATCCTTTTGAAGCCCCGCATTTTGTGCGCTATCTTTCAAACCTTAAAGACTCCCCGATTGGAAAAAAGAGCGAAGTAAGGACAAGTCTTTTTTTGGACTTACAGCAGGCGGCAGAGGACATGCTTTCGCGAGCAGTTTTTGAATATTCTTCGAACAGGCTTTCAAACGGTGCGATTCTTGTCTTGGACACACAGACAGGAGCGATTCTGGCATGGGTCGGAAGCTCGAACTTTTTTGACGATGAGCACAAGGGACAAGTTGACGGCGTTCTTTCATGCCAGCAGCCGGGAAGCAGCATGAAGCCTTTTTTGTACGCGCTCGCATTGGAAAACGGATTTTTGCCAGCTTCTGTTCTTCCTGACATTCCGATGGAATTTGGTTTTGAAAATCTCTATGTGCCACAAAATTTCAACAACCGTTTTAACGGACCTGTGAGATTCCGGGTCGCGCTCGCTTCAAGCCTGAATATCCCTGCAGTCTGGCTTCTGAACGAGATTGGAATCGAAAAATACCAGAAAAGACTTAATTCACTCGGCTTCAATTCGCTCAAAGAACAGGACACGGGGCTTTCGCTTGCTTTGGGCGGAGCTGAGGTCTCGATTTTTGAAATGACACAGGCATTCTCGGTCTTCGCTCGTGACGGAAGATTCATTCCACTATGGGCGATTGATGATTTTGACTCAGATTCGGCCAGTACAAAGGATAAAACTCAATTCCCCGATTCAGAGAAATCAGTACAAGTCTTCGACACAAACACAGCCCGCATCATCTGTGACATTCTTTCGGACAAGGATGCCCGCGCACTCGGATTCGGCTACAACCAGACATTCCAAACGCCATTTCCGTCAATGTTCAAGACAGGAACGGCAAACCAGTACCAGAACATCACGGCACTTGGCGCAACGCCCCGCTATACAGTCGGCATCTGGATGGGGAATTTCAGCGGCGAGACAGTCATCGGGAAAACAGGAAGTTCCATCCCGGCAAAAATCGCCCGCGACATTCTTGTTATGCTCCAGGGAAACAAAGGCGAAGATTTTAAAAAGCCCGCCCAGTTCAAAAAGGTGCGTATTTGCTCGCTCTCAGGGAAGGAAGCCTGCGAAAACTGCCCTGACACAGTAAAAGAATATGTTCCGATCGGCGAAAAATCTCAGGAACAATGCGACTGGCACACAAAAAACGGCACAAGCTACCCCGCCGAATACGCGACATGGTTCCACCTGAAAAATCGCTCAGGAATTGTGGACGACAAAGGAAGCCCCCTTAAAATCATCTCGCCCCGAAACGGCAGCACCTTCTATTACGACCAGTCAATCCGCAAGGATCAGCAAAAGCTGGTAGTGGAAGCAAGCGGCGGAAGCGAAGAGACAGCAAGATTTTTTGTGAACGGAAGATTTTTTTGCGAAAGCAGAAGACCTTTCATTGCACAAGTGCCGATTGAGCGGGGGGAAGAAAAAATCTCCGTGCAATGCGGTGAGGAAAGCACGGAAATTGAGATTTTGGTGAAGTGAGATGCTGGGGGCGGAATTTTAAGCGCTGCTGTATTTCATGCTCTTTTATTGCTACTTTTGGTGAGTTTATCGCTACTTCCGTTCTATTTTTTTTCAGGTTCACCCTGGAGGATGTATGAGTCAAAGTCTATTCCGAAGGGTGTTAGTATTTTATTCTTCATATGCTTATTTCACCTATTCTTCCATAACTTCAATCAGAAAACTAACCGGTCTGAAGCCATCATTACAGCTTATCACAGGCGTGCTGAATGGGATTTTCGTATTTCTGCTGCAGATCCTTATAGTCTGCTTTACGGATTGCGGTAATTTTTATTTTGTGCATATAAAACTTCCTTCATAAAAATAATTATGATGCATATTTTATTCCAAAATAATCCAAAATTGCTTTCATGGCATCCTGGGCGGTAAGGCAGGTGTCACGCAGATAACCTCGTTCATTAGAATGACGAATTTTACGTTCAGGCTTTTTTGCAGCAGCAGGAATCTTCCAGGTTTTGCCTTCCAAAAGCGCACCCTCTACCCTGCCCTGAGCGCAGTAATTACGGGCACTGCGTTCACTGATTTGCCAGGCGAGAGCAGCCTCTTCTACAGAGATATATTTCACCTTACTCATAGGAAATATCATAGCATGTTATCGGCAATTTATGAAGTAAAAATATTTGCATATAAAGCTTATTTATTTTGCCGATACACGTGCTTTGCTTTGAATTTTAGGTGCTGAATCGTTACGATTTTATAAAATATGAAGCATTGTTTTTTAAAAAAACAAAAAAAATACCAGCACATATCGGCTGGTATTCTCGAAGCGTAATAAAAAAAGGTAAGGCCATCACTGAAACTCATTTGTTTCGTATCCGTCAATTCTACCCTAAACTATTCTACCCATTCGCTGCGCATTTTAAAAGGGGTAATCTCAATGTTCCAGGGAAGCAGGTTTTTCCAGTCTTCGGAGGTTTGAGCGTAAGGAGACTTTTCAAAAAGGCAACGAAGATAATCCTCAGGATTTTTACTGTTGGCTTTTGCGGTTTCAATCAGTGTAAAAATGAAGCATGTGCTTCTGGCCCCGATTCCGCTGCCGGAAAATAAAAAGTTTTTTCTGGCCATCACAAATGGTTTAACAGCGCGTTCCGCTGCGTTCGTGTCCGGTGTCAAAAATGAATAGTCCAGATAATTTGTAAGTTTGTCCCAGCGCTTCAGGCAGAAATTTATGGCTTCTGCGGTTTTTGAAGAGCTCAAAATTGCGGCAGTCTGCTGTTTTTCAAAAAGCCAGGAATGAAACCTGTCAAAGATGGGTTTGACTTTTTCCTGACGGAGCCTTAAGAAATCAGCTTCGGAAATTTTATTTTCCCTGAATAAATCCCGCAGTTTATTTTCAGCTGTAAAAATCTCCTCGTAAATCTTAACCGCTTTCTTTGCCGTTTTTGAGCCCGTAGCTTTTACTGCATCTGCAAAATATCGTCTTGCATGAATATTACAGTTTGAGTGAGTAAGTTTATGTTCAGGATGATTTTCGTTCCAGAAATCAACGGCAGAATCATAGCCTGAGTATCCGTCGGATTGCAAGACGCAGCCTTAAATCACTTTTAAGAGCTTGTGACTCTTGTTACAGAAAAGAAAAACTGATTCGCTGAGGACGTTGAGTTTCATTTCATTTTCAATAATCTGGGCAAGTCCTGTCACACCTTTCCGTAAATCTGTACTTCCCGGGCGCACGTATATTTTTGCATTTTCAAAATCAATTTTCATATCGATGCCAGAACTGTAAGAATATTTTTAAGCTGATGCTGTTCAAGATCCGCGGGAATTAAAATTTCCATCCCTGATTTTTTTATTCTGATGTCGTTTGCGGACGAAATTGCTGTTGTTTTGATTTCTACAAATTTTACTTCGTTTGTAGTCTTAGTCTGATGATGCCATTCGTAAATCCATTTTGACAATGTTTTTACGTTCAGCCCGTTCTCTTCTGCAAATTGTGCGTGTGTTTTTCCTGACTTTTCAAATTGTTCTAAAAGTCTTTCTTTTTCCGGTTTGGTCAGTATTGCCTTCATTTTCCACCTCGGAAACTAGTGTAATCTGATTAGGCAGATTTGTTTACGATGTTAGAATTGATGGATACCTTATGAAAACGGTTTATATATACATGATTTGTACAAAACCTGTTTTCAAGAAATAAGTGCCGATAAATATTTTACAGTTCTTCAGGGAAAAGAATGGACTGGCGGTCCGGTGTTTGATGATTATTGCTAGGAATTAGCTATGTTAGCGTCTGGTGATTTAATATGTGATAATTTTGCCAGCGCTAACATCTATATTTTCTTTTTTCAAACCACAATATTTCATTACATTTTGCTTGATAAATAAAAGTATCATTTTGTTTTTTTACAAAACTCATTATTTGGGTCATATTTGTAATACTTCTTTATAAATGCACTTAAGAACTCTTTCTCATGTGCCTTTAAATTTGCCTGTTTTAAAATGTATATATGAATTGCTCTTCCAATTGCATATCCTAAAAGTTTACAAGTGTCATCGTTCAATCTTGTCCTTGATACATCTGGATAGCAGTTTTCGGAAAAAATATTTATTTCAAAATTGGCAAGCATTAAAGGCATAATTAAAACTGGTATTGAAATGCTAAAATTTGGAATTCGAACATTTTTTACAAATAAATTACTATGATAAAAACTTGAAACAGTTCTCTTTTGTTCGATTCTTGAAAAATGATTATCATAAATATAAATTGGTTGTAATTTCGTTCGAATTAAACAAGCACAAGCATCATAATCAAGTTTTTTTTCAATGAATTTTTTTAGGATTCTTTTAAACTCTGAAGTATCACCATAACCTTTTATTTCTGCTTCCATATCAATAAAGTCATAATCATCGATATCATAAAACAAATTTTCATCGCCTATGTAAATACGAATAGGTTCATAAACAGCATGCTTCTTTTGTAAATATTCAAATGCAGAATCATTGTCATCCAAAATTTCTTGCGCCTGAGAAAAACATTCATTTTCATCATAATCCAGGGGATAAACATCAAAAATCTGCAATTCTTTATAAGAGTTAAGTAATCGATTTATCGAGTATGTAGATTTCGTATTTTCAGACCAATTAGCTAAATCCTCATAATCAATTATCATATCTGGAAAATATTCTGCATCATATATACATTCCCCTGTATTTTCAAAAGGTGAAAGAACAGAGTGAATACCATATAATGGAATATCTTCTTTCTTTGCAGAAAGTAACGGAAGACTACAAGAACATTCAACATTATTCAAATAATCAGATAAATTAATTCTATTCTTGGAATGTTGATTATCAAATGCAACCGCAGTTTCTTGCCCGTCTTCAGAAACAATGATTTTTATGCCTGTATCCTTGAAAGTTTCAGAAATATATTTGCGTATATCTTCTACTTTTGGAAAAACTTTCATAAAAGATGATTTTGCAAGAATTATTTCTGTTCCTGCCTCCGGCAAAGCATTTTCTTCAGACTTTTGGATTACAAATCTATTATTTTTCTGTAATCGAAGAACATTGCAAACTTTTGGTTCTTTATATGATGTCGTTTTTACACTTATACTATCAGACAACAAAAACGAAGAAAGAAAACCTATTCCATAGTGACTGATTGGTTTGTAAGTAAGCGATAAATCCTTAAAATCTGCAGAACGGTAAAAAGAATGTCCAATATTTAGAAAATAATTCTTTACATCTGAAAGAGTCATTCCAATACCATTATCTTGTATGCTTACCTTATCCTCTTCTATGACTATTTTTATTTCAGGAGTATATGCAATTTCATTTTTCTCAGCAATTTCTTTTCTTAGAGAAACTGCATCCATAGAATTCTGTATTATTTCCCTCAATGCTGACTTCTTATCGCTGTACAGATTCTCACCCATCAACAGATTTGAAATAGATATATAATCCATTAAGAATTGCAAATCAACTGAATCAAAACTGTTATGAGATATTTGATTCAATACCTTATCCTCAATAGTTAACTTATATTTCTCATCATCATTCGATAATAACGATTTTGCATTTTTTATTTCTTTTTCAATTAAATTAAAATAATGAAGGATTCCAAGGAAGATATCTGGTTCTTCACAATTTCCATAAAAAACTATTCTTTGATTTTCAATTTTATTATAGTTTGTTATCGAAAAATGTTTTTTCCATTCATCAGAACTTATTGTAGAAAGATTTAAAAAATTGAACAAATGATATGGAGTTCTTTTTGAATCAAAATCAAGATAATCTCCCAATCGTAATAAACAGGCAATAAAACGAGGATTTACAGTATCGTTTCCAAAGTATTCCTTTTGTTTTAGATTTTTTTCAATCCAAGAAAAATCTTCTCCATGAGATCTAGCAATTGTTGCTACCAAGTTTTTAAAATTTACAGAACCTTCATTATCGATATTAAAACAATCGTATTTTTCATTATGGTCATTTAAAAATTTTTCAGATCTTATATGATGTGTCTTTCTAATATCATCCTGTCTAGCAGAATCTAAATCAGCTTCAGTTTCAGAAACGACCATTCCAATATCATGAAATATAGCAGAGTACAACATAATAACAAGTTCTGTGTCATTATATTTGTCTAATGGTTGTGGCAATAAATCAACCATATAATCAGCAACTCTAGCAGAATGACCAATATCATGGTTAGTATAATTAGAAAACATAGCTGGTATGCGGGAAAGAAAACTTTGTGCATAAGCAGCAACATTATTTATGTTGGCACAATAGAAAGGATTTTTATTTAAATGCTTGTATATTTTTGTTTCTGTTATATCCATAGAATGACCTCTTTATATTTAATCTTTCATTTATAAATTAATATTCTTCAATTTTATATTTATTTAGATAATATGAAGTCATTTCATCAATTACAGGTTTCATTATATCCCCATAATCTATTAATGATTCTTCTACTTCTTGAACAGCCTTACGAGCAGTATTTTCTATTTGCCATCTCTTATTTAAAATATTTATATCAGCTTTTATTGTTATGCCTTCTAATACTTCTAATTGTTTTTTATATTCTTTTAATTCTTTTTCAAGATTTATAACTTTATTCTGATCAAAGATAATATATGCTTCTTTTTCTTTAAGTATTGATTTGAAAACTGTCATATACTCTGAAGTTTGTTTATTTTCGTTTTTTAGATTTTCGGATTGTATTATATCTAGACTTTTATAAATCCGTGTATAGGGATTATAAAAATATTTACTAATCATTTTGTCAATGTTTTGTAAAGGGTAAATATATAGATTATCATCATCTGTTAATTCTTCTTTTTTTGATTCTTTGGATAATCCATCCAATGTTTCATTTAATATTAAATTTGATCTAGAAGCTCCACAATTTTTAAGTATTTCTTTTTTGAAAACATATATAGAATTAACTATCTCTTCTTTTTCTTTTTGAATCTTAATGAGTCGTTCTTTTTTCTCTTGTTCTGTCTCTAATGCTTGTAATTTACCATACGCAATTTCATATTGATTATTAATGTCTGTGTATTTATCTTGTAATAATTTAATTTGTCTTTCTTTTTCGTTGATTTGATAAGAAAGTGCCTCATTTATTCTAGATGTTTCTTCTTGAAGTTTCATATTTTCAAGCGTCAATTTTGCATTTTCTTCTGATAACAATTGATTTTGAAAAGTAGGTTTTATATTTTTTTGATATTCAACGATTGCTAAAACGACAATTAATATCTGACATAAATTTGCACAAACAGATGTATAATTTCCAAATTTCTTTTTAATAGTATTCAAAAAGTGTTTTATTTTTTGTCTCATAATTAAATCCTATTATTGAATTATTAATTCTCTTTGACAGTATCAAATGATACTTTTATGGTCGTTTTCTCATATCTTCAAATTTTTTGATTTTATCTTTGTTATCCAAAGCAATAAAGAATTCCAAACATAACTGATAAGTATCATCGTATAATTCTTCTTTTTCAGGCTCTGATAGTTTTGCAAAGAACTCTTGATATGATTTACTAGCTGGATCTATATTGTTATGACGAATATTAAAATTATTAAATGCATAACTCAAATTTTCTGATACTTTATCACACACACCTTTTGCTTCTGATTTTCTACTTTCATAAAGATTTGCAAATTTTAGTAAGATTTCTTTCTTACCTTCGATATCTCCAGAAAGAGAATGATGATTATAATAAATAGTATTATAAGATAAATCATCATCTTCGATTATTTCAGCAACAGTTATTGCAGAAGCATTTTTTGGAACATAAGAGATTAAATTATCCTGTTCTAATGGCATATATCCCATTTTTTCTATAGAAACTTTTATTTGCTGATTTATTAATTGACAGATTCCGCCAAATTCATCAGGCAGGTTTCCATATATATCTGCGATAATATTTACGAGGTATTCACAAAATGTAACAAAATAATCTATGCCTACGGATGAATGATACTGTGAAAAAGTAAAACCATTAGCACTGTCAAAATCGTCTAAAGATAATGCATTATTTCTAAATGAAACATAAGGAAATAGGTTGTTAATTACCTCTCTTAAAGATGAGGTTTTCATATACACCGAATGTGGAGGTTCATACTTTATTTTTGTTTCATAAAACAAATTTTTTAATCGAAAATATTCCGTATTAATATCAAAATTTGCACTTTTTAGAATATCAGCAAAACTTTTTCTCATAAACCTTCCTCTTTATATAAACATCTGCTGCAACAAGGCTTTTTTGCGTTGCTGCCAGATGGTTACAACTTTTTGTTGGGTTTGGATTAATGAATCCAGGCTTGAAAGACAGTTGGCGATTTTTTGTTGTTCTTCTTTGCAGGGAATGGAAAATATCAATTGTTGCAAATCTGAATTATGAAGATGAACAATTGTTTTCCCTTGGGCAAGTTTTGCCATTCTTTTCTTTGGTTCGCCATTTGAAATACACAATGCTATAAATTCAGGAATATAGTGATTTAAATCAACTTTTATAATGTTTAAATCACCGCCCAAAATAATACCATTATGTTTTACGACAGAAGCTCGTGAAATGTCTTCAGCTGTTTCGCCCGATGCGGGGACAATTATTTCGTTTCCTACTGAAATAACAGAGTTTTTCTTTTGGAAGATTGTAAAATGAACTTGAAATAGTAAGAAAAGAAATACCCATACAAAGGTACATCATGTTAAGATGTTTTAACCACAAAACAAAAAAATAACAGGAGGTACCATAAGTATGGGC
>Ga0129307_1002596_pt1 | contig 13614 bp, 11 predicted proteins | sample P1105metagenome_FD_94437 | JGI IMG/M metagenome (GOLD analysis project Ga0129307, IMG submission 94437) | Capybara group fecal microbial communities from Wisconsin, USA - P1105 metagenome | ecosystem: Host-associated > Mammals > Digestive system > Large intestine > Fecal | place: USA: Wisconsin... | reverse complement strand
TAGTCGCCTTCGTGCGTGACGTGATCATAGACCGTGTCGAACGCTTCGATGATCGCTGTTTCCTTGGTAGCCGGTCCACTGGAGACGGCGTAGGCGATCTTTTCGCCGGCCTTCATTCTGCCGTGGTCGTTGTAGCAGACTTTGCCCTTCGGGATCAGGGATTCCTGTTCGAGTCTTGCGCCGACCAGAATGCCGTTGCTGGAAAGGAACTTCAGCAGTTCGTTTTCGTCCTGTCCGGTGAAGTCCGGAACATCGACATACTTCTGTTCTTCACCCAGAGATACGTAATATCTTACGTAGTCGCCGGTGGAATAGTTGCCGTAGTTGTAAGAAATGATCCTGCCGGCGGGAACCGTATCGGAGTAGACCTTCTTGCCGTCGCCTTTCAGCGTCAGCATATCCAGATAATCCAGGAACACCGCTTCAGTGCCGCCTTCATAGCCTTTTCTGACGACCGCCGGTCCATAGGACAGACCGTAGTTGAATGCCTCGTTTTCGACATAGGTACCGTTGCCGTGCGTGACAACGTTGCCCTTGTCGACTTTTGCGGAATAGGCGTCGCGGTTGCTGAGGTGGGTCGGCGTCAGATGAAGATCCTTGGCGATCTTGATGAATTCGTTTTCCGTCTTTCCGATGTATTCGCCGGGCTTGACGATGATTTCGTTGATGCAGACGCCGTAGTTGAAGACTTCGTCCTTTTCATAGATGCCGCTGCCGTGCCATACGATGTTGCCGAACTTGATATCCGGGTTGTATTTGTCTCTGGATTTCTGGTGGTTCGGTTTTAAGCCGAGTTCCGTTGCCTTCTTTTCAAATTCCTCGACAGAGATGCCGATGTAGTCGCCGAAGGTGATTTCAATCGTCGTATCTTCAGGTTCTTCGGGCTTTTCCGGCTCGGCGGGTCCTGATGAAATGTATACCTTGATCGGGGTTTCCCTGGTGACGTGGGTGTCCGGCTCCATGCGGATGACATGGTTCTTTGCGATTGTGTCGCTCGCCTCATAGACATAGGTGAGATCCTTGACGCCGGCTGCTTCCTTCCAGACTTCGATATCGGCCTGGGTGAGTTCTTCCGTGATATACGGAACAGCGATCTCCTGAGGCTGACCGTTGGAAACCTTGAAGTAAATATCTTCCTTGAGTTTCTTGCCGGCTTTGATCGACTGTTCAAAGACGATGTCCTTGTCATATTCGCTGTTGTCTTCAAAGGAGATCTCACAGGAATAGTCGTCGCCGATCGTTCCGCACCATTCATAGAGTTCCTGGACGTTGTGTCCGACGAACTCCTGTACGACAACGGAAGAAGAGGACCCCTTCTCTCCGCAGCCGCTGAGCATCATCAGGATGCCCGTGAGCAATATCAGTGTCTTTTTCATATTAATTAACCTCTCCAAACTTTTAATTAATAACCATAAGTATTTTATTTTATATTGTTCATTTCTTCAATATTCCCTGAGAATTAAAAATCTGCTTATTCATCAAGCAGATATTCAAAGAGAAACTCTCCCAGTCCGTCGTGGCTCACGTCGTTTTTTGTGATATAGTCGGCGACGGCTTTCGTTGTGTCGGAACCGTTGGCCAGACAGATGCCGGTGCCTGCCGCTTTCAGCATAGGAATGTCGTTGTCCATGTCGCCGCAGGCGATGACCAGATCAAGCGGGACTTTCAGTTCCTCACAGATCCTTTTTAGGGCGATGCCCTTGTCGATGCCCGGCTTCATGAACTCCAGAGTACCGGTGTATGACTTGGTCCAGACATAGTTCTCGGACGGGTGAGCGGCGACCAGATCCATGATCTGTTTTTCGTACCTGTCTTCCTCGTAGTGAAACTCCAGTTTCGGAATGTCGTTTTGACAGAAGCGCTCTTTGTCGACGAACTCGACATTGGATTTGTTGCGGTTCATCGACTCCTCGATCATCCAGTCGTGTCTGCGGGCAAGGACCTTGTCGTAGCCGTCTTCAAAGACACACACGTTGACGTCCAGAGGCCACATGAAATCGAGGATCTTTGCGGTCTCTTCCTTAGGCAGATAATTGTATTTTCGCTTGACCTTTGAAAAGCGGTCCCAGACCTCGCAGCCGTTGACGCCGATGACGATGTCGGGATCAAAGTCAAATCCCCAGGCAGCAAACTTGCCGATCGTGCGCTGATCGACCGGCCTTCCTGAAGCCAGACCCAAAAGGACACCTTCGTCATGAAGGATCTGCAGGATCTTTGCGGTCTTTCCGCTCGGGACACCTCCCTTTTCCACAAGGGTGCCGTCAATGTCGCACACCAGCAGTCTGATCTCTTTCTTCATTCTCGCTTATTATATCCAATTCTTTTCCGCTGTAAACATAAAAGACCCCTGTTTGTAACAGGAGGTCTTTGTTTCTTATGACTTGAGTGCTCTTTGATAGAGCTCATCGAGCTCTCTGATGATCGTGTCCTGAGCGTAGTGGGTCCGGGCGTAGTGGGCGATGTCTCTTCGCCACTGTTCTCTCTCTTCGCCTTCCTTGCGCACCAGCACCTCAAGGATCTTTTTGGCGAGACCTTCAGGGTCTTCGACTTCAACCAGACCGCCGACCCCTTCGTTGACGAAATCGGGCAGACCGCCCTGGTTGGTCGCAATGACCGGTGTCCCGCAGGCCATGGCTTCGATCGCCACCAGACCGAAGGGCTCTCTTCTGGAAGGAACGAGGTTGACATCGGCGATGTTGTAGACGCTTCGAAGCTCCTTCTGGGCGACGTTGCCGAAGAAGTGAACGGTCTTTAGCTGCAGATCCTTCGCCTTTTGATGAAGCATCTCGCGCTCGTCGCCGTCGCCGACGATCAGCGTGATCGTCTCTGGCTCTCTGTCCTCATAGAGCTTTATCGCGTCCAGCAGGACGTCGACGCCCTTGAAGTTGGCGAGCTTGCCGGCGAAGGAGACGATTTTTTTACCTTCGTATTCTTCTTTCGGAATCCTGTGGAGTTCCATCTCCCTGTCGACGTCGGTCTCTTCCGGATAGAAGATCGAGGGGTCGTAGCCGTTTCGCATCATGACGATCTTGTCTCTGTCTTCCGGGAAGCGCTCTTCGATCAGGGCGCAGTTGTCCTTGGAGATCGAGATGACGGCGAAGCAGGCGTCCATCGCCTTTTTCGCATAGGGCCTCAGTTCAGGCCACTTGTCAAAGCCCATCAGGTCGGTACCATGGGCCGTCAGGACCAGCGGTACGCCCTTGCCGACAGCCAGCGAGGGCAGGATCCAGACGTGCTGACCGTGGACGATGTCCGGTCTGAAGTTTCTGATTTCCTCATCAATCGCCCGCTCAAACGCCTCGGTATACATGTGAAGCTGCTTCTCGCTGAGATTGCCGAAGTTGTTGATGCTGCGGGGATGGGAGGTGAAGCAGGGGAAGTTGAAGGGCAGGGGGTCATCCATCGATGAACCCGCTGTCGCACTGACCTGCGCTGTATCTTTCTCTTCCAAAGAGAAGAAGACCGGATGAAGTCTGACGCCTTCGACCTCATCATAGGCGTCGGTGTTTTCCGGCAGGATGATGCAGACTTCGTGACCCAGCGACGTCAGATGGACGGCCAGATTGCGCGTGTAGGTTCCGCTGCCCGATCCGGCCAAAGGAAAATGGTTGATCATCAGAATCTTCATTGTCGTTTCTCCTTTTGTGTTGCTATAACTCTATTGTAAACTGCGTTGTCGTTTTTTTACCGTTGCACTTTTCTTCTTTTTGTACAAAAAAGCGAAAGAATTATTCTCTTTCGCTTATGAGATTCTTTAACGGCTTTCCTTCGTGATAGCGGTTCAGGTTCTCGATGCACAGGTCGATCAGGGTCTCCATCGCGCTGTCGAGGTGATAGCCGCCGGCGGCGTGGGGAGTGACAACGAGGTTTTCGTGATCCCAGAGCGGGCTCTCGGCGGGAAGGGGCTCCTTCGGGTAGACATCCGCGGCGATGCCGGCGATGATCTTTTCGTCCAGCACCGTTTCCAGTGTCTCTTCGTCGCAAAGGTTTCCGCGGCCGGCGTTGATGAAGATGCAGTCGCTGCGCATCTTTCTGAAGGTATCGACCGTAAACAGTCCGACGTTCTCTCTGTTTCCCGGCAGAAGCGAGATCACGGCGTCGACATCACCGATCGCCTTATCCAGTTCTTCGTTCGTGTAGAGCTCATCGACATAATCGGGCTTTTCGATCATCCGGCGCTTGACGCCAATCACGTGGATCCCCAGCGCCTTGAGCTGCCTGGCGAGGTAGCTTCCGATGTCGCCGAGTCCCAGTATCGTCACCTTGAGCTTTGTGATCTCCTTGACCTTGCCTTCGTCTCTCCAGACGTGCAGCTTCTGATCGTCGCGATAGATGTGCAGCTTCTTGACCATCATCAGAAGGACGGCCAGAAGGTGTTCGGCCACTTCTCTGGTGTGGACGCCGGAGGCGTTGGTCAGGATGACGCCTTCGTTGAGGACGCCTTTTGCGATGTATCGCTCGACGCCGGCCGACAGCGTCTGCAGCCATTCAAGATTTTTGAACTGTTTCAGTTTTTTGATCGGCAGATAGCCGACGACGATCTGCGCGTCTTCGTCTGTTCCATAGACGAATTCGTAATCCGGGCAGGCGGCTTCCAGTCGTTTTTTCTGTTCAGCGGTGAGAGAAGCGGCGACGCAGACCTTTTTCACGAGTTTTTTCCTCGTTCAGATCGATGATGATCTTGGCACAGTCTTCACAGTAATAGGACTTCACAAACGGAGCCTTGGTAAACGAAAAGCGCGAGAGCGATTTGCTGGAAAGATCTCCGGCAGGATTGAAACGCGGCTTGCTTCCTCTGTTCAGATAGATCTGCTGGGCGCTCTGAACGTAGGCTTCGCTCATCTGTTTTCCGCAATAGGGACAGATCATTGGTTTTTCTCCTTAATCAGTTCATAGATTTCTTCGGGTGTTTCAACAAGACAGGCGGCGCCGTTTTCTTTAAGCGTCTGTCTGTCCCGGAAACCCCAGAGGCAGCCGATCGACAGGACGCCCGCATTGACGGCCGTCTTCATGTCGGTCTCGCTGTCGCCGACATACAGGACCTCTTCCTTGTTGAAGCCCATGTTTTCGATCATCTTCAGGGCTCTGCCGGGGTCCGGCTTGAGCGGATACTTGGGCAAGGATCCCATAACATCACTGAATTCAATGCCCGGGAAATTCTTTTCGATCAGGCTCTTGACGAAGAAGTCGCTCTTGTTTGAATCGACGGCCATTCTGATTCCGTCGGCCTGCAGTTTTTCCAGAAGTTCTGCGATTCCCTCATAGGGCCGGGTCTTGTTGGCATATCTTTGCGCGTACTGTTCGCGATAGCGCAGCGCCAGCCTTTCCCTTTCTTCCTCGTCGCTCACTTCCGGCAACACGCGGTCGACCAGAACGCGAAAACCCCGGCCGACACCCATGCGGATGGTGTCGCGGGAGCGCGGCGCATAGCCGGCCTCTTCCGCAGTCGCGTTGAAGCTGTCGATGATGTCGTCGAGGGTGTTTAAGGTCGTGCCGTCGAGATCAAAGATGACGCCTTTGATCATAGGACCTTCTCCACAACGACGCCTTCATCCTTGTAGATCGACTGTTCGGGCACCAGGCCTCTGACTCTCGCCAGCGGGTAAATGTTGGCGTTCTTGCCGACGACCGTTCCCGGATTCAGGACGGAGTTGCAGCCGACCTCGACGTTGTCGCCGATGATGGCGCCGAACTTGCGCAGGTTGGTCTCTACCTTCCTGTCGCCGTCTCTGATCGTGACGTTCTTGCCGTCGGATTTCAGGTTGGATACGATGGAGCCAGCGCCCATGTGGGCGTGGAAACCGAGGATGGAGTCGCCGACGTAATTGAAGTGCGGAACCTGGGATTTGTCGAAGATCACAGCGTTCTTGACTTCGCAGGAGTTGCCGATGACGCAGCCGGCACCGATGATGGCGTTGCCTCTGATGTAGGCGCAATGGCGGATCTCGCTGTCCGGACCGATGATGCAGGGACCGTTAAGTTCAGCGCTCGCTGCGATCTTGGCGCTCTTGTGCGCCCATACGTTTTTCCTGACCTCGATGTATTCTCCCTTGTCGAGCTTTTCAATCAGCTCCTTGATGAAGTTCTTGATTTCAGGGAGGGCATCCCAGGGATATTCATACTTTTCCAGATATTCTTTTGCGATCGTGTGGTTCAGATCGAACAGGTTCTTTGTTGTGTACATAATTTTTCCTCCGCTTACTATTTTACCTAATATGGGCTTTCTTTCCCAAGACTTTAGCCACAGATGAGCCAAGGCTTCTATTATTTGTTAAAATATTAAAAGAAAGAAGGGCCTTTTATGGATGCCATTCAGTTCAAAAATAATATTTTTTTATTAAATACAAAGAACGTGTCCTACATGTTCAGGGTCGACCGCTACGGACATCTGGAACATCTGCACTTCGGCAGGAAGTGTCTCTTGTCCGACGCGGAATCCTTCTCCTACAAGAAGAAGATCCTGCATGGCGACACCATCGCCTTTGACAAAAAGAACGACGTCTACTCGCTTGACAGCCTGCCGCAGGAATACGCCTCCTACGGTACCGGCGACTTCAACGAGGCGCCGATCGAGATCGAAGACCACGGCTCTTACACGCTGGATCTCACCTACGATTCCTATGAGGTCATCGACGGCGACACGAAGATCAGCGGTTTGCCAAACGCCTATGGCGCGGTTTCGACGCTGCTGGTCCACCTTTCGGACAAGGTGAATCACCTGCATCTGGATCTCTACTATGCGATCTATCCGGAAGAAAACGTCATCGCCAGGCGCTGCGTCCTGATCAACAAAGGCAAGCGCGTCTGCTCACTTCACAAGCTGATGTCGTTCTCGCTCGATCTGTGCGAAGACGATCTCGTCCTGATGGATTTCTTCGGTGCCTGGGACAAGGAAACGCACCTCTACGAGCGGCCGATCAGCCGCGGCACCTATACGATCGGTTCGCGCGTCGGCTTCTCCAGCGCCAAGAACAACCCCGGCTTCATCGTCCGCCGCAGGGAGACCGGCGAAGATCGCGGCAAAGCCTGGGGATTCAATCTGATCTACAGCGGAAACCACTATTCCTCAATCTCCAAGAATGAATACGGGATCCATCGCATCATGTCCGGTGTTTCGCCAGAGCGCTTCCACCTCTCCCTGAAATCGGGCGAGGAATTTGAAACGCCGGAGGCGATCATGACCTATTCACCTGACGGCCTCAACGGACTCTCGCAGAACTTCCACGATTTCATCAACGAGCACGTCGTCCGCTCCGACTGGAAGAAGAAGGAGCGCCCAATCCTGATCAACTCCTGGGAAGGCTTCGGCTTTGATTTCAAGAAGGACGACCTGATCAAGAAGCTGGCGAAGATCGCCGCAAAGATGGGCGTCGAGCTCTTTGTTCTGGATGATGGCTGGTTCGGCCGGCGCAACAGCGACAAGCGCGGACTGGGCGACTACAACTGCAATCTCAAAAAGATCCCGGGCGGCATCGGATCGCTTTCCGATGAGATCCACAAGCTTGGACTTCTGTTTGGCATCTGGGTCGAGCCGGAAGCCATCAACATCGACTCCGCCCTGTATGAAAAACACCCCGAATACGCCCTGCACGAAGAGGGCAGGGACTTCTTCTTCGGGCGCAACGAGCTTCTGATGGACCTGACCCTGCCGGAAGTCAGGGACTACATCGTCGACAACGTCACGAAGCTCATCGACGACAACAGCGTCGACTACATCAAGTGGGACATGAACCGCATGATGAACGCGGTCTCCGGCGTCTACAACCACGAGTACATCAAAGGACTCTATGAGGTTCTTGAGAGAATCTTCATCGCCAGGCCGCAGGTGCTCTTCGAGTCCTGCAGCTCCGGCGGCAACCGCTTCGACCTGGGCATGCTGTGCTACTCGCCGCAGATCTGGTCCTCCGATGACACCGACCCGATCGAGAGGATCGACATCCAGAAGGGTCTGTCCTACCTCTATCCGCTTTCCACGATGGGCGCTCACGTCTCCGCCTCGCCGCATATGCAGACCCTCAGACACACTCCTCTGGAAACGCGCTTCAACATCTCGGCCTACGGCTGCCTCGGCTATGAGCTCGATCTGAGCCTTCTGAGCCCCCTGGACAGAGCGGAGGCCACCAGACAGATCGAATTCTACAAGAAACACCGAAAGACCTTCCAGTATGGAAAGTTCTGCCGCGTCAGCAGGGAAGACGACTACGAGTCCTTCGAGGTTCTGGGCGAAGAGGAGGCGATCGTCACAAAGTTTCGCCGCAGCGTCCATGCCGTTCCGATCTACGACAAGCTCTGTGTGGAAGGCCTGAACGAGGAAAAGGACTACAAGGTCGAATCGCGGGCCTTCATCCACACACTGAAGCGCTTTGGCAACCTGATCAACTTCGTCACCCCGGTCAAGGTCAACGCCGACGGCAAGCTCGTCGAGCTCATCAGCAAGTACCGCGGTCTGGAAGCCAATATCCAGAAATACGAGGCCAGCGGCGCCGCTCTGGAGGACGGCATCATCCTCGATCCGCTGTTTCTGGGTACCGGTTATAACGAATCCATCCGTATTCCGCTGGACTACGGTTCCGATATGTATCTGATAAAGGAGAAAAAGAATGTCTCAGGAAAAGAAAAATAAGTACTTCTTCGGTCTCGGCACGGTGGGCAGGGACATGTTCTATGCCTTTGAATCCAACGCCATGATCTACTTCCTATCCAACATTCTCGAGCTGCCGTTAACCACCTTCGCGATGGTTTCGATGGTCCTGACGGTGCTCAGGGTGTTCGATGCTCTCAACGACCCGATCACCGGACTGATCATCGACAACGTCCGTTCGCCCTGGGGCAAATACAAGCCGCCGATGCTGATCGGATGCCTGCTGGCAACGGTCTTCTACATGATCATGTACTCCGACTTCGGTTTCACCGATTTCCGCTTCGTGCTGGTCTTCGGCATGGCGTACCTGCTCTGGGATATCAGCTACGGCATCAACGACATCGCCTACTGGTCGATGATGACTTCCCTTTCCCTCGATCAGAAGGAGAGGGAGAACATCGGCGCCTTCGCCCGTATCTGCGCCAACATCGGCATGTTTATCGTCATGATCGGCTACCCGTCCTTTACGGCAATGCTGGGTGGCGGCAAGAGGGGTTACTTCCTGCTTGCCCTGATCTGTTCGATTATGATGATCCTCTTCCAGCTCTTCACAATCTTTGGCGTCAAGGAAAACAAGGATCAGTTTGTCGAAGAGGAAAAGACCACCTTGAGAGATCTCTTCGGCGTCCTGTTTAAAAACGACCAGCTGATGTGGGTCACGCTGGCGATGGCTCTGTTTACGGTCGGCTATGTCTCGACGACGAGCTTTGCCCTTTACTATATGCAATACGTCTTCGGCGACATCGACAAGTACGCGATTCTGGCTGCCGCTTGTGGCGTTGCCCAACTGCTTGCTCTGGTCATCTTCCCCTTTGTCTCCAAACATTTCAGGAGAAAGACGATGTACGCCATCTCCACGGCGATCGTCGTGATCGGCTACATTCTCTTCTTCTTTGCGGACCATTCGCTGGCGCTGATCGCCGCTGCAGCCGTCATCATCTTCGTCGGCGAAGCGTTCATACAGCTGTTGATGCTGATGTTTCTGGCGGATACGATCGAATACGGCCAGTGGAAGCTCGGCAAGCGCAACGACTCGATCACCTTTTCTATCCAGCCTTTGATCAACAAGATCGGCGGCGCCTTTGCGACCGGCATCGTCTCAATCACGCTGATGATCACCGGCATCAAACAGGATGCGGTGGCTTCCGAGACCATCGACGGCATGGGAAAGCTGATCTTCAAGAACTCCATGCTGATCATCCCGCTGATTCTGATCGCAATCGGATATTTCATCTACTCCAGAAAGTTTGAGCTCGATGAGGAGCGCTATGCGCAGATCGTTGAAGAACTCAAGCATAGAGGCGACATCAAGGAATAGAACAATTAAAAACTCGCAATCAGCGAGTTTTTATAATGCTTCGTAACTTTCAAATGCCTTTTCATCTATCGACAGTTTTGTTCTGTCTTCCTTTTTTCCTTCCTTCAGGTAACGGTCGAAGAAGGCCAGGTTTGCTTCGTTGAGCGCATTCATTGCCGTTTCGGGATCGGCTGTGCCGACGATCGAAGGCTTGCCGCCCAGCAGTTTGATATCGGTGAAGCCGATGTGCTTCATGTTCCTGAAGATGATGAAGTGCAGCGGTCCGTCATGATAGAGGCGGCACCTGGTCACGACGTTGTAGTTGCTTTTGTTGATAATCTGCATGAAGGGCTTGTGATTGACTTCTTCCTTGAAATCGCCGAAGAGTCCGCCGTCGATGTTGATGCCGCAGCTGACCTCATCGTCATAGAGGCAATGGCAATAGGCGGTCGCGCCGCCGAAAGAGTGGCCGGTGGCGCCGATGCCGTTTGAGAAATCGATTCTGTGATAGAGGAAGGAGTTCTCGTCTTCCGCCAGTTCATGAATGTGGCTGATCGCGGCGAGGTCGTCCTTTTCCCACTCATAGAGGCGATCGATCAGAAAGGCGTTCTGTTTTTTCTGCTGGATATCAAACTGTTTCAGCGCCTCTTTATCACTCAGCTTCTTTTTCGTCAGAATCGTTTCTTCAATGAGTCCGATAAAGATGTTTCTGTACATCTTCCGGATCAGCGATCTGTCCAGTTTTGTAACAGTGCCGTCATTAAAATCCGTCTCGCTGGCTTCAAAATTGTGCGAGATCGAAGCGACGATGTAGCCGTGATCCGCCAGGTACTGGCAAAGATACGAGTTCTGTTCCGCGAAACCGGAATATCCGTGGGAAAACAGAATCAACGGAAAGGTCCCGTTTCTCATTTCCGGAGTTTCATAGACCCTGATGTTTTTATCATAGTTGCTGAAGTCCGGTTTTTTGATGAAGATTTTGAGCTTGCTGTCATTCAAAAGCCTGCAGACTTCCTTTTGCGAACCTTCCTTTCCCGGATAGTAGAAACGAACGGCGATCCTGCGGTTTCCTTTTCTGTCACCCAGGACCTCTTTTCTTGTCAGATCTTCAAAATCAATGCATCTGCTTCCGACCATAATGCGTTCCTTTCCGTCAGATCAGCACTCTGTTTCTGAACTCTTCGATCGTTTCCCGGTCAATCTTCAGTTTATCTTCGATAAAGTTGTCACCCATTTGATTAAAGGCGGCCTTCAGGTACTTCTCATCAGCAATATAAGCCTGATAGACGCCTCTGGCGACCTCTTCTCCCGCCGAAGACAGGATCTTTTTGTAAAGCGCTTCAGCTTTGGGCAGATTGACCTTGTTTGTTTCCAGATAATCTTTGAGGATGACGTCGTCGCTGACGCCCAGAATTCTCAAAACCAGGGCACTGATCAGGCCGCAGCGGTCCTTGCCTTCACTGCAGTGCCATAACACCGCGCCTTCTTCACTTCCCCGCTTCATGATCGCATGCAGGATCCCGCTCATGTTTTCAATGTGTTTGGGATCGCTGACGATGTCGATATAGATGTCCGTCATCTCGGGAAATTTCCGGACCTCCTTTTTCTTCTCGTGGGTGACGCCGTCCCTGAATGTTTCAATGATCGGCATGTGCAGGTACTTCAGATCGCCGCAGATGTCCGGTGCCTCTTCGCACTCCCTGAACGTTCTTAAGTCGATGACGGTATCCAGGTTGTGTTTCTTTTTCAGGTACGCCAGGTCCTGTTTTTCCGCTTTAGAAAGTTTTGCCGAACGGATCAGCCTGTTTCTGGCGATGCGGCGGCCATCGGCTGTTACGGTCTCACCGAAATCCCGGATGTTGGATATCGATGGCAGATTGATCTCTATCATACGATTTTCGACCTCCACTTTCCGTCTTTTTCATAGTAGATGAGTTCGCTCAGATCATCAGAAGTCATGATTCTGTAGATCCGTTTGAGATCCAGTGAAAGCGGGTAGCGGTCGAGATCCTCTTTCCTTATCCAGAAAGCCTCTCCTTCCTTTGAGGAGCGCAGCTTTCCGGAAAACCTGTCCGTCTTGTAGTACAGCATCAGGTATCTGTCTTCCTCTTCGGTCTTGAACTCCTCAATTCCGCAGAGGATGGGTTTTCTGATCGTCAGACCGGTCTCCTCCTTTACCTCGCGGATGACGGAGGTGTTGAAATCTTCATTTTCCTCCACATGTCCGCCCGGAAAAGTCAGTCCCGGCCAGTCTTTTTTCTTCCGGTCAATCACCAGAATCTCGTCGCCGTTGTAAACCAGGCAAATATTTGTCAAAATGCAGCGGTGTATTTTCTTCATATCATTATTATATATAAAAGCAGTTCATATTTTTTGTTGAATAATAGATTTTGAAATGCGAATGATTTTTCTGCTTCTTCAATATTAAAAAGGGGGGTATTTTCTGAGTTTTCCACATCAACTTTTCTGAGTTTTCAACGTTGTTTAAAAATGTGGAAAAGTTCTTGAAAACCTTTAAATATAGGTTTTTTGTGCTGTTTTGCGTCTGTTTTTTCCGGTGGATTATTCAATTTATCCCCTTTTTTCGGCAGTGGAAACGAAAGTGGAAAAAAAATGAACATTTTTTCAACAAAAACAAAAATGTGGAAAAATGTGGAAAATTCCACATTAGGTACATAAAATGGGATTTTTTTAAAATTATCGATTGTGGATTGTGGAAAACTTCTCTTTTTTGAGCCTTAAAATTGTGGAAAAATGATGTTATCATATTTTTACCTCTATGAGGTGATTTGAAATGACGACGATTGATTACTACCTGAACGACATGTGGTCACAGACTCTTAAATATATCGCTGACTCCGGTCAGATTGCTGAAAGTGTTCTGCCTTATTTTGACTCAAAACTTGCATCCCTGAATGACAGCGAAGCCGTGGTTACGGTTCCGACTTTTATTAATTTTGCGATCATGTCGGAACACAGTCAGCTGATTGAAAACTGTCTGGAAGAGGTTCTGGGCAAACATCTGTCAGTCAGAGTCGTTCAGCAGGATGATTACAATAAAGTAACCGTTCCTAAAAATTCAATCGACAGCGATTTTCTCACCCGTAAGATCGACACCAATCAGACGTTTGCAGACTTTGTCGTCGGCAGATCCAATGCACAGGCCCAGGTCGCAGCGATGACCTGCGCTTCCAACCTCGGCGTTTACTTCAATCCTCTATTTATATATGGAAATCCGGGACTGGGCAAGACGCATCTTCTCAATGCCATCGGTAATCATACCCGTTCCTTATATCCGGATAAGAAGATCGGTTTTGTGAGCGGACTGGAATTTGTCGACAATGTCAAGAAGGCTTCTCAGGAAAACCGTTTCGATGAACTGAAGCAGGTCTTCGGAGATCTGGATCTTCTTTTGATCGATGATATTCAGAATATTGCGGGCAAAGACAAGACCAACGAGCTCTTTTTTACCATCTACAATGAACTGATCAACAATAAAAAACAGATCTGCATCACTTCCGACCGCACACCGGGAGAGATCAGAGGTCTCTCAGACCGCATCATTTCCCGCTTCAATCAGGGACTCAACGTCAATATCGAGGCACCGGAATATGACACTTCCATCAATATTTTAAAGATGAAGGTCGCCAATTATCCCGGCTATAATAAATCTTCC
>Ga0129307_1002595_pt1 | contig 13632 bp, 11 predicted proteins | sample P1105metagenome_FD_94437 | JGI IMG/M metagenome (GOLD analysis project Ga0129307, IMG submission 94437) | Capybara group fecal microbial communities from Wisconsin, USA - P1105 metagenome | ecosystem: Host-associated > Mammals > Digestive system > Large intestine > Fecal | place: USA: Wisconsin... | reverse complement strand
AGTGGCCGTGTACATCTTGGTGACCGAGCCGATCTCAAAGGTGGTCAGCGGGGATACGGTCTTTCCATTCACGTCGACCGACCGCGAGCCGGACGCCCAGATGATATCCTGGTCGGTCGCGAGGAGGATGACGCCCCGGATCTCCTCGTTCTTTACGGTCTCTTTCAGCTCCGTGATAAAAGGCGTATAGGCCGGTTTCTCACTGAACCAGAGATTCTCCTCTTCATAAGCGAGATCTTCAACGCCACCGTTTAACCGGATCAGCTCCTCTAATACACTTCTATTCGGCATGGTTTTTCCTCCTTATTCGCACGATACGGTCATTCCTATTGTAGCGAAACAGCAGGGCCCTTTCAACCATTATAAAAAACACAATTCATGCTTGTCTTTATACGCGTTGCGTGCTAAAATAAGAACAAACATTCGAAGCAGTGGCGTTTGGGACCGACACTGCGTCCCTGCGCATGGAACAGCGAGGTGCTTCCCATGAAAGACATGAATTCCTTCCAACTCTTTGAGAACCAACCCATCCGCACCGCTTGGGATGCGGAAAACGAAGAATGGTATTTCTCTATCGTTGATGTCGTCAGAGTGCTGACCGAGCAACCTGATACAGATGGTGCCCGAAATTACTGGAAAGTCCTGAAAAACCGATTAAAAAAAGAAGGCAGCCAACTGGTTACAAATTGTAACCAGTTGAAATTGTTGTCCCAGGATGGGAAAAGGCGCTTTACCGACGTTGCCGACACGGAGCAGCTCCTGCGCATCATTCAATCCATTCCTTCCCCCAAGGCGGAGCCGTTCAAACTCTGGCTGGCTCAAGTCGGCCGGGAACGGATCGAAGAAACGATAGATCCGGAGCAAGGAATCGACCGGGCCCTGGAGACCTATCTGAAAAAGGGCTATTCGGAAGAGTGGGTCCATCAGCGGCTTCTCAGCATCCGTATCCGTAATGAACTGACTGATGAATGGCAAAAGAGAAATGTGAAAAGGGGAAAAGAATTCGCCATTCTCACCGACGAGATCTCCCGGGCCTGGTCTGGTATGTCCACGAAACAATATAAGCAACTTAAGGGTTTGAAGAACGAAAACCTGCGGGACAATATGAGCGATCTCGAGCTTGTGCTCACCATGCTCTCCGAAGCGACCACCAAGGAGATCTCTTCCGTCCGTAAGCCTGAAACATTTCAAGAAAACGTTGACGTCGCTCGTACGGGGGGCAGAATAGCCGGAGACGCACGGGCCCAAATCGAACAGGAAACGGGAAAACCGGTCATCACGTCCCAGAATGCCGCACAATTAAACAGCATCATCACCGGCCTGATCGAAGATATCTCCGATCAGCAGTCTGAAGAAAGCGCGGAATAATCTATGGATACGAAAGAAAAACTGATTGAACTTAAGGAGCGCACGGGCTATAATTGGCGCGAATTCGCCGCTTATTTCGGAATTCCCTACCGCACCATGCAGGACTGGTATCTGGGGAACCGGAAAATGCCGGATTATCTGTTGCGGCTGATGTTCTATAAACTGGAGACGGAAAAATCAACCGACCGGAAAGTGGAGGAAGAATATGGGAAGTAAAAAAATCGTCGTTTCCAAAGCGATCCTGGATGACCGCAATAAAGAGCGTATTACCGCCGCGGCCGCTCGCCATGGTTACACGGTCGAGTTCTTTAAGACGAATAAAGACGCGGTAGAAGCGCTCCGCGACGCGGAGATCGCCTATGGCATGGGCCCGAAGCTGGTCAAGCACTCGCCGCAGTTAAAATGGTTCTGCAGCGCCGCGGCCGGCGTGAATAATATCCTGATCGACGGGCTGATCGCCAGCCCCGACGTGCAGATCACCTGCGCCACCGGTTCTTATGGCGTTACGATCGCCGAGCACACGATCTGCGTCCTTTTGGAAATGATGCGCCAGCTACCCACTTATGCGGAATACGTCCGCCGGCATGAATGGAAACAGAACCTGATCCAGCATTCCATCTATGGCAGTTCGATCCTCATCCTGGGCACGGGGGACATCGGTCAAAGCATCGCCCGCCGCCTGAAGGCTTTCGAACCGGCCAGGGTCATCGGCATCAACCGCAGCGGCCGCCCGGCGGGGCCGGATTTCGACGCCGTCTATCCCTCTTCGCAGCTGGATGACCACATAGCCGACGCTGACTGTGTCATCCTCTGCATGCCGGAAACCAAAGAAACGATCGGTATCCTTTCCGCGGAGCGCATCGCCCATTTAAAGGAAACGGCCTACGTCGTCAACGTCGGTCGCGGCAGTGCCATCTGTCAAAGCGCTTTGATCGCGGCCCTGAATGAAGGAAAGATCGCCGGCGCCGCGCTCGACGTGCTGGAACATGAGCCGCTCGAACCGGATGATCCGGTTTGGGAAACGAAAAACCTGCTCCTTACCCCGCATATCTCCGGGCAGGAGACTTTACAGTATACGCTGGACCGCAACGTTGATATCTTCCTGGAAGACCTGGAGAATTACTGCGCGGGCCGGCCGCTGAAATATCTGGTCGACCGTAAACTCGGTTATCAGCAGAAACACGATTAAAGAAAAAGGCGCGTTGCGAAACGCGCCGTTTCTTTCAAAACTTCCTGCCCGCACTTAGATCAGCGGATGGTCCGTCTCCCCCATCTCCGCCTGCTTTTCCGCGAGTTCCTGATACATGCGGATGCGGTGCACCGCTAAGGCATCACCCAGGGCCACCCGGTATTCCGCGTTCGGCAGGATCTTGGCCTGCCCACGTTTAACGAGCAGGATCGCGACCCCGTATTCCTCCTCCACCTCGGAGGCGGTTTTGCCGATCCAACGGCTGTCCAGATCGATCACGATCGTATGGATGTTGATATCGCGCGGATCTTCACTCGTCTGCATTTCCTGATAGCGCTCCACGAAACCGGCGGAAATGATGCCGGTGGGAATGGCCACCACGCCGACCCCCAGGAAGGAGATCACGATACCCATGAAGCGGCCGACCGGCGTGATGGGGCTGATATCCCCGTAGCCGACCGTGAAGATCGTCGACATGCTCCACCAGATGCCGGAAAAAGCATTCTCGAACGCCTCGGGCTGCGCTTCGTGCTCAGCGCTGTACATGCAGAGCGAAGAGGCCAGCATCAGTACGACGACGATAAAACAGGAAGACGCGATCTGGTTGCGTTTCTCATAGAGCACGGATGTGATGACGTTGAAAGAATCAAAGCTTTGATTGATGCGGAAGAGGTGCAGGATCCGCACCACCCGCAGCATGCGGAAGACGACGAAACCGGACAGGAAGAAGAACGGCAGGATCGTCAGCAGTTCCACCACGCCGTCAAAGGAACGGATGAAGCGCCAGGCTGAAGCCGCCCGGCTCTTTTCATTCGGAAACAGATAGTCCGAGGTCCAGATGCGGAGCGCGTATTCTACGCAGAAAATGGCGATCGTCACGCCTTCCACCGCGTCCATAAGGTCCCGGTACGGCGCGAACCGCTCGAAGGTCTGCATGAACATCAGGATGATGTTCAGAATGATCACGAAGACCAGTACAATATCAAAGATACGGCTCGGCGCGTCGCTCCGGTTGCCGATCTGGATGATCTCAAAGATCCGCTTTTTCAGCGTCGTATTTTCCCTTTTCGTTTCCATGGCATCAGTATACACCACTTTCACGGCTTCGTCACGCAGGAACCGCTTTGATGCCGGACGGGAATTGCGGGCCGTGTCCGCCGGCGTTCAGGGACGGCGGATGCTGAGGTTTAAAACGAACGCAGCCAGGGACAAACTCAGGAGGAGGACAAACGGCGCCGTATAGTTTCCGTAGGTGCTCAGGAGGCCGTTCGCTGCCGTCGCGATGAAAGAGGCTCCCATGAGATTGAAATTCATGACGCTGAAATTGGTGGGGAAATACTTGCTCCCGTAAAAAGCCGCTGTAAAGGCTGAAGTGAAAGTCGGACAGGATCCGTAAGAAAGCCCGGTCAGGCAAAGCCCGAGAATGCCCAGCGGCAGGGAGCCCGCGCGGACCGCAGCCAGCGTCACGAGCGCCGCCAGGATGGTCACAATATTGGCGATCAACATGCTCCGCCGTCGGCCCAGCGCATCGAACATAGCGCCGGTCGCGACGCGGCCGAGGCCGTTACAGACGGAAAGCACGCCGACCAAGGTCGTCGCCAGGCCTGCGGAAGCGCCGACGGAAAGGGCGAGATCCCGCGCGAAGCTGATGACGGTATTGCCGACCGCTGCCAAAAAGACGATGCACAGAAACGCCCGCCAGAAGGAGAAACGCCTTATCATCTCCCCGGTCGTGAAATCGCGAGCCATAAAAGCTTCTTCCGGCGCCGCTTTACGCTTTGGCGCAGCCTGCGGCAACCGGATCCCCGCCCCGGGAAGCCGCACGATCAGCCCCGCCAGAACGATGACGATGCCGACGGCGATGCCGAGCAGCAGATAAGTCGGCCGCCAACCGAGGCGCTCGATCAAAGCGCTGGCCAGGTTGCCGAGGATCAGGGTGCTGGCCCCAAAGCCCATCATCAGGCAACCTGAACAAAGGCCTTTCTTGTCCGGGAACCAGGCGCTGACCGTGGAGATGGTCACGACGTAAGCAATGCCGATGCCGAGCCCGGCCAGCAGACCATAACTCAAATAGAGCGGCAGCGCGGAACCGGCACTGAGGCGCGAAGAAAGCAGGAAGCCGGCTCCGGCCAGGATCCCACCGCCGATTATGACCGGCCTCGTCCCGATCCGCTTGGCGATTTGTCCGCCCAGAAAGCCGCCTAAACAGAAGAAGCACATCGTCAAGGTAAAATTCAATGCAAGTTCCCGGGTTTGGAACCCGAGCTCCGCCGCCAGTGGCGCTTTCAGGATGGACCAGGCATAGATGACGCCCGCAAACAACATAGCGACAATGCCGACGATCAGATAAAGGACCCGTTGCCGATAAGCAGCCGGGTTTCCGTTCCGGCGTTCCACATATTCTCCAGTAACTGTCTCTTCCTTCATTTTCCGCACTTTTCCTCACCTTCTCTGCCAAGCAGCCCGTTTCCAACATTGTAGCCGAAAATATTATATCTTGCAAGATTTTTCTGTGGGAACCATTGCATCTTAATGCCCAAGCCCCGCCCGAATGTGGTAAAATCGGTACGAAGGCCATCGCCTGGGAAAGGAAGACCGGAAATGACGCGAATTAGGAAGAACACGTACTGTCAACCATACACACGGGCCCTGATGCCCTCTCTGTTAACCGCCTTGCTGGCATTGCTGCTCCCGGTACTACTGGCCGGCTGCGGTACCAATGGCCCGGCCCCGCTTGACGCGCGCGGCCATAATCTGATCAAGGTGACCACGGCCGCGGATTTCCAAGCCGGTGAGAAAGAAGCTTTGACCGTAAATAGCGAAATCGGTAACGGCGCTGTCGAGCTGGCGGACGACGCCACCGAGGGCGTTTTCACATCGGTGGAATATAAAGTGGATGATTTCGACCACATGACTGCCACCTGGAATGCCTCCGAACCGGAAGGCACCAGTGTGGAGATCATGGCTCGGGCCCGGATGGCGGGAACCAAGGAGTATGAAGACTGGTTCTCCTGGGGCGTCTTTTCCCTCAGCGGACGCAGCGCTTCCTGTACGCGGGACGTCGACGAGTATCTCGTGGACGGCACAGTGGAACGCGTGCAGTTCCGCGCGATCCTGCGCCGTGAGGACGGCGGTTCCCCTTCCCCGGTCCTGCGGCAGATGACCTTTTCCACCAAAGGCGACAGCACCAGGATCGCTTACGAAGAGGAGCCTCTGGCCACGCTTCCCAACCGGGTCCTCATCCCCGCCCCGGCGTATTCGCAGGAGATCCGCGATCCCCTCATCGCGGACTCCATCTGCAGTCCCACGACGGTCAGCGTCATGCTGAACAGCCGCGACCCGGCTCTGGAGGTGCTCCCGGAAGAGCTCGCGCTCCCCTCTTACGACGATTATTACGGCTGGGGGAACTGGGCTTTTTCCACTTCGGCGCTGGGCTGGTACGGGTACGAAGCCTATAACCAGTACGCGGACCGCGACATCCTCCTGCAGGAACTGGCCCATGGTCGCGTCTGCGGATTGTCCTGCCGCTATACCCCGAAAGCCAATCACTCGACGCTGCCGCGTCTGACCGGTTCCTGGGGCAATACCCCCGGCCACCTGATGGCGGTGATCGGTTACGAATACGCGGATGACGTGATCGATGACAACCATCTCTATTTCTTTGCCGCCGACAGCTATTCGGAAGCGGACGAGACCTGTTACCGGCGCTATAAATGGACCGAGCTGGATCCGGTCTGGTATACGCGGATCCTCTATATCGCTGCCGACGCCCCGGAAGAAGGCGCCGACACCACCGGGATCCGGCATCTGGACTGCGCGGTCACTCAGGAAAGCGATCATGTTTACCGTCTTTCCCAAGCCGGAAAAGACGTCGACCTCGCGCAGTTCACCTGGGACAAGCTCCGCATCCCCAGCCGCGGCACGCTCGCCTATACGATCGAAGGTGTTGAGGCCGGTTCGCCGAAAAAAAGCGACCATTCGGTCGTCTATCCGGAGGCCGTCCGTGCCCTGGCGAACCAGACCTTTTTCTACACCGGCATCAGCACCGACTCCAGCGGGGCTGTCACGCTGGACGCGCCGGCAGCATTGAAAAGCGCCGGCGTCCCCGCCGGCGAAACGCGCGCCATCACCATCTATGCCATGAGCAATAACGGCGCGACCTATATTGGTAAAATCGAAGCACAGGCGAATTGAAAAGGAGATTATCTATGGCCGATCCCGAAAAATATGAACGCAAACTGCTCCGTTATGTGAAAGACGCTGATCAAAGCGATCCCGCCGTCCGCACTTACGACAATATCAGCCGCTACACGTCCTACGCGGTCTCCATCCTCTCCATCTTCATGCTGACCTGGAGCAACGCCATCGGTTATATGCATCCCATCCTGCAGACCATCGTCAAGCTGCTCGTCTTTATCGTCCTGACGATCTTCGTCGACTTCTTCCTACAGAAACTGATCTTCGAACGGCTGATTAAGCACCGGCAGGACAGGAACGAATGAAATAATTGCGTTTAATATTTCATTTAAGCCGAAGAACGCCTTCTTATTGAGGGCGTTTTTTTGTACTCATAAAATGCGAAAATATGTTCGGAAGCCGGGGAGCGGACACAGAGCAAGCCGCCGGAGAACCGGTCTAGGAAAGGAGTCTGGGATGCTGAAGCGTTATCGGATCAGATCGAAAGTGAGATTTATTCTTTTCATGGCCCTGATGGTGCTGATCATCGGGATCATCGCCAGCTCCTTGCTGGGGCTGAACGACGCCGTCGGCCTGAACGCTGCCGGCCGGGCGGACACAGAAGCGGCACTGGCGGTGGAAGCCGGACCGGCCTACCGGATTGTCATCGTAAAAAGCGGCGACACCTTGTGGGATATCGCCGCCTGTTATGCCGATGAATCAACGGATCTCCGTAAAGCCGTCTGGGAGATCGAGCAACTAAACGGGATGGAGAGCGCCGCGGTCGTAGCCGGCCAGGAACTCCGCATCCCTCTCTGCCCCCGTTAAGCAGGCTTTAACCTAACTGTTTTTTCAAGGTCAGGATGTTTTTCCCGTCCTTGTACTCATAATTGACGTCATCCATGATCTTCTTGGTCAGGAAGATGCCCAAGCCTCCGATTTCCCGGGCTTCCACGGGAAGTTCCACGTTCGGATCCTCGCGGGCCAGCGGGTCATAAGGAACGCCCTGATCGATGAAGGTGATCGTCACCATGACCGGCTCTTCGGCCACCTCTACCAGCACCGTTGCCGGTCCCGTCTCCGGAGCGTAGGCGTATTTGGCGATATTGGTAAAGATCTCTTCCACAGCCAGCGCGATCTGCATTTCCGCTTTCGGCGAGCAATCCACCGACGCCAGCTTGGATTCCACGAAATCCATCACCTGCGGGAGGTTCTTCTCCGCGGCTTCGATCTCCAACTTGCTCCCGTCCTCCTTTTCCTCTTCAACGCGATCGAAAAGCAGGCTGTCCGTCTGCTCCAGAAGTTCGAGCAGTTCCTTTTTCCAATGCTCGATCTCCCTGCGGTCCTTTTCTATCTCCAAGCCGTGACGGCGGATGGAACGCCGGATCAAGCGCGTATAGCCGACGATCCGCGCCTTATTCTCCACTTCCCGCACGACGTCTTCCCGGTTGGTCCCCAAATAAGCCGCCAGCGACCGCCGCCAGAAGTTCCTGGCCGTCTCGGCATCCAGGCCCTGGAAGGCTTTGATCTGTTCCGGGTTCAGCTCGCTGAAGCCGACGAAAGCGTTAAAGATGCTTGCCAGCTCAAAGACCGGGTGGCCGACCGCCAGCGTGTCCATATCGATGAGCAACACCTCGTCGCCCTGCAGTTCCAGATTCTTGGTGTGATAATCCCCGTGGATCATATGATCGTCCTGCGGCACCGCTTCCACCAGGGCGACCAGCTTGTCTCCGGCTTCCGGCGGCAGGTAATCCCGCACGAACCGCGCCCAGTCAAGCGCCGTTTCCCGCATATCCGGGAGTTTTCCCTTCGGTACCAGCGTGCCGTGGATCCGTTTCAGCATGCCTACGTATTCCTGCAGGCACCAGTCCATCTTCTCCGGCTCGTCCGCCAGGATCTTGGAGAACGAGCGGGCATTCAGCAGTTCGAAAACGGAACCATAGCTGTCCCCGACCCGCACGACATCATAGGAGATCGCCGTCGGGATGCCCAGAATCAAAGCCAGCCGCGCCACTTCCCGTTCGTGCTGGATCTCAGCCAGCGCGTCCGCGTTCCGATAGACCTTTACGACATTGTCCTGGTCGATACGGTAGATGATCCCGTTCGAGCCCCTACCGATCTCCTCACAACCTTCTACCGATACGACCCGGTAGGCTTTCTCCACCGTCATCATCTCGGTAAATCCGGTCATCTCCAGGATCTCATAGATCTCAGGGCTGGTATTCTGAATGGTCAGTTCCGGATGCGTCTTGCGGATTCGCAGGATCACCCGGAGCCCCGCGCTGGAGATATAGTTAAGATCCGCCGCGTCTAAAATCACCGGCGTGTTTTCCCGTCCAGCCAGCGCCTCCCGCAGCTGCTCTTCGACAGCCGGCGCGTTCCCTGAATCGATTCTTCCGGTCAACGGAATCCGTACCGGCTCACTTGTCTGAACTGTCATCGTCTTCCTCCTCGCTTCCTCTACTTGCATCCTTTGTATTCCAGGCACATCATGGTCAGGTCGTCGAACTGTTCCGCTTCTTTCACAAAAGCGTCCACCGCCCGCCGGGTGTTGCGGAGGATCTGCTCCGGAGCCGCTTCCACATCCTCATTCAGCGCCTCCAGCAGCCGCTCCATGCCGAACATGCTGCCCTCTTCACACGTCGCTTCCGGCACACCGTCCGTATAGAGGAACAGTTTCGCGCCGGGTTCCAGCTCGATCTCATATTCCCGGTATTTCATGCCGGCCATCCCGCCGATCACGAAGCCGTGTTTGTCTTTATACAGTTCGAAACTGCCATCCGCTTTACGCAGGACCGGATATTCGTGGCCGGCATTGGCGGCCGTGAGCTTGCCGGTTGAGATCTCCAGGATGCCCAACCAGACCGTAACGAACATTTCTTCCGGATTATTGGCACAGATCATCGCATTGGTATCGGCCAGGATCTGCGCCGGGCTTTTTTTCATCTCGGCGTTATTCGCCAGGATGATCTTGGAAGCCATCATGAAGAGCGCCGCCGGCACGCCTTTTCCGGATACGTCGGCAATGACCATCACCAGATGGTCCTCATCGACCAGGAAGAAATCGTAGAAGTCGCCGCCCACCTCTTTCGCCGGATCCATGCTGGCAAAGATGTCGAATTCCGTACGTTCCGGGAAGGGTGGGAAGGTGCTCGGCAGCATCGCCTTCTGAATGCGGGTCGCCAGTGAGAGTTCGGCGCCGATGCGCTCTTTCTCCGCGGTAATTTCCTGGATCCGGCCCAAATAATCGTCGATTTCGCCGGCCAGGTCGGAAACGTCATCGGCCAGTTCGCCAATCTCATTGTGCGACCGCACTTCTCCCAGTTGCCGGATGACCGTTTCGCTGTCCTTGGTCTCCCGATACAGGCGGATATTCTGCTGGACCCCCCGCAGCGGTTTCAGGATATACAGATAGATGATGAGCAGGAACAAAGCCGACAGGACCACCTGATATGCCATCGCCATCCCGGTCTCTTCTGCCGTTTCCGCGTCGACCTCTTTCAGCAGCGCCGAAAGGTCATAGGTCAGCCCGATCAGGACCGGGTGCCCGGCGACTTCGTCCAGATAGACATAGTAGTCCAGATACTTGCCGGCATCCGCCAGATAAGACCCTTCATCCTTGGCCTGCCGCATCGCTTCCTGCTGGCTCTCCGACACCGTGACCTGAACGCCTAAGGGATAGACCTCTTCGTAATTCGTTCCCCGTACCGCGCCCGGATCCGCCGCGCTGAAAAGGAAGAACTGTCCCTCGTAGCTTTCGTCTGTCAACACACAGAACAGGAAACTCACGTTATAGATACGCTTAAGCTCATTGATCCGGGTGATCAGCCAGGAATAGGTGATCTCCGCGTAAAGCTTCTGGTCCGCCGCCGGGAGCGCTTCGAACTGGGCTTTGGTCACGTACTGTAAAACCATGTTCGGATGACGGCCCGTCAGGATCCGGCACTTCTGGGACGTTTTCTCCCCGGTCGCAAAAGTAGCGTCGTATTCGATATCCATCTCGTCCGGATGTTCATACCAGTACTGCATAAGCTGGCGGAAGGCCGGATATTCCCGTACGATCAGTTCTGTCTGCTCCGCGATGCCCTCTGCCAGTTCCTCGGTCTGCGCTTTCACGGTCAGCTCCGAGCGGGCGCGCTGGGTAAACAGGGTCAGGATACCTGTCGCCAGGGTGCAGATCGCGATCAGCATGGTGACCTGCGCGATGATACTGATTCGGTTTCTGTTGGTGCTCATTCTCTATTCAGACTCTCCATCTACTGCGGATTTTTCCGGGAATGCCCCATGCCCCGGACCCATTTTTTAATTATACGGGAAAAAGCCGCCGGCGGCAAAAGGAAATAGCCGCCTCCGCAAGAAACTCCTGCCGGTGAACTGCAAGCCGGACCTCGCGAAACTCACACGATGATCGGTTTCAAAGTCCAGCACTGCAGCTTCGTATGTTCGACGACGTTTCTGGCCTGAAAACCCGGTTCCCAGATGGGCCAGACGCTCCAATCATGGGTGTCATCCACATAGTCGGCAGCCGCCAGCCGGCCGGTCCGGTAGGAAACGGTCTCTTTTCCGGTCGCGACGCATGCAGCCATCATGCAGAACAGGTCGACCGGGTTCAGCCAGCTGTCCCCGACCTGATATAGAGATTTAAGCTGTTTAAAACCTTTGACGGAATCGAACTGCCTGTAAGCAGCCTCCGCGAGGTCTTTTGCCGCGAACGACGTGTCGTGAACTTCGGAAGGCACATTCTGTTCCGGTCCGTACAGCAGGTCGGGCTGCAGCGCCCGTCCGGTCAGATATTTCGTGAAGAAGGAGAAGACTTCTGACGCCGCGAACATGCGGCCGGCAATTTTGGCAAAGGTCACGTCTCCGGTAAAGGCGGCGGCATGATCGATCAGATCCTGCACGGTGACCGGCTTCGTGCAGACTTTTTCATAGGCCATCGCCTGCGTCGCCGTGATGTATTCCACGTTGTCGCGCTGCAGGGTCTCCGCGATGAAGGTGCGCAGGACAGCGATATTGTTTTCCATCTCGCCGGGGGCGCGCAGCGGCGCCGGCTGATAGACTTCCGGGTTCTTGCCTCCCACGAAATTGATCCGGTCCCAGAACACCGTCGTACAGAGATCCGTTGGATGGTCATAGAGGCTGAAGAACACGACGTCTTCGCCGGTCATATCCATGTTTTCGAAAGCGTCACGCATTTTCCGGAGCTGATCCGGGTCGTGATCCGAGCAGTAGATATTCGCCAGCCCACTCATGGTAAAGATGCCGTCATACCAGAAAGGCCGCCCGTCCAGGTTCAGGATGGGATGCGCGTCCAAATAGGTCGGCACGCCCATGGCCCTGGCCCCGGCGAACGCTTGCGGCGCCCAGGCCATACCCGGATGGCCGTAGCTGATCGGATGCTGTCCGACGAGTGCGGAGAGACGATCAAAACCCGGTTTCTCCCGGCGATAGAACTCCTCCGTGCCGTCCTTGAAGCCCATGCGGTCCAGATACTCCGATGGCAGGGGATGGACGCTGTGCGTCGTCGAATGAAAGGCCAATTCATGGTTGGGCAGGTACCGCAGGATATCCTCCCGTCCCAACTCTTTCAGCCGCTCCACTTTCTTCGTGCAGAATTTGATCGTGGCGCGCACGCCAAGCCCGTCCAGCATCTCCAGCAGTTTTAAAAATGCCTCATCGGATTCCGGCGTGATGAAATCTTCCACGTCGAACCACAGCAGGATCTTGATCTGTTTCATGGTACCAACTCCTATTCCCAGCATCTCTTTTCTTCCCGGATGGGACAATTATACCATAATGTCAGTCCCATATGGCCCGTCTCAAGCCCCGGATGGGGATAAATAAAAAGCGGCGACCGTAAATCGTACGATCGTCGCTCAGGTTTTTCTTAGCGAACCGGCTCAGCCGCTTCACAATTATTAATACAGCTTGGCCCCGGCCGGGATGGTGTCGTCCAGCAGGATGAACTGCAGGGCTTCCTCACCGTCGTAATCGTGGATCATGGAGCAAAGCATGCCGTTCGACTGCATGCCCATCATCTTACGCGGCGGCAGGTTCACGATGGCCAGCGCGGTCTTGCCAACCAGCTCTTCCGGTTCGTAATACTTGTGAATGCCGGAGAGGATCACACGGTCTTCGCCGGATCCGTCGTCGAGGACGAATTTCAGGAGCTTTTCGCTCTTCTTCACCGCTTCGCAGGTCTTGATCTTCACGGCGCGGAAATCGGATTTGCTGAATGTCTCGAAATCGACGAAATCCTGGAAGAGCGGCTCGACCTTCACTTTGGTGATGTCGAAGGGCTTCGCTTCTTCCGCTTCTTCCGCCTTCGCGGCTCCGCCCTTGCGGAGCGGCTTCATGGTCGGGAAGAGGATGACGTCCTGGATGCTCGGGGAATCGGTGATCAGCATGATCACGCGGTCGACGCCGACGCCCAGGCCTCCGGTCGGCGGCATGCCGACTTCCAGAGCGTTCACGAAATCCATATCCATCGGATGGGCTTCGTCGTCGATGCCGAGGTCGAGCTGCTTCTGCTGCTCAGCAAAGCGTTCGTACTGGTCGATCGGGTCGTTCAGCTCGGAGAAGGCGTTGGCGATCTCCCAACCGTTGATATAGGCTTCAAAACGGCGCGTGATGCGCGGATCCTTCGGGTCGCGCTTCGCCAGCGGCGAAATTTCGACCGGATGCCCGGTCACAAAGACCGGCCCGTCCAGATATCCCGGTACGTCCTCGCAGAAAGTCTCGAACATTTCGGCGATGAGCTTGCCACGGGTGAAGTCCTTGACTTCCTCTTCCTTCATGCCGGCTTTGATCGCGGCAGCGCGCGCTTCCTCGTCGGTCGTGATCTGGCTGAAATCAACGCCCGTGATCTCCTTCACGGCTTCCGCCATGTCGAGCTTCTT
>Ga0129307_1002594_pt1 | contig 13632 bp, 18 predicted proteins | sample P1105metagenome_FD_94437 | JGI IMG/M metagenome (GOLD analysis project Ga0129307, IMG submission 94437) | Capybara group fecal microbial communities from Wisconsin, USA - P1105 metagenome | ecosystem: Host-associated > Mammals > Digestive system > Large intestine > Fecal | place: USA: Wisconsin... | reverse complement strand
TGTCCGAAATGTGGGGTTTTTGAAAATCCGCTGTCCGATAACAGGGGATTCCCGAAACCGAAATGTCCGAACAGTGGGGGCTGTCAAAAACTCCAACTGTCCGAAATCACGGGTACATTTTACAGAGCACATCGTTCACATCGATGGGGTCACAGGTTCGAGTCCTGTTGCGACCACTTGGGAGCCGAACCGAAAGGTTCGGCTCATTTTGCATTCAGAAAAGGATTAACGCGGAGAACCGTCCCTGCGTGTTCTTGGAAACAGCATCAATAACATCAGGAATTATCACTTGTGCAACCATAGGTTGCGATGTGCTTAAAAAGCGCAATGGCAGGTTGGTGGAGAATGAAGGCTTTTTCTGGTAGTCTATGCTTGCACCGCGGAGCAAAAGATCATTTCGGAAACAGTAAGGAGCGTTTCGAAGGAGGGCAATCATGAGTTTTGGTAAAAACCTTCAATATCTTCGTCAGCTCAGCGCGGGTATGACGCAGGAAGCGCTGGCGGAAAAGTTGAACGTGAGTCGCCAGACGATCTCAAAATGGGAAATGGACACGGCAAATCCTGAGATGGATAAGGCGCTTGAGCTGTGCAAGATATTCAACTGCTCCCTGGATAATCTTTTCAGGGAAGAAATGGACCAGCGCAGCAGCGCTTACACGAATCTTCGCGTCGAAGTGGTTCCGGGATTTCGATATGTGGAGCATACCGTCATCAGCACGGAGCCGGAGAGCGACGCGATGGAAAGAGTCTACAAATACGCCAAGGATCGCGGGGTTGAAAACCCGAAGGTGATTGGATGGGACTTCCCCAGGCTGTCTGTCGAGCAGATCAATGTGTTCAGGATGCACGGATACACAGCCGCGTGGATTCTGCCGGATGGCCTGAACCCCGAGGGACTGGAGATCAAAGAACAGGCCGGACACCAATATGCGGCCATCCACATCGAACGGCCTTTTGACAATCCCTTTTCCACGATTCCGGGGGCCTATCATACGCTGGGAGACTATATGCGGACGAACGGGCTGGTACATGTGGAGAACGAGGTCATACCGTGCTTTGAAACCGACGGAGTTAGCATGGACGTCTACATGGCCTGCAAGTGATGAACCGTCGGAGAAAGACAGAAAATGGGCGGCTCGCGGCAGATAGGCCAACGGGGTACCGGTTAGGTGAGCGAAATATACCGTAAACGTCATGTGCATTGGACATCTGGACAGAGCACATCGTTCACATCGATGGGGTCACTGGTTCGAGTAAAGTACAGACTACCACACGGAAGCCCTTGTAAATCAAGGGCTTCCATTTTTTTGCCTTCGCGCGGGTATGCTCAATTCTGCGCCGGGTACCGCCGCTGATTAACTTGCTCCACCAACTGAGCAGGTCTACGGTGGGAGGGCTCAGTTGATGGCGGGATATAGGCTCAGTTGTCAGATTTGCCCGTTTCTCCGAAACAAGAAACCATTTTCCCTAGATGGAATTAAGTGATCAAGATGTGCGAAAGCTTCAATTTGTTCAATATCAGCTTTATCCATAAAGTGCGCATGACTTTCCTCTTCACGCTCATATACTTTCTGTTTTGCAATATAATTCTCCAGATGATCCTCCCAGTAGGCTTCCGGGGGTTTCCCCTCAAGCAATGCTTCTCTTGTGGAGAATCCGTAGGTTTCCATAATCTCCCATTTCAACGTTGCCATGTTGTCTCTGAGCGCTGTCAGGGCTTCTTGCTGCTCCATCGAATCAAGATGAAGTGCTTGCCCACGACTCACATAAAACTTGTTCCCATACATCATTGTTGAAATTGGAATGACTGGTACCTTGGCTTCTCTGGAAATCCGATAAACCCCTGAATATAATTTTCTGACAATCTGGTTTGGACTCATATTCCAAACAGCCTCAGGGAAGATCATCACGTTTCCACCCAGTGCCAGTACTCTTTTTGCTTTTTCGATTGATGCCGCACGGTTCTCTTTGTCATAACGATCAACCAGAATGATACCTGAAGCCCACAAAGCAATTCCATCCGATGTGTAAAGAAGTTCACGCCATGCATTTGTAAGCAAATATGACTGTTCACCCGCAAGCGATATTGACCAGGCAATATCTTCACGAGAGTAAGTATGTGTCACAGCAAATATCTTAGGGCCTTTGGGCAATGGTTCTTCCCTGAACAATACACCTTCCACTTCAGTTAACGGGCCTGAAAGTCTGCGGACCAAAGGATATATCATCCGGCGAAAGACCAAGCCCCTTTTCGTGACCGTTTTCTTCGGATCATTACTCGTTAAGTACTTCAAGAACCAGTTCATGAATGCAACCCCTGGGCTTCTTTCTCCAACGCCCTATAGTCCACTTTCCCCGCCCTGGTAATAGGCATTTTCTCTATAAATACATATTCGTCAGGCCAGTGACTGTCCGGCAAGTGTTCATGGGCATATACTTCAATCTGTTTTTGAGCATTTTCTGCGATTGCTGTTTTATCGGACAAGACGATAAATGCAACCGAACGATATGCCAGTATTGTATCTTTTATTCCGACAACCGCACATTCATGAACCAGTTTGTTGCTTATAAGAGTTTCCTCAATACGCATGGGATATACTCTTACCTGTATTTTGTCTGACGTGAGTCGTGAATATATCCGTTTAATTCTTCCGGTGATTTTTATGATCCCGTCACGTGAAATTGTTGCCAGGTCATGGGTCTTTAACCAGCGGACTCCGTCTCTTTCAAAGATGACATCACTTGTTTCTTTTTCATTTTTATAATATCCATTCATCAATGTTTCCGCAGAAAGACATAGTTCGCCTTCTGTATCATATCCATATTCTTGGGATTCGTCATCCGGATTTACCACTTTAACATTTACATTTCCTAAGGGAATCAATCCGTCAGTTTCATTATCCGGTGCAAGCAAAATTGCAGCTGACGTCTCAGTCATGCCATATCCATTCAGCAAAGGAATATTGGCATTTCTATCTCTGAGTTTTTCCGTTATAGATTTTTCCCATACTTTGTTGGTTTCTTCGCCGCCATACATTATCGATCGAATAAAAGACAGATCATTATTTGTCTTCTGTGTGGATTCTACCAAGTCCTCTATCAGTAATCTTCCGGTAAGTATTTGGTTTATCTTTTTTTTCAGAATCAATTTTGTTCCAGCTTCTGGACTAGGATCAGGTGCCAGAACTAATACTAATGTATGGCATAGTGGACCGTGACAGCATGAACTTGCACCAAAGGCTAAAAAAAGAGGAACCCCAAATAAAACCCGGTCATTTTTAGAGAATGATGTTATTCCGCATTGATTGACTTTCAGAAAATTGACATAATAGGAGTTCATAGCCTTATTGCTGAGCATAACTCCCTTTGGTACACCAGTAGAACCACCTGTATACTCAATCAAAGCCATATTATCAGGTATAATATCAACACTGGTAATATTTCCCTCACCTGCTTTGATGAAATCTTTCCAAGGGATTCCCTTTTTGTTCAAATGCCTGTTTTTATATCCTACGGCAAGTTTCAGCGGGGTCGGCATTGAAAACTCCAAAGGCACCGTTATGATTTTTTCAACGGTACTTTTTTCTGCCGCCTTTTCGATTTGCTCATATGCAATGCTTACAGTAAAAACAATTCTGCTGTTTGTCGTTGTCAACTGGTCGTGTAAATCCTGTATGGGAGAAGTAAGTCCCATCCAATTGCTAACAGCGCCGATCTTGTTTATAGCATACAAAAGGAAAATGAATTCTGGGGTGTTAAGAGGACATACGCTTACAATATCTCCCTGCTTTACGCCAAACTGCTGAAGGGCAACAGCAGTCCTATCTATTTCTTCAAACAATTTTCCGTAGGTGATCTTTTTACCAAAGTAATCCAGCGCAATACTGTCATGCTGATTTTGATTGCATTTCTGCAGATAATCAAACATGCTGCAATTGGGATCCCGAGCCTCCGGGGCATTTTTCGAATAGTACTTCAGCCATGGCTGGTCAACGCTTGGAAAGCCGGTCATTGTAGCACCACCCTTCGACGACAGGATTAAGGAAATTATATGTGCCTCTGTATTGTTGGGCAAGGGGGTTAACGCCATAAATTGCTGTTTTCACATAAAAACAAAGCCGTTTCCGACTCTGCTGTGTCCGTATCAGGCTGTTTTCTGTAGCAGTGATTCTGCCGCGACTTTGAACTTGATGCTGATTTCGTAATTCTTACCAACCTCGACCCGCTCAATCAGGTGAGAAAACGGCGGCTTGCGGTTCATCAGCATCGGCGGAGGAAAGCCTGAACCCGTTGTGTTCATCAAGACCACTGATGCAGCATTCGCCTATAATCAGCGGACCTACCTGAACACCCAACATACCAAGGAAAGGCGGTACGCTCAGCGTCACGATTTTTTCGAAGGTGTGCAGGAAAACGATGAGGGAGAAACCATCAGCCGGGATGAGAACCCGATTCTGGAATGCCAGGAGACCGGATACAAGGAAACCGAAGTGAATGACCTACGCGACCGGATGATCGCATACGTCAACAAGCGGTTCCCGAAGAATCCGCTCTATGGCAAAGTGCTGGAGCAGTACCTGAAAAATGGGTACGGCACCCGCAAGATTGGTGAGGAACTCGGCATCAAGGAACGAGCCGCACGGTTCTTCTTGGATCAGGCCAAGCCGATTGCAGCGGAATATTGCAGCCGGTTTGGACGGTAATACAACAGCGGCACCAGAGCAAAATCTGGTGCCCATTTTTGTGTACGGCTGGCGTTGTGTACGGCTGTGTACGGCACTTGTGTACGGCGTACACAGAGGGGTACACAGCCGTTTTGAGTACCTTCCCTGAAGAATTTCAAAATGCTGAATCCTTTGATTTCAAAGGGCCGGATGCCTGTTACCCCGTACTCAGCGGTTTGTAATTCCTACCATGGTGGGAGAGCACTTCGTTCACATCGAAGGGGTCGTTGGTTCGAGTCCAACTGTCACCACTGAAAAATCCGGTAGGCGTTCAAGATCAACGCTTGCCGGTTTTTTTGCGTACCCTTTTGCGTACCCCTGCAGGCGAATCGTTCACATCCACCGATCAGCGAACATGACCACATTCTTTGCATTCGATCTTGCTGAATGGGTTACGTGTTTTACAGTTCGGGCAGACCCAGTAATTCGTAGCAGTCATCTGAACTCCACCATCTTCCGTCTGAATCCCCATGGATACAGATGGAGCGCTGGAAGCAACAGCATTGTTTTCGATGAATGTCAAAATAATAGCGCCAACTACATTCAAGGCACAAATGACCGCACAAGCAGCACAGAAAACAGTTGCCTGAATGTTTATGGTCGTGCTTGTTCCGAGAAGCCGCGCTGCGTCGCGGTCAAGATGATTGAGCGAAGTGAAATAGAAGATAATCGTCAAAACTCCAAAGATGCCCGCCATTACATAAAGGAACTTTTTCATGCAAACCCCTCCCTGAAAAGATTTTGACAGTTTTTTACTCTGCCTCAAATGTGATGCTTACGCTTGCGCTTACTATCAGTTTTGCCGACTGAACTACCGTTCCGGTATCATCAGCTTCCTCCACAACATCGTCCATTCCTCTAGCGTATACATTTCCGATGTCGTTCTGGTAGCTGTAAACGCCGCCCTCGGTAATATTCTCAATCCTGGTGATTTTCAATCCTGAGGCTTCTGCAAGGATCTCTGCTTTATTCTTCGCATCTGCTACAGCCTTCTTCATGGCTTCGGTTTTCGCTTCCTCGGTATCGGAAGCGGAGAAAGAGATACCATTCAGAGTATTCGCCCCAGCTGCAAAGCAAACATCGATCAGAGCGCCGACGCTTTCCATGTCCGTGACCTTGATAGCCAGTGTGGAGCTGGCGTTATAGGCGGACAGCTGCTCTTGGTCGCCGGAATAGTCATACAACGGATAGATGTTGATAAAGTCCGTGTTGATGTTTTCTTCTTTCACATCCTTGTCAATCAAGGCTGCCCGGATGGCAGCAATGGTTTCATTCACTTTCTGCTGTGCTTTCAGAACATCCTTATCCCGGGCATTCACTCCCAGAGAGATGATGGCGGTATCTGCGCTGACGCGGACTTCGCCGGTGCCGTTGACCGTGATCTTTGTATCAGCCAGCGCCGTAGCGGCGGATATTGCTAGTATCAGGGCCGCGATTATAGCAATCAGTTTTTTCATTTTGGTTCCTTCCTTTCTCATCTATCAATCTTCCTCTGGGCCAGACGGATAATCCGAGTGGCTCACTTTGAACAGCTGACCGTTCTTGAACCATGCGCGGCTGTTGTAGGGAGAATACCAACCCTCAGAGATATTGTCCAGGAAGGTATCAGCATTTCCTTCGTTGTCCGCGTAGTCCAGAAAAACGAAGTCATCAGGCAGTGGAAGCTGAATTGTTACATCTCCAAGATATTTGCAGGGTGACCAATCGTTGACGACGCTTCTGCACTCAGTATCTGAAACAGGCTCAAAGACAATATATCCAGGAAAGTCTTCCAGCATAATCAGCTCATATGCGGATATTTCAAAACTGTCAGGGGCTTCGTTGAAATCACCGTCGTCCACCAGTTCCCGACTGTCCGCAAGTTCCTGTGCCGGATGTTTTGCATACGTACCGGATTCATCTGTTTCTCCATCTCCGTCAGAATCGTACCAGCCATGAATCCGAATGTATCCGACAGTGTAGGTTTCTCCCTGGACGAGGATTCTGTCCCCCTGCTTCAGGTTTTCGATTGTTTCCCGATTGTACAGGTCTTCCGCATAGAGAGATAATGTGAAATATCCTCTCTCCAGATGTCCCGCATCCTTGACACCGATGCAGTAGTCACCATCCGGTAATCCATCCCAGGCAACTTCCTTTGGGACAATTATCAGATCAGAATCATCGTTCCAACCGACGCGAACAGCCCCTTCTGCCATAGCCTCATGCTTTTCGACCAACGATGCGGTCAGGCTCCAAAATCCTTCCGCATTGCTAATCTCGTAATTCTCCATCCCGCCGATGCACAGCCACTTTGCTTCAAAACGGACACCGCCACGTGTTCCGTCAGTAAGGCAGAAAACAATTTGGGGGTACCAGTCCGTGATGGACTCATTCACCTTTTCACCAACCCGGATTGCGTTGACTGCGTTCCACAACTGAGCAATCTCATCTGGATCATCCGTGGTGAATTCACTGGTGGAGAAGCCATAACCATCGGTGTAGTAGACCTTCCCAATGGTAATGCCCTGATCCAGCTTTTTCTGTATTTCACCCAATTCCGTCATGGACTGTATCGATGCCGGGGTCTCCTCTGCAAAAGAAACGGAAACCATCAGCAGCAGAATCTCCATCAGCAGACCGACTACCTTTTTCAGCATTGTTGTCATCATCTCCTGTCAGCCGTTTCTCCGGTCACAATATATGACGTCAGGAGTCTATGGAAAGTTCCCCGAAAATAGTAAATCTGGAGCAGATCACAACCTGCTCCAGAAATGAGGAATTGTATTATTCCCAAATATCAATAGATCCGGTCTCTTCGCCTTTAATCCACCATAGCTTATTCTGATCAACCCGAACGAATACGGATTCAGCCCCAGCGGGAACCTTCGCGGCGATCTCCTCAGCGGTGATGTTCCCGCCCATGGGCGACTGAACAATAATCTCCAGCTTTGCCGCCTTTGCCTTGCTGACTTTCTTCTCCGCTTTGGTCTTTACTGCCTTGGCTGTTTCCTTGGCCTTCCGGGATGCCTTGGCTGCAGTCTTTTTTACTTCGATCTTCTCCGCAGTAATGGCATCAGCGACATCAACGCCGAACTCTTCCTTGACTTTGGCAGCAATCTTGGCGCTGACCTTCATCCGTCCGTTTTCCATATGCCCGATAGCAGACGTGGCGATTCCGAGCTTCTTTGCCAGAGCAGATTGAGACAGTCCTTCTTTGGTACGCAGTTCCTTGATGTTCATTACCTATGCCTCCGGATTACTTAAATTTGACAGCTGTGCCATAGGCCATAATCTCAGCTGCACTCTGCATGATGGATGAAGTGGAATAGCGGAAACAAACAATGGCGTCTGCACCAAGCTGTTCTGCTTCAGCGATCATTCGATCTGTGGCGATCTTCCGCGCCTTATCCATCATCTCATTGTACTTGGTCAGTTCACCGCCGATCAGCGTTTTCAGCCCTGCACCGATATCCTTAAAAGCGTTCACGGTCTGAATCGTGCTGCCCTTCACGAGACCAAGCATCTCTATTTCTTTTCCGGAGACGTGTTCAGTCGTGACAATCAACATTCTCAGTTCACCTTATCCTTCAGCGCCTTGCCCGCTTTGAAAGCAGGAGCCTTGGCGGCCTTAATCTTTACCACTTCACCCGTCCGGGGATTGCGTCCTTCACGGGCGGCGCGTTCCTTCACGCTGAAAGTACCAAAGCCAATCAGCTGTACGGGTTCACCCTTGGCCAGAGCATCGCCGATGGCAGCGATAGCAGCATCCAGAGCGATGCCTGCGTCCTTCTTGGACAGTCCAGCTTCTGCGATTTTCGCGATCAGTTCACCTTTGTTCATGAGATACTTCCTTTCTGCCCTGCGGGCTTTGAATTACAAGGAATTATAGCATGCTGTCTAGTAATTATGCAAACCTTAACTCGTCTAGCGTATATCGAATCACTTCGTCGAGGGAATCATCTTCATCCTGTTTCGTCAACTTCGAAAGCCAGGGATGGGATTCTTCCCATGATTCTTGTGTTTCTTTTGTCTCATCATTCATGGAACAGTCACCTCTCTGAATTATTCAGAACCGCAACAGATTGTAGCCCTGTCTAGGCGAAAATACAATATCTGATCTGGTCAGCCTATGCCTTCGGATACCAGTACCATTCTTCATATTGTGGTATTTTTTCCAGTTTTATAAATTGCTGAGTATCGAAGTAATAACCAGAGAATCTAACCCCGTCAGTCACAAAAAAGTACCTTGTATTGATTTCCCGAAGATAATTCTCTGCCTGAGCATGGGCTGCTTCATCAATTCCAATCAGAGATGCTTTGCACTCAACAACGGCCATAATAAGATCATCAGCATCAAGAATGCCAATGTCGATCCTTTTCCGACTACCAGCTACACCTAGAGACCCCAATGCTCGTTCAACGATTATCTTATGTATCTAATAACATGCTTCATATTTTGAGGATTGAAAGAGTAAATGCAATTTGTATGGTCAAACTTGCATTTACCTCCGAAAACTTGCATTAAGTCTTTCAAGTCACAACCAAAGCATCATTTGAATAAAACCGTGCAGATTATTCAGAAAGACTGGAAATCAAGGCAAAGATCCGATATAATAAATTGTCTCTTATGTGCAACTGTTATCTGACTGTCGAAGGAGCATGAAACGTGGTCAAAAACAACGTTGAAATCGATATAAAAGTCATGTGCATTGAAGCCGGAACAACACAGGCCAAGCTGGCGCAACAAATCAAGACTACACCTGCCTACGTCAATCGTGTGATCCGGCAGAAGGAAACGGTTGTCAACAAAACCTTTATCAGCATGGTCGAAGCTTTGGGCTATGATATTCAGCTGACCTATGTGAAACGGGCTGAAAACGAACAGGACGGTGATCAATGATGAACGACAGGATTCCCGCTCTGCCTGATGCGCTTCTGTCCCTGATCCGACATGGAGAGAATTATCAGGTCGAATACAAGGAAGCCAGAACGGATCTGCCAAAGTCCCTGTTTGATTCCGTCTGTGCGTTCTCCAATCGGGAAGGCGGCGACATTTTTCTCGGCGTTCACGATACCGGCGTAATTTTCGGCGTTGATCCTTCTTCAGCAGCAAAGCTCATCACAAATTTCGTTACACTGGCCAACAACAAGGATAAGATCTTCCCGCCGCTCTATCTGACAGCCAGAGAGTACCTTTTCGCCTCTGACGGCAGCTTCTCAGGGTGTGGACAAGAATGGCAAACTGATCCAGGCGCAGCCCGGTGAATACCATATCATCCACATTCACGTTCCCGTCAGTCCGTCAGTCGTTCGTCATAAAGGTCGGATCTTCGACAGAAATGACGATGCGGATATGGATATCACCGACCTGTCTGACCGGGTCTTCCAGTGCTATGCCCGCAAGCAAAGCACCTATTATGTCAACAAGGTTTATCCGCATTGGGGCGTATCCGATCTCCGTGCTGATCTGATTGACAAAGCCCGGGAGATGGCAATCACCCGGAACAGCTGTTTGATAAGCAGCGTCATCCCTGGGCGGATATGGACAATGAGGAACTGCTCCGAACGAGCGGTCTGATCCTGACAGACGAAGAAGGAAGAACCGGCATCACCCTGGCGGCGGTTCTGCTGTTCGGCACGGACAATATGATCGCCTCGGCCTGTGCGCATCACAAAACAGACTGCATCTACCGCGTCTATAACGTGGATCGTTACGACGACCGTGAGATTATTCTGACAAACCTGTTGGAATCCTATGAGCAGATGTTCGCCTTCGGACAGAAGCATCTGAATGATCTGTTCGTGCTGGACGGCATCCAGAGCGTCAGCGCCAGAGACAAGATCCTTCGCGAGATCATATCGAACTCCCTGGCGCACCGGGATTATTCCAGCGGTTATGTGGCAAAACTGCTGATCGAGCGAGATAAGATCACTGTGGAAAACGGCAACCGAGCGCACGGCATCGGCGCGCTGGACTTCAGAAGCTTTGAGCCCTTCGCTAAGAATCCCGCCATCAGCAAAGTCTTCCGTGAAATCGGATACGCCGACGAGTTGGACTCCGGCATGCGGAACAGCTATAAATACACCATGATGTACAGTGGCGCGGAGCCGGAATTCATCGAGGGCGACGTGTTCAAAATCATCATTCCCCTCTCCTTTGGCTCCATGACAAAGGTCGGTCCGGGGACTTCACCTGTGGCAAGTGCGCAAGTCAGTGGTGAAGTTGGTGGTGAAGTCAGTGGTGAAGCCGGAGAAAAACCGGTAACCGTAAACCTTGATATACAGAGAGTCAATGCTCTTTTGCAATATTGTGAGGAAGCGAGAAGCCGCATTGAAATGCAGGAGTTCTGCGGCATCAAATCGCAGGATTATTTCAGACGTAACATCCTTTTACCGCTGCTGGAAAGCGGCAGGCTGAAGCGTACGATCCCAGACAAGCCCAACAGCAGCAAGCAGAAGTATGTCAGGGCGTAGGCTGAAAAACCACCTTCTACAGGCTGCAGACCATATCCGACGCGGAAGGGAGGGCTTTAATGGAGCCGTATCGAATCGTCAACTTTATCATACAGTCTGCCTACCTGATCATGCACCTTCTGTTTATCATGGTTCTGTTCCGCAGGAGGCAGTCTTCTCCGGTATGGACTTGGTTTTTCTGCTTCTGCATTGCGACATGGGTGTGGGTTTCAGGCAGATTTCTGGAGACGATTGTGTATCTGTTCTTTCCCACGAACAACGGTTTCTATCAATTTGCGGCGAACTATCAGTATATTGGAGACACGACCGCGGCGGCTTTTTATCTTTTGTGGGTACTCTATCTGTCCGGACAGGATCGCCTGGCTTCATCCAGATGGTTTCAGGTGTTGGTTTTCTTCAGTCCGTTCATTACATGTTTATTGGTGTTCACCAACCCATGGCATCATCTATTTTATACGAAGCTTGATATGGGGCAGCGCGTAGGTCATGGTCCGCTTTTTATTCCCTGTCTTTTGGGGTCTTTTCTATTACTGCTGGCAGGCTATATTGTCTCTGTCCGGTTTGTTCTCAGGACTGGGCGTGACCGGCTGAGGCAGCTTGTCATGTTTTCCCTGTTCCCGCTTCTTCCGGTTGCGGCAATCCTTATTCGGTCCATCAGCGGCATTGACCGTTTTGATTACACACCGATCGTCATGACCGTTTGCATCGCCAGCCTGTATCAGATCATCTTTAAGCGTCACTATGTCAACATCGTTTCTCTGTCAATCCGGGAAGTCATCGATCAGACGGAACACCCCATCGGCATATATGATTCGTCAAAAGGGAATTGGAGCTATGTCAATCGCGCCGCAGCATGTGAATATGAAGGGGTTATGCGGCAGCTGACCGCGCGATTTCCCAATGTGCCGGCCAAACTCGAAGATGACTTTGATGGCAAACATATGACTGCTGACGTCATGCCTCTAGCCGGCGGCACATCCATTCTGGTTGCCGCTACGGACATAAGTGAAATCTACCGGGAGCAATCTGTTCTGGAAGACCAGATCCGCAAACTGGAAGCCCTTCACAGGGACCTTGACGACGCAAGGCGAAACATCAATGCCTATCTTGAGACCTTACCGGATCCGGAAAAGATCCGGCGCAAACAGGACCTGATAGCCTCCACACGGAAACTGGCCGACGATGTATTCCGGCGAGTGGAAGAAAACCTCCATACGGCAAAGTCGGATCCTGGAAACGCGGAGGCGGCGCTCCGGGAGAATCTGGACCTGACGCGGCAAAGCATCGAAGCGATCCGAAACGCCGTGACGCAGCTCAGAGGAGAATGACAATGGAACAGTTTGAGCAGGCCTACCGATTATTGCCGGATACGGTGATCATTACGGATGTTTATTGGTATGTCCTCGATTACAATCGCCCGGGGCCGTTTGAAGGGCTAAAAAAGGGGAAAAACCTTTCCCGGTATATGCCGGACTGCAGGGACATGCCCTGTGATGTATATGCCTGTCAGGGCAGGGTTTACCAGCGCAGCATATCGAATATAAGCGCGAAAGGTATTCAGGGCGGGCATGTCGTTTATCTCGTTGATATTACGGAAAAAGAGCGGCTTGTCGACCAGCGCCGCCAAAGAAGAGTAGAACTGGATGCTTTAACGCAGAAACAGATGCATGCGAATGCGGAACTGGAAGAATATGCCCGCCAGGTCAAGATGCTGACTGACTATGAAGAACAGCTGCGCATCGCGCGGACGATCCATGACGGAGCGGGACACGCGATTACCGCGCTGAACACGATCTCCCGGATGTGCCTGCAGCTTCGGGACAGCGATACGGAGAAATACAACAGTCTGATCGATGATGGCATCGGAATCTGCCACCGCGTGGAAAAGGATCGAACCGGGAGCGATTACAATTCACTGGCGGAAATGCTGGAGGTGTTTCGAAGTACCAGCCCGTTTCCGATCCGTCTGCGTATTACCGGAGATGAGCCGCCCTTTGCCTCCGGCTTGTATGATGTGGTTCTGGGTGTTTGCAGGGAGGCGTATCACAATACCCTCTCACATTCCATGGCGGATCAGCTGGACATCCAGGCGCATATGACACAGGGGAAACTGACGCTGCGAATTACAGATAACGGGCATTTTCACGGTGTCCTTGAAAAGGGATTCGGCCTGAAAACCATGGAGGAAAACGTCCGCAATTCGGGCGGTCAGGTTCACTTTGAGGCGGAAGAAGACAAGGGCTTTGGCATTGTAGCAGAATGGGGGTGCACGTCAATTACCCACGACTGAAGTCGCGGGCTTGTGAAAACGAGTCCGGAGTTGACTAGCCAGAGATCTGCGGGATCTACGTTGAGAGAGTCATAACACCCATGGACATATCACCTAATCTGCGGCTCTGTTGATCGTCATTAAACGTTCTGCTGGGTAGGAACAGTGTGGCGGTCGTGACAAGCT
>Ga0129307_1002593_pt1 | contig 13647 bp, 13 predicted proteins | sample P1105metagenome_FD_94437 | JGI IMG/M metagenome (GOLD analysis project Ga0129307, IMG submission 94437) | Capybara group fecal microbial communities from Wisconsin, USA - P1105 metagenome | ecosystem: Host-associated > Mammals > Digestive system > Large intestine > Fecal | place: USA: Wisconsin... | reverse complement strand
TGGCGCGAAACGTCCTTGATTTCGGTTCGAATCCGAACGTTCCCATGGGTGACAGCCACACCCACCTCCAGACCAGATGTGGAACTCAAGCCTCGAAAGAGCCCGTGACAGCCGGAGAACCACTCAAAGGAGATAGTATGAGAAAGATTATATTGGCAATAGCAATGTGTATCACGATGGCCTTCCCGGCCTCAGCGATGACGCAGGAAGAGACAGACCTTCTGGCGACCATCATCGCACTGGAGGCCAAGGGAGAGCCGCAGGAAGGACTGCAGGCTGTGGCAGAGGTAGTCATCAACAGGATGGAGTCAGAAGACCCGTACTGGCCGGATTCTATCACGGGGGTCCTCAGCCAGAGGGGGCAGTTTGCCACATGGCCTTACCGCAATAAGCCCTATGCCCTGCCGGGGGAAGAGGAGTACAAAGCCATAGAGGCGGTGCTCCAGGGAGAGCGTGTCCTCCCGGAAGACTATGTGTTCTTCGCCAGGAAGAAGCACGGATGGATGCATGACTGCGTCAAGATAGGGCATCACTGGTTCGGGAGGTAATATGATTATCACAAATGCCGTGTCCATTGTTGTAGCCCTGTCCTCTGTATGGTGCCTTATCAGAGGGGATATATGCCTTGCTAACTATTACATGTCGGCGGCGCTTTATCTGCTTTTCTGCGGAATGATGTTTAGGTGATGGGCTTCAAGGTTAACGAAAAAATCAAGGCTAAGTGCCCTCTCTACGAGGACGTCATAAGGACCAACAACGGGACTCTGGCCGGGGTCCAGTGCAGGTTCTTCTGTGATAACTTTGGCTTTGACGCCCACACTATCATCCGGGTCCGGGATTACTCTGAGGTCCGGGACCTGAAAGAGATATTCTGCGACGACATGTATAAGACGTGCCCTTACTATCAGGTATGGCTCGAAAGACATAAAAAAGAGGCCCTGTGATGGGCCTCTCTTTTTAGGCTGTGTGTTCGATGTCGTAGAGCTTACCGAGCACCGTGTTCAACCTCTTAGCCAGTCGGACCTTGCCTTCCTCTTCAAGCTCATACATAAGCCTGGAGACAATGCGCATTGCCTGCTCAATCCGTTCTTTCTGTTCTCTGGTCATGTCGTCACCTCCTTAATCTCCGATGGAAAAGTAGCTTTCCCAGTAGTTCCCTTCTGCATCCTGGTAGAGATTCCAGTCGCCGTATGCGGCCATCTCGTAATCGATATGTGTGAGGCTCTTTTTGGCCTGCGAGTACATGATGCCCTTCTCCTGGCAGGCCTTGTAGTATTCCTTGATGTCCCGGGCTTTGCTCCATCCTTCATGCTTCATCGTCATACCTCCAGTTTACCGAATACCAAGTGCATCCATCACGATAGGTGAGGAGCCATTCCTCGATTGCATACTGCTGTTCGCCGTCGGTGCTGTGTGGATTGAATTCCGTTACCGGAATGATGCGCTCCACTGTGGTCCCGTCTGCGTATTCTGCTCTTGCTTCCCATGCTCCCATGGTGCTACCTCCTTAAAGCTCATTGGTAAGATACCTGTCTATGTGCTGAATGGTGTCGTATACGGATATCGGGTTATCAATTCCATCTGCTACAACCTCGGTCCTGTTGTAGACCCCCTCGGTGATGTCCAAGCCGTAGACGGACCCGGTCTCAGTGTCCATGGTGATTTTGATTGTAAATTCTTTTCTCATGTCATGCCTCCTTCCTGAATTCGTAGAAGCGGGGAAGCCCGCCCTTCTTGATGAGCCTGTACTCTTTGCCGGTCTCGATGTCCTCCCAGACGGCCTCACCGTCCCTGGTCCTTGTGGTGGGTTCGCAGGTTACCATGTCTCCCCTGCACCAGAACCAGTCCCGGAAGACCATGCTGTATGTGGTCATTGCGTTCATTGCTGTACCTCCTTCTCATCAAATGCGTCGAGTTGTACCTTGAGCATGTAGTGCAGTTTTCCCCACTTTTTGGCGTCGGTCCCTTGTCCGATAATCGTGCAGGCGAGCATCAGGTCGCAAACATCGATTCTTTTCAGCTTCAGTGTCATCGTCTTCTGGTTTATCATTGTCATACCTCCTTTGATTTTTGGTATGGCTCCCGGCGGTATCGGGCCGCTTGTCATCCTCTGCGGGAGCCTGTGGTTACTTGCTTGCGTTCCTGCCGGATTCGATGTATTCGATACAGTCGATGATTTCTTCCGGTGTCATTCCGTGAGCCCTTAACCACTGAATCAGTAAAAGCATTTCTCCTTGTGCCATTTGGTACCTCCTTATTCGGTTTTTATTGTGCTGTGCATCTCCTCGATGCGCCTTAAGGATACACGATAACGTGTAACGTGGTCAAGCGGATTTTGCACGGAAACGTGTATTTCGTGATTTTGCACGATATCGTGCCAAGAATGTTGTGGAAAATGCACTATAGCGTGTACGGAGGGCGTTGTGTATACTATATAGGGATTATGAAAAGGAGGTGCTTATATGGCAGTGACAGAGGCAAAGAGAAACGCCAACGACAGATATAATGCAAAATGCGATTCCATTATTATCAGACCATTGAAACAGGTCGGTGACAGAATAAGAGCGGCGGCAAAAGCCTCCGGGAAAAGCCTGCAGGGATACATCCTGGATGCTGTTGACGAGCAGATTAAAAGAGATGAGGGCGGAGAGGAGATGCCACAGACTCTCATGCCGAACTTAATCAGATGGCTGAAAGAACACGGACACAGCGATGACGATATAGTGCAGTGCTTAGAATCGCTTGGTAGCTGAAAGAGAAGATTCACTTAGGAGGCAGGTCTACGGACCTGTCTTTTTTGTTGTCTCCCGTGGGCGTAAAGCCATCTCAGGATATGTCATCATGGATGTATGTATGAGATATCCGAAGAGATGAACAAAATAGCGAAGAAGGTGATGAGCGCACACCGTGACCTGCATCTACTGCAGGATATGGAGGTGCGCTTTGTGTACCTGCAGTGCGATAAGGAAAAGGTATCATCCGGGAAGACTGTATATGGCGAGTGCCGGAAGGTGACGGACGTCTACAAGGCCCTGGTGCCGTATGACTTCATCATCGTCTTTTATCCTGCGGCAGATGCCATGACGGACAAGCAGAAAGAGATACTGATGTACCACGAAATGCTCCACGCAGGTGTGGATGAGAACGGTAACATGACCATCATCCCGCACGATGTGGAAGACTTCCGGGTCATCCTGGACAGATACGGCCTGGACTGGGCAGGAGGGCACGATGGCACGAAACCCTAAGCAGGATGCAAACTTGATTAGGCTAAGCCCGACAGAAGCCCGAAAAAACGGGCGGAAGGGAGGCAAGGCCTCGGGACGCTCCAGAGGGGCGCTGAAGACGTTCAAAGAGGCGCTCAAAGACGGCCTCACCGCCGACGAGCAGGCGGTCATGCTTGAGGCTTTGAAGCGCAATGCGAAGCGTGGAAACCTGCCGTCCCTGGAGTTCCTGCTGAAGATGTTGGATGAGCATCCGGAGACGGGAAACAACGCAGACACAACGGTGACGATAAAAATAGAGGGGGGAGATTATGGCGACTAAAAGCTTTGATGATTATGTGAACGGCAAGAAGAAGGAAGAGAAGAAGGCTGTCGACTTTAACAGCTACGTCGCCGACCACGCCAACGATATCATAAAGCCACAGAGCGCACCAGGAGCCACACAGACGGCCAAGAAGGCAAGGGGCATAGACTTCAACGAAATCGTCCGCCACGGGGCAGGAAAGGCCATCAGAGAGGCTCAGGAGACGACACGCAGGGACCATGTTGGTAGCGGGAGAAGCCTCGCTGATTTACCTGCCGCATCTCCGGTGACGCCGCCTATCAAATTGTCCGCTGACAACAAACTTTCAGCGGAGGCATTTGAAGAGGCACAGAACCGGTTTGGTGGGCAGACGCTTGTATCCGGGGTAAACCCTGCCTCACACAGCGTCAGGGTACCGGACATCCCGTTAAACAGAGACCTGTATCGCAGGGCTGTCATCGAGCCCCGCAAGGCTGAGATGCAAAAATCCATAGATGATGCCATAGCCCTTGCCACAGAGCATCCCGCCTTGGGAGGTATGCTTTCTGTTGCTTCCGGGATACCAGGCAGTGCAATGACATTAGCAGAAACGGCCCGGGCAAAACTGGCGGGAGAAGAGACCGACATAAACAAGCCGATGTACCGCCTGCAGAGACAGTCCACAGCATTCAGAGAGGGTATGACGCAGGGCATCAGGGATAGGGTCGGCGCAGAGGACGACAGCTTTGCATCCAAGGCTGTCGACTTTGGCGTAGGCACCGGACTCTCCATCGTGGAGACTCTCATCAGGTCTACATTGCTCACCCCGGCAGGAGGCGCCGTTCAGGCAGGACTTTCAGCCGGTGCACAGGAATTCATCCGGCAGAAGGAAAACGGCGCTGATGACCTTCACGCAATCGCAACCGGCGTTGCTTACGGCGTGGCGGAGGACGTTTTCGAGAAGTTCAGTCTGGAAGGCCTTGCGGCGTTCAGAGACCGGCCTGTGGACAGCATTAAGCAGGCGGTGCTTAACATCTTGCGGCAGGCGTTCACGGAGGGCTCTGAAGAGTTCGCAACAGACTGGGCGAACGCCGTGTCAGATTATGTTATCAACCGGGACGATTCGGAGTGGACGAATGGCTATAACCGGTACATCCAAGAAGGTAAGGATGACATTGGCGCAAAGTGGAACGTGGTCATGGACACTCTCACGGATGCGACGGTCTCTTTTCTCGGTGGTGCAATCTCCGGCGGACTGCTCGGTGGCGGCGCTCAGCTTATGAATTACAGGACAAACACACGGTCCGGGGAGCAACTCATGGAAGAAGGTCAAGGCTTCACGAGAGATGAACTCAAAGAGGCCGCAGAGTCTATTAAGGACAGCCCGGAAGAGTACGGCGGTGCGAACGCCAGAGAGGCGCTACAGCAGGCAAGGGACACCAAGGAGCTTCTCAGCAGGCTTTCCAAGAAAGAGACGCTGACTCCCACGGAGCAGGGAGCGGCCCTGACAGAGATTGAGAAGACCGTTCGGGCGGCAAGTTCTGCTCCCGGCGTCACAGCCAGAGCAAGCGTGTTCCCGGAAGAGGCCGAAAAGATTTACAAAGACAACGCCAAGGGCATTAAGGATATCGTGCCATATGACCGCTACATGCGGCAGGCATATGAGGCAGGCCTCAACAGAGAGAGCCTGGGCGAAGCTCTGAACGACGAGGGCTTTGCTGAGTTCTACAACAGCAACAAGGACGCCGTGGATGCCATGCACCGGGAGGGCTTCAAGACTCGCAGTCAGCAGATTGAGGAAGGCGCCGCTGAGTTTGGCGAAACGGCAGGTAAAATCTACCGGGATAACTTTGACGGTGGAAGCATAACAGAGTACAATAAAAACATGGGCATGGCCTTTATCGCCGGGTATGAAGGCAGGTCTCTTGACTCGGTCGAGAGCGATTCCTTCCAGGCATACAGGGCTGAAAACCCGAAGGCTATTGAGCGGATGTATGAGGCCGCAAAGGAGGCTAAGAATGGGCGAGAAGATATACCAGGTGAAGGGCGCTTACAGATGGCACAGCGTCCCGGAGAGCAAACTGGAGGAGTTTCACAAGAAGCAAGAAGAGTTGAAGAAGTCGGGCAAGCCGTTCATTACCGAGACAGACAGGCAAAGAGCCTCCGAATTACTGGAGAGATTGAAGCGAGAAGAGCGGTAAGAACTGCCGCCAAGGGCCAGAAGTTCTATACCTTCGAGGGAGACACCGAAGAGACATCTGCCGCAAGGAACATGGCGGATGCCGCAGGCTATGAGTATGACCTGTATGCGGCTGACGATGGCGGATTCGTTGTTGGCAGGCGTGGAGCTACGGAGACAGCCAGAGGCTACACAGACACCAGTACCGGAAGAATCGGCGCCGTTGTCAACAACCAGGACGTTACCGCAAGGCAGATTATCGGGCATGAAATCGTCGAGATAGCCAATGCGGATGGCAGAGTAGACCTTGATGGCATCTATGAAAGAGCCAGGAGTGACAGCCCTGTGCTTGCAGAGGCCATCGACCTGCTCGCAGAAAAGTACCTGGAGTGGTCTACCGATACGGATATCGCAGACGCCAGGAAAGAGATGTTCTGCGACGTAGGCGGAGAAATCAATCAGTTCGAGGGAGATGCAGAGCTTTCAGGCCTGATGGACTATGTGACCGCAAGGGTTAGGCCGATGCTCAATAAGGCTCTTGACGGGGCTCTCACTTCAGGAGCAAAGGCAAGACCTGCTACAAGAGCAAGAGCGACTGTCGAGGAGGCTTCCGGTGGCAGAGTGGAGCATTCCACAAAGCTCAACCGGAATGAGGCCGAGAGGAGCAGAGCCCTGCGGAAGGGAGAAATGGTCAACCGCTTCCGCAAGGAGGTCAACTGGCAGGAGTATTATGACAGGTTAGATAACGACCCTCGCTATTCCTCTGATAGGTACGACGACGGTGACGTCGCCTACATGAGGATGGACAACGGTGACAGGCTGAGGCTTGTCATGCAGGAAAACGGGGAGTTTGCCGTTACCGCCATTGAAAGGAAAGATAAAGATGGACAAGTACGAAGAATCACTGCGCCAGATTATGGAGGAGAGAGGGTATCCCGGGCTGACAGTAGACACGGTGATAACAATAACAGAACTGAATCCGAGAGCAAAGAAAGACATGCCGGAGATTCTGAAGAACGCCAGGAGCGAGAGGGAAGTAATCAAAGCCGTTCAGCCGTACATCCGGGAGAGGGACGAACAGGCTCTGCTTCAAGAGAAGTAAAAGAACTTAAGGATGCGGGAATAGCCGTAGACACGGAGGCAGGCGTCGCCCACTACGACTATTCCACCAAGTTATCCTGGAAGACTCCTGAGCAAATCAACAAGGCCGTAGACGCCCTGATGAAAACCCTTGGCGTGGATGAAGATTCCGCCAGGCAGTATGTCAATTCTGAATTATCTCTTACAAACCTCATCTTAAGTCCAGGCAACGTAGCCGCCATGGACTTTGAAGCTGACGACAGATATTCTGCCATCAAGAAGAATTCAGACTATCCCCAGGGAACCATCGATTTCAACAACAATTGCAAGAAGAGGGTGCCGTTCACGACTCTCTATGAGAGACTCCAGAGGAGCAATCCGAACAGAGTCTTTACTGCCGAGGACCTCGAAATCATCCGGCAGGAGATGATTGCCAACGGCTATCCTGTTGCATGCGCATTTTGCTATGTGGAGGAGCGCAGGCAGAGGCTCGGAGAGATTGCAGAGGGCTTTGCCACAGCCTACAACAACGGCGCCCTCCTCGATGCGTTTGAGGGAAAGAAGGAATACGACAAAATCAAAGCGGCGCTTGATAAGGCCGCAGGAGACGATTACAAGCCGACCATCTACGACTTGATTACTTATGATGGGCTAAGGGTACTTGACCGGGAACACCCTGGAATCGCCGAGGCGTTCAAAATCTACAACAACGCAAGAGGCATGCAGTCTGGGCGCCTCGTTGAGGGCAGAGCCGAGTACAAGAGAGAGCTTCTTTCATACACTCCCGCTATGGTAAAGAGAATCAACGACATGGGCGGCCTCAGAATCTTCTCTTACTCTGATTTCGAGGCCATAAACCTGCTTGACCTTGTCCAGGTCATTCAGGATGCGTCAGTCGTCGGCCTCAAAATCCAGGCATACACGAAGGTCCCTGCATTTGCGAGGGCCATCAGGAACACAAGGATTAAGCTGAACCGCTCACTGATTCCTGCAGGAACCGGCATCAAATATGTGAACGGGAAACCGGAGCTTGACCTCGACACGGTCGAGGGTATTGACGTGAACGACCCTGATTTCTTCGACTCCACCGATGACGCTGATGTAGGAAACATCATCATCGGCATGAGCGATGAGCAAATCAGACTTGCCATGGAGTCTCCTTTGGTGGATTATATCATCCCGTTCCACACGAATCTCTCCATGGAGATTCGCAAAAAGAAGCATATTGACCACTGGAAGAATTACAAGCTGTTCCAGACAGACAGAAACAAGGCTACAGGCAAGAATGCCACCGATATAAACATCTACACAGAGGTCTTGGATGCGGCAAGGGCTGAGGGAAAGCCTATCAGGAACAGGAAGGAATTTCAGGAGAAGTTCTTTGAGGTAGCAAAGAAGAAGAATCTCATCCCGAGATTTGCTCAGTTCATCAAAAAGGATGTCCACGGCAACTACCTCTATACCCCCGGATACGAGAAGTTCCTGCTCGATTTCAAGCTCTTTGACAAGAACGGGAACATCGTGGAACAGCGCCCGGTGGTTCCTGTATTTGATGACGAATACAATACGAAGCTGATGAACGACTTCGCCAACGGAGTAGGATATACTAAAATCAGCGACAAGCTGTATAACGACGTCGTCAACAGGCTGAACGATGAGTCCGCAGGGGACACTGTGAAATTATCCACAGGGCTGAGGCCGGTAGAGCAGAAAATCAGCAGTGCAAAGACGAGCCTCAACCAGGTGCCCGCTCTATTCAAGGACAGCAGGGCTGTGTTCGGCAAGACCAACATCGACATCGGCGGAGGTAAGTACGACGCCGCCACGAACTTCCTTTCTGAGCGAGGCACCAGGAGCATGGTCTTTGACCCGTACAACAGGGGAGAGGAAAGCAACACTGCCACTCTCGATTACCTCCGGTCCGGGAAGAAGGCAGACACCGCCACCTGCGCCAACGTGCTCAACGTCATCGCTGAGCAGGATGCAAGGGACAACGTCATCCTGGAGACCGCCAAGGCTATTAAACCGGGCGGCACTGCTTACTTCATGGTGTATGAGGGCGACCACAGCGGGACCGGCAAGGAGACCTCTGCCGGATGGCAGAACAACAGGATAACGGCATCCTATGTGCCGGAGATTGAGAAGTATTTCAACGACGTAGAGCGCAAAGGAAAGCTTATCATCGCCAAGGACCCGAGGGCAGACCTGCCGAAGGCTTCATGGGAAGTCAAGCCGGGCAATGCCATAGAGTATTCCACCAGGCTCAAGCGTGACACCGACTACCTCAACGCCGTCAAGAAGAACGACATGAAGACCGCCGAGAGGCTCGTGAGAGAAGCGGCGGCTGATGCAGGGTATACCGTTGAAGGATACCACGGTACACAGCGCTTCGGTTTCACAAGGACGGACACGAGTAAGAGCGACGACAAGCTCTCATTCTTCGTCACGAGCGCCGTAGACACAGCCAGTTCCTACTCTGACAGCGATGAGGTCAGGGAGGTAAGCCGTGGCGAGATGTCCAACGAGGAAAGAGCGGAATACGAAGAGAATGCAAGGCACCTCGCAAGTGACGCTCTCCTTGATTTCACAGAGAAGCTGAATCGGGAGGTCGGCGTCCGTGACTGGGCTGACAGGGGCTATCTTGAGCGTACCTGTGAGGAGGCCGCCAAGAACGATTTCTTCAACGTCGAGTACAACAGCGCCGTCTATGAGGAGCTTGAAACAGCGGCTTTTGAAGCATATCAAGAAATAAATCCGCTTGAGGATGTAGAAGACCTGTTTGCACAGGAAACCAATTGGCAGGAGTTTGAGAAGTGGATTGAAGAAAGCGGTGTAATGGATGCGATAATCACCGCCGAGGAAAGATACATAGCCTACGGCAGAGCGCTGAACAATGAACTGAACATTGGCAACTATCACCTCTTCATCGACCCGAGTAACCTCCTTGTAATAGACGGGCAGGGCAAAAACTGGAACGACTTAACGTATGAGCCTATGAAAGGCTTCCGTGGAATGAACGGAAGGCATCTGACCACAAGGATTATTTCATACTATGCGTCTGAAAATGGCTACAACGGTGTGCTCTTTAAGAATATCGTTGACAACGGAGGAAGGAGCGGCAAGGCTGTAAAGGCGGCCGATGTCTATGCCCTGTTCTATCCACAGCATCAGGTCAAATCTGCCGACACGGTTACCTATGACAACGATGGCAACGTGATTCCACTGAGCAAGAGATTTGACACATGGAACGATGACATCAGATATTCCACAAGGCTCAACTCAAACGGTGAAGAACTCTCCAGTGGTCAGCAGGAATATTTCAAGGACTCCAAAATCAGAGACGACTCCGGGCGCCTGTTGGTCATGTATCACGGAACCGAGAACGACTTCACGGTCTTTGACCCGAGAAAACTCGGAGGGAAGAACGGGACGGCTGAAGGATTCGGAATTTACCTTGCAGACAGAAAAGATGTTTCCGCCCACTACGGTGGCAGAGTGATTGAGGCATATGCGAACGTCACAAAGCCTGCGACCTCTTACGAGAAGAAACTTAAAAAATCAGAACTCGTGAAACTGATTAAGGCGACCTGCGAAGCGGAAGCCAATCGCATGGTAGATAGTGGCGATTATAGCAACGTCAGAGACGCCCTTAAAGACACATGGGTATCGAACTATACATACACCTACGAGAAGCCCATGGCGGCAAATTATGATGACGTGGCGAGCCAGATTCTGCGGATGAATGACAACGACATGGATATCGTCCAGGAAGTCATGGCAGGAATGGCGATAAGGAATTACGAGTCGGCCTACGTCTTCTATGAAATCTTGAAGGAAACTACCGGCATAGACGGCTTTGTCACGAACTGGACCAACAGCGAGAACAAGGGCGACCCGGCAAAGATTGTCGTGGCGTTTGACTCGAACCAAATCAAGAATGTTGACAACCTGAATCCGACAGAAAGCGATGACATCAACTACTCAACCAGACTGAACGGAATCAAGCCAGACTCCGCAGAGGCTGAAAAAATATACCAGAGCCTCCTCGAAAAGTACGGCGCCATTCCTCCCGGAGAGACGCCCGCAAGGGAGATACCCGTTCCTGCAAAGACCTCCGAGGAGAAGAATGTACAACGCTTCACCAGGACGGTCCTTGAGAGCGGCATCACCAATGCTGAGATGGACAACGCCATCAAGGGAGCGGTGGTCAACGAGATGCTCTCCTATGTTCCGATATCAGACCTGTCCGCCCAGAAGTACGCCGACAGCGTCATTAAGAATGACGGAATCGACGGAGCACAGAAGCAGTGGGATGCCATCGTAAACGGCAACCATGTGGTCGGCAAGAACGACGTTGCCCTTGGCGAGAAGCTCCTCATGCACTATGCCCAGACCGGGAATGCCCAGATGGTCCTCAAGATGACCGCTGAGCTTGCTACAGAAGGAAGAAGAGCGGGCCAGGCGATTCAGGCGCTGTCGATGCTTAAGAAGATGGCGCAGGGAGCAGGAAACTCTGCAATCGTGAGTGCCGCCGAGATACACGCCATCGAGGTCGCCATCAACCACATGAACCGGGAATACAGGCTGAGGTTCAAGGGCAAGAAGAACATCCCGCAGATTAAGCTGAACAAGGGGCTCAAAGAACAGTACCTGAACACCACGGATGCAAAGGCGAAGGAAGAAATCCTTGGCATGATTTACAAGGACCTCGGTTCACAGGTTCCCAGTACGTTTGTGGATAAATGGAACGCCTGGAGATATCTGGCAATGCTCGGCAATCCCAGGACCCATATCAGAAACATCGTGGGCAATGCGATATTCGTTCCTGCCGTAAGTCTGAAGAATACTATAGGCGCAGGCATTGAGGCGGCGGTCATCGGCAACAATGGCGAGCGCACGAAGTCGATTACAACGACCAAGGACAATGTCGATTATGCCAGGGCGGATTATGAGGCTGTTCAGGACCTCCTTCAGGGAAGAGAGAAGGCCGATGTCCGGGACAAGATAATGGACGAGCGGGAAATCTTCGGGAACAAGGTTCTCGATACGCTTTACAAGAAGAACGGATGGCTTCTGGAATACGAGGATGGAATCTTCCTCCGCAACCACTATGTGAACGCCATGTCCCATTACATGAGTGCCAACAACCTCACGCCCTCTACGATTACCAAGGAGCAGTTACAGAAGGCAAGGGCTTATGCAATCAAAGAAGCGCAGAAGGCCACCTACAGAGACGCCAATGCGCTTGCGGATGGAATCAATAAGTTCTCCCGGACGAACAAGGCGTCAAGGCTCCTGGTGGAAGGTATCCTGCCTTTCAAGAAGACGCCCTTGAATATCTTGAGGAGAGGCATCGAGTATAGCCCGATAGGCCTGCTGAAGACGCTTTCAAAGGGCACCATGGACCTTAACAACGACAACATCACTGTCAATGAATACATCGATGGCCTTGCTTCCGGCCTTAGTGGAACGCTCATCACGATGCTCGGCGCTCTCCTCTACAACCTTGGAATCGTAAACGGAGCATTCGGCGACGATGACAAAGACGAGAAGAAGCTCCAGGGAGAGCAGGAGTACTCCGTGAGAGTAGGCAACAAGTCCTACACCATCGACTGGGCGGCGCCCGTATCCATGCCGTTCTTCATCGGAGTGGAGTTAGCCGCTCAAATGATGGCAGAACACAACCTCAGCTTGAAAGACTATGCGGAAGCCATGGAGAAGATAGCGGAGCCCATGATGAACCTCTCCATGCTTGACGGCCTTAACAACACCCTAAAGGCGGCAAGCTATGAGGAGTCCGCAATTACTCCCGTTGCGGCGGCTGTTGTCGAGTCGTATTTCGGGCAGGCGGTGCCTACGATATTCGGACAGGCGGCAAGGACCATCGACCCGTACAGAAGGGTGAACTTTGTAGACAAGAACAAGGAAATACCGGATGACGCCCTGTACTTCATCGAGAAGATGCAGAACAAATTGCCGTTCATGTCCTTCACCAACAATCCTTATGTGGATGCATGGGGAGATGAAGATGTCACAGAGAACCTCCTGTTGAGAGCCTTCGAGAACTTTGTCTCGCCCGGCTACATCAGTACCGTCAAGGACGACAGAGTGACCCGGGAGCTTTCACGGGTAGGCCGGGAGACGGACAAGAAGCTCGTTCCGAAGAGCGCACCCAAGTATATCGGGCAGAAGGACAAGCGCATCGACCTTACCTCCGACCAGTATTACCAGTATCAGCAGATAGTCGGAAGAACAGAGTATGCACTCATGACCGATATCATGGACGACGTGAGATACGACAGTCTTACCGCTGATGAACAGGCAGAAATCTTTGGTCTGGTATATGATTATGGCAAGGCCGTCGGAAAGGACGCCCTGAAGCTCAGCCTCAACGGGGCAGAGGCCTACAGGATGGACGGATGGATGGAGCAGGCGTATGAGGCCAATGCAAAATACAACATCCCCATCAAGGACATCGTCTACATGAAGGCTCATCTGTCCGAGATATCCGGGGATAAGGACAAGAATGGGAAGACTATAAACGGGTCCAAGAAGAAGAACGTCGTCAAGTATATCGATACCTTCAACCTGACGAAGAGACAGAAAGAGCAGATGCTCACTATAGCGGATAGCTCTTACAACATGAAGGATGTTGTTTTCCACAACGGAAGCCACAGGTAAAAGTAAGAGAGGGGAGACCCTCTCTTTTCCTGTGGGCGTAAAAGGAAAATCGATTACCATATACTTTCTTTAGATTATTTAGAAAGGAGCGGCCTATGATAATCATCAAAAACCGGGAGATGCTCATGCCGGATGAAGAGCAGACGCTCGGCACGAACTATGACATGGAATCCGAAAACCGGGTATTCCGTGTGAACAGG
>Ga0129307_1002592_pt1 | contig 13650 bp, 9 predicted proteins | sample P1105metagenome_FD_94437 | JGI IMG/M metagenome (GOLD analysis project Ga0129307, IMG submission 94437) | Capybara group fecal microbial communities from Wisconsin, USA - P1105 metagenome | ecosystem: Host-associated > Mammals > Digestive system > Large intestine > Fecal | place: USA: Wisconsin... | reverse complement strand
GGAGCCTTTCTGTAACCATCAAGTGGTAGGAGACTGAAACCAATCCACAGTATCTCCAAACAGTATAGCATACAGACCTTGGAGAGGGTCTATAAACACTACTACTATATAATACGAGGAGACTGTGTATTCATGGGCAAGTACAGCAAGGAGGACATTATCCGTCTGGTGGCGGAGGAAGATGTCCAATTTATTCGGATGCAGTTCACGGATATCTTCGGGCAGATGAAAAATGTGGCCATTACCGCATCTCAGATTGAGAAGGCCGTCAACAACCAGATCATGCTGGACGGCAGCTCCATTGAGGGCTTTGTCCGCATTGAGGAGTCCGATCAATACCTCTGGCCCGATCTGGACACCTTCACAATTCTGCCGTGGCGCCCCCAGTACGGCAAGGTAGCCCGGCTGATCTGCGACATCCATAACCCGGACGGCACCTCCTTTGTGGGGGATCCCCGGGGTGCGCTGGAGCGGGTCGTCAAACGGGCCGAGGATATGGGCTTCACGTTCAATGCCGGCCCGGAGTGTGAGTTTTTCCTGTTCCAGACCGACGAAGACGGCAATCCCACCACCCACACCACGGACCGGGCGGGCTATTTTGATCTGGGCCCGCTGGATCACGGGGAGGGTACCCGGCGGGAGATCTGTCTGACACTGGAGCAGATGGGCTTTGAGATTGAGGCCAGCCACCATGAGGTGGCCGCCGGCCAGCATGAGATTGACTTCAAATACGCGCCGGCCCTCACCGCCGCCGACAACATCATGACTCTGAAGCTGGCGGTCAAGACCATGGCCCAGCAGAATGGGCTCCATGCCACTTTTATGCCCAAGCCTGTCTTCGGTACCGCCGGTTCCGGGATGCACATCAATATGTCCCTGTTCCAGGACGGCAAAAATGCCTTTTACGATGAGAAGGGCGACCGGCAACTCTCCCCGTTGGCCTATCAGTTTATTGCCGGACTGCTGGAGCACGTCCCCGGCTTTGTGTCCATTACCAATCCGTTGGTCAACTCCTATAAGCGGTTCGTTCCCGGCTTTGAGGCCCCCTGCCTCATCGCCTGGTCCGCCGGCAACCGCTCCGCCCTGATCCGCATCCCCACACCCCGCGGCGAGGCCACCCGTGTGGAGCTGCGGTGCCCAGACCCCTCCTGCAACCCGTATCTGGCCCTGGCAGTCTGCCTGGCCGCTGGCCTGGACGGCATTCAGCGGAAACTGACGCCGCCGGATGAGATTTCGGAAAATCTGTTCGCTCTGTCCGACGAGGATAAGGCCGCCAGGGGCATCCAGCGGCTGCCCGCCGATCTGGCGGAGGCCATTGAGGCGCTGAAGCGCGACCCGGTGATGATGGATGCGCTGGGGCCCCATATTACCGGACAGTACATCCAGGGGAAGCAGCGGGAATGGGACGCTTACTGCAACCAGATCACTCAGTGGGAGCTGGACCGTTATCTGATTTCCTATTAATCCGCAGCGTTCCACGTGGGCGTGTTTCAATCAAGGTGTTCCACCGCAACCCAGCACAGCGGTTGCGGCGGGAAGAGGAGGAACCGCCCGTCAGGATAAGCCATGGCGCTCTTCACGCAGCGCCGGGGCGTTCCTAATAGGGCGTGTTCTCAAACAGGGTGTTCCACCGCAACCCAGCGCAGCGGTTGCGGCGGGAAGAGGAGGAACCGCCCGTCAGGATAAGCCACGGCGCTCTTCACGCAGCGCCGGGGCGTTCCTAATAAGGCGTGTTCTCAAACAGGGTATCCCACCGCAACCCAGCACAGCGGTTGCGGCGGGAAGAGGAGGAACCGCCCGTCAGGATAAGCCACGGCGCTCTTCACGCAGCGCCGGGGCGTTCCTAATAGGGCGTGTTCTCAAGCAGGGTATCCCACCGCAACCCAGCACAGCGGTTGCGGTGGGAAGAGGAGGAACCGCCCGTCAGGATAAGCCACGGCGCTCTTCACGCAGTGCCGGGGCGTTCCTAATAGGGCGTGTTCCGACGAGGGGGTGGCCATCACGGACAGAGTTGTCGTTGCTTTTGCAAACATCGAGGCGCAGCGGCGGATTTCCAAGATTCTGGAATCCGGCGGCTGCCGTCCCGCCGCCTGCTGTTTTTCCGGTGCCGATGTCATCCGCGTGGTTCGGAAGCTGGGCACCGCCTCCGTGGTCTGCGGCTTCAAGCTTCGGGACATGACCGCCAATGACCTGGCCGCCTCTCTGCGCACCACCGCCGCCCTGCTGGTGGTCACATCCCCGGTCTATCTGGATCTGTGCGGCGGCGAGAACCTTTACAAGCTGGCCGCGCCAGTCTCCAGATCGGACTTCTTCTCCTCCTTGCAGATCATGCGGCAGTTTGAGGAGAAAACCCTGCGGCCGCCGGTCGTCCAGCGGCAGGAATCCGATCAGAAGGTCATTGCCCGGGCGAAAGAGCTTCTGATCAGCATCAATCGCATGACGGAGGGCGAAGCCCACCGTTTTTTGCAGAAACGCAGCATGGACACCGGATTGCGGATGGTGGAAACCGCCCAGATCATTATCAGCTCCTACTCTTACTAAGTCCTGTCTAAAACATTTACATAACCAAAGGAGAGATTCCCATGGCCCAAGAGAGAAAAGCCGGACTGTACAGCCCGGACTTTGAGCACGACGCCTGCGGCATCGGCGCCGTGGTCAGCATCCATGGCATCAAGACCTACCAGACGGTGGATGACGCACTGAAAATCGTGGAAAAACTGGAGCACCGCGCCGGCAAGGACGCCGCTGGTGAGACCGGAGACGGCGTAGGTCTGATGATTCAGGTCCCTCACAAGCTGATGGTCAAGGCTGCCGCCGCCGAAGGTATTGTCCTGGGCGGTGAGCGGGACTACGGCGTCGGTATGTTCTTCTTCCCCAACGACGATCTGAAGCGGGCTCAGGCCAAGAAAATGCTGGAGATCATCGTGGCCAAGGAGGGCATGGAATTTTTGGGCTGGCGGGACGTGCCCACCCATCCCGAGGTGCTGGGGCAGAAGGCTCTGGACTGCATGCCCCGCATCTGCCAATGCTTCGTGAAGCGGCCCGCCGACTGCGCTCAGGGCCTGGAATTCGACCGGAAGCTGTATGTGGCCCGCCGGGTATTTGAGCAATCCAATATCAACACCTACATTCCTTCCTTCTCCAGCCGAACCATTGTCTACAAGGGCATGTTCCTGGTGGGACAGCTGCGGAAGTTCTACGCCGACCTGACGGACCCGGACTGCGAGAGCGGCATCGCCCTGGTGCACTCCCGGTTCTCCACCAACACCACCCCCAGCTGGGAGCGGGCCCATCCCAACCGCTATATTCTCCACAACGGCGAAATCAACACCATCCGGGGCAACGTGGACCGGATGCTGGCCCGTGAGGAGAGCATGGAGTCCGCCGTGCTGGAGGACGACATGGACAAGATCCTTCCCGTGGTGGACCAGAGCGGCTCCGACTCCGCCATGCTGGACAACACCCTGGAATTTTTGATGATGAACGGCATCGAGCTGCCCCAGGCGGTGATGATGTGCATCCCTGAGCCCTGGGCCAATGACAAGAAGATCAGCCGGGCCAAGCGGGATTTCTACCACTATTACGCCACTATGATGGAGCCCTGGGACGGCCCCGCCGCCATCGTGTTCTCCGATGGTGATACCGTGGGCGCCGTGCTGGACCGGAATGGCCTGCGGCCCTGCCGGTGGTACATCACCGACGACGACTATCTGATTCTGTCCTCCGAGGTGGGCGTACTGGATATTGATCCCGCCCGCATTGTGAAGAAGTCCCGGCTCCGTCCCGGCAAGATGCTGCTGGTGGATACGGTGAAGCAGCAGCTGGTGGACGATGAGTCCATTAAGAAGAAGTACTCCCGGCAGCAGCCCTATGGCGAATGGTTGGATTCCCATCTGGTCTATCTGAAGGATCTGAGCATCCCCAACCGCCGGGTGGAAAAGCACTCTCAGGAGATGAGGGACCGGCTGTACAAGGCCTTCGGCTATACTTACGAGGAGGTCAAGGATTCCATCCTGCCCATGGCGAAAAACGGCGCAGAGCCCGCCTCCGCCATGGGTGTGGACACCCCTCTTGCGGTGCTGTCGGAAAAGCACCAGCCCCTGTTCAATTACTTTAAGCAGCTGTTCGCCCAGGTGACCAATCCGCCCATCGACGCCATCCGGGAGGAGATCGTCACCGACACCACCATGTATGTGGGTTCCGGCGGCAACCTGCTGCAGGAGAAGGCGGACAACTGCACCATGCTGCAGCTCTCCGGCCCCATTCTGACCTCTGTGGACCTGATGAAGATCCGGCACATGAACAAGCCCGGCTTCAAGGTGGAGACCATTTCTCTGCTGTATTACAAGGGTTCTCCCCTGGAGCACGCCCTGGATCGCCTGTTCGTCAACTGCGACCGGGCCTACCGCAACGGCGCCAACATCCTGATTCTGTCTGACCGGGGCGTGGATGAGAACCATGTGGCCATTCCCTCCCTGCTGGCGGTGTCCGCCCTGCAGCAGTACCTGGTGCGCACGAAAAAGCGCACCGCTGTCTCCCTGATTCTGGAGAGCGCCGAGCCCCGGGACGTCCACCACTTCGCCACCCTGCTGGGCTACGGCGCCACCGCCATCAACCCCTATCTTGCCCAGGAGTGCGTGGAGGAGCTGGTTTCCATCGGTCTGCTGGACAAGGACCCCGGCGCCGCCATCGACGACTATGACAGCGCCATCCTCCACGGCATCGTGAAGATCGCCTCCAAGATGGGCATCTCTACCATCCAGTCCTATCAGTCCGCTCAGATCTTCGAGTGCGTGGGCATCAACCACTCCGTCATCGACAAGTACTTCACCAACACCGTCTCCCGAGTGGAGGGCATTGGCCTGGAGGAGATCGGAGAGGGCGTGGAGTGGAACCACAACCAGGCCTTCGATCCCCTGGGCCTGGGCTATGACACCACGCTGGACTCTATGGGCTCCCATAAGCTGCGCTCCGGTCCCGATAAGGAGGACCATATGTACAGCCCCCAAACCATTCTGCTGCTGCAGAAGGCCACCCGGGAGGGCAGCTACGAGACCTTCAAGAAATATACTTCCCTGGTGGATTTCGCGGATAAGCCCCATACGCTCCGCGGACTGCTGGACTTCCAGTTCGCCCCCGACGGCGGCATCCCCATCGACGAGGTGGAGAGCGTGGAGTCCATTGTCAAGCGCTTCAAGACCGGTGCCATGAGCTACGGTTCCATCTCCCAGGAGGCCCACGAGTGTCTGGCCATGGCCATGAACCGCATTGGCGGAAAGTCCAACTCCGGCGAGGGCGGTGAGGATCCGGCCCGGTTCGGCACGGAGCGCAACTCCGCCGTCAAGCAGGTGGCCTCCGGCCGCTTCGGTGTTACCAGCGCCTATCTGAACAGCGCGGACGAGATTCAGATCAAGATGGCCCAGGGGGCCAAGCCCGGCGAGGGCGGCCAGCTGCCCGGCAACAAGATCTATCCTTGGGTGGCCAAGGCCCGGTACTCCACACCTGGCGTCAGCCTGATCTCTCCTCCACCCCACCACGACATCTACTCCATTGAGGACCTGGCCCAGCTGATTTATGACCTGAAAAACGCCAACCGCCACGCCCGCATCAGCGTCAAGTTGTGCTCCGAGTCCGGTGTGGGCACCATCGCCTCCGGCGTGGCCAAGGCCGGTGCCCAGGTGGTGCTGATCTGCGGCCATGACGGCGGCACCGGCTCCGCGCCCCGGAACTCTATCCACGGCGCCGGTCTGCCCTGGGAGCTGGGTGTGGCGGAGACCCACCGGGCTTTGGTGGAGAGCGGCCTGCGGAATCAAATCGTCATTGAGGCGGACAGCAAGCTGATGACCGGCCGGGACGTGGCCATCGCCTGTATGCTGGGCGCCGAGGAGTTCAGCTTCGCCACCGCGCCCCTGGTGACCATGGGTTGCTGCATGATGCGGGTGTGCAATCTGGACACCTGCCCCGCCGGCATCGCCACCCAGAATCCCCAGCTGCGCAAGCGCTTCGCCGGCAAGCCGGAGTACGTCATCAACTTCATGTACTTCGTGGCCCAGGAGATGCGGGAGTACATGGCGAAACTGGGCATCCGTACCGTGGACCAGCTCATCGGCCGCAGCGACCTTCTGCGGGTTCGGGACAAGCTGGTAACCCACCGGGCGGAGACTCTGGACCTGAGCTTCATTCTGGACAATCCATATGGTGACAAGCCGCCCCACTTCGACCCCGCCGCGGTCTATGACTTCCATCTGGAGAAAACCATGGATGTCAGCGTCCTGCTGGAGAAGCTGGGCAAGAGCCTGAAGGGCAAGAAGTCCGGCACTCTGGACCTGAACGTCTCCTCCACCGACCGGGCTTTCGGCACCCTGTTCGGCTCCGAGATCACCCGCACCTGCGGCAACACCCTGCCGGACGACAGTTATGTCATCACCTGCCACGGCGGCGGCGGACAATCCTTCGGCGCGTTTATCCCCAAGGGCCTGACGCTGATCCTGGAAGGCGACTGCAACGACGGCTTCGGCAAGGGACTGTCCGGCGGCAAGCTGGTGCTGTATCCGCCCAAGGCCAGCAAATTCGAGGCCAGCGAGAACATTATCGTGGGCAACGTGGCTCTGTACGGAGCCACCAGCGGTAAGGCCTTTATCAGCGGCGTGGCCGGAGAGCGCTTCTGTGTCCGAAACTCCGGCGCCATCGCTGTTGTGGAGGGCGTGGGCGACCACGGCTGTGAGTACATGACCGGAGGCCGGGTGGTCATTCTGGGCGAGACGGGCCGGAACTTCGCGGCCGGCATGTCCGGCGGCATCGCCTATGTGCTGGACGAAGAGCACGACCTGTATATGCGCCTGAACAAGGACCAGGTTATCATCGACACCCTGACGGAAAACCATGACATCCAGGAGCTACGGAGCCTCATTGAGGAGCACGTGGCCGCCACCGGCTCCCCCAAGGGCAAGCAGATTCTGGCGGCCTTCAAGTCCTATGTTCCCTGCTTCAAGAAGATCATGCCCAAGGACTATGACCGCATGATCCGGGCCATCGCCCAGCTGGAGGAAAAGGGCATGAGCCGTGACCAGGCCGAGATCGAGGCGTTCTACGCCAGCACGAAAGCATGAGAAGGAGGGTGCGTCATCATGGGTAAACCGACTGGATTTTTAGAATATACACGCCGGGAGGACCCGGCCAGAGCGCCGGCGCAGCGGGTGCATGACTGGGATGAGTTCCATATCGCCCTCCCCGACGCCGCCCGGGAGCAGCAGGGAGCCCGCTGCATGAACTGCGGCGTCCCCTTCTGCCAGGCGGGCATCATTTGGGAGGGGAAGACCTTCGGATGTCCCCTCCACAATCTGATTCCCGAGTGGAACGACATGATCATGTCCGGCAACCGGGGTCATGCCCTGAGCCGGCTTCTGAAGGCCAATAACTTCCCGGAGTTCACAGGACGGGTCTGCCCCGCCCCCTGCGAAGCCGCCTGTGTCTGCGGCATCTACGGCAGTCCCATCACCATCCGGGACAACGAGCTGTGCATCATTGAGGACGGTTTTGCCAACGGCCGCATCAAGCGCCGCCGCCCGCCCCAGTGGTCCGGCAAAAAGGTCTGTGTGGTGGGATCCGGTCCCGCTGGCCTGGCGGTGGCCGACCAACTAAACCACCGGGGCCACTCCGTCACTGTGATTGAAAAGGAGGACCACCCCGGCGGCCTGCTGACCTACGGCATCCCCAACATGAAGCTGCCCAAGGAGGTGGTTCAGCGCCGCATCGACCTGATGACCGACGAAGGCGTCAGCTTCGTCACCGGCGTGGATGCCTCCGATCCCAAGACCGCCAAGCGGCTGATGACGGAATATGACGCCGTGGTGCTTTGCTGCGGTGCCGGGAAGCCCCGCCCCCTGGGGCTGGATGTCAAAGGCGTGTCCGGGGTGTATTACGGCACCGAATTCCTGAAGGCCGCCGTGGAGCGCCAGCAGTTCGGCAAGGACCCGGCGGTGCCCTCCGCCCAGGGGAAGGCCGTGGTCATTATCGGTACGGGAGATACCGCCAGTGACTGTGTGGCCACCTCCCTGCGCCAGGGCTGCAAATCCGTGGTACAGCTGGTTCGCCGGAAGGAGGCGGACTATCTGGACCAGCGTGGCAAGCTGCCCACGGACTATGCCCATGAGGAGTGCCTGTCCGTCTTTGGGAAGGATCCCCGCCGCTTCGGCGTCCAGATTAAAGAGCTGGTCAAGGATGAAAGCGGCATTCTTACCGGCGTCGTGACCACCGACGGGGACACGCTGCCCTGTGATCTGCTGATCGGCGCCACCGGCTTCGCCGGCTGTGAGGACGGCGTCTGCAAGGCCTTTGGCGTCAAAAAGGACAAAACGGTCCTCACCGCTGAGAACTCCTACAAAACCAGCGTGGAGAAGGTGTTCTCCGCGGGCGATATGCGCCGGGGGCAGTCCCTGGTGGTCTGGGCCATCGCCGAAGGGCGGGCCGCCGCCGCGGAGGTGGACAAGTACCTCATCGGCTATACCAATCTGACATGACAAGTTTTCAGCATTATATATAAAATCCGCAGAATTAATTGAGCATTTTCACAAAAGTCTTGTCGAAAACGCCGGTTGACGAAACAGGCTTTTCCTGATAAAGTCTTAGCATCGAAAAGGCAAGGGCGCCTGAGAGAACCTTCTCTCCGGCGCCCTTGCCCTTTGTGTTTTAAGGAGGAAATGTGTATGGATATGTCAGTATGGTTCCTGGTCGGCGCAGTTCTGGTGTTCTTCATGCAGTGCGGCTTCGCCATGGTGGAGACCGGCTTCACCCGGGCGAAAAACGCCGGCAACATCATCATGAAAAACCTGATGGACTTCTGCATCGGCACTGTGGTCTTTATGTTCCTGGGCTACGGTATTATGAACAGCGAAAACTACTTCTTCGGCCTCATCGGTATGCCGGAGTACCAGCTGTTCACCGATTTCTACGGCTTCGATTGGTCGAACTTCTTCTTCCAGCTGGTCTTCTGTGCCACCGCCGCCACCATCGTCTCCGGCGCCATGGCCGAGCGGACCAAGTTCCTCTCCTACTGCATCTATTCCGCCGTCATCAGCGCTGTGGTCTATCCCATTGAGGCGGGCTGGGTCTGGAACGGACAGGGCTGGCTGGCAGGTCTCGGCTTCGTGGACTTCGCCGGTTCCACCGTCATCCACATGGTGGGCGGCATCGCCGCTCTTGTGGGCGCCATCATCCTGGGGCCCCGCATCGGTAAGTACACGAAAAAAGCGGACGGCTCCATTGAGGTTCACGCCATTCCCGGTCACTCTCTGACGCTGGGCGCCCTGGGCTGCTTCATCCTGTGGTTCTGCTGGTACGGCTTCAACGGCGCCGCCGCCTCCGATCCCGCTCAGATGGCCTGGATCCTGGGCAACACCACCATCGCCCCCGCCGCCGCCACCGTGACCTGCATGATTTTCACCTGGGTCAAAAACGGCAAACCCGACGTGTCCATGTGCCTGAACGCCTCCCTGGCGGGCCTGGTGGCCATCACCGCTCCCTGCGCCACCGTGGATGCCCTGGGTGCTTTCATCATCGGCATCGTGGCCGGTATCCTGGTGGATGTGGTTGTGGAAGTTCTGGACTTCAAGCTGCACATCGATGATCCCGTGGGTGCTGTGGGTGTCCACTGCGCCAACGGCATTTGGGGCACCGTGGCTGACGGCCTGTTCAATACCGAGAGCGGCCTGTTCTATGGCGGCGGCTTCTCCCATCTGGGCATCCAGATCCTGGGCTGCGCCTCCGTGGCCATCTACACCGCCATTGTCATGACCATTGTCTTTCAGCTCATCAAAGCCACTGTGGGCCTGCGGGTCTCCGCTGAGGAGGAGATCATGGGCCTGGATATCACCGAGCACGGCCTGACATCCGCCTATGCGGACTTCCTACCCTCCTATCCCGGCACCATCGGCGGCGAGGGCGGCACCAAGGCCGTGGATGTCTCCGACATCAAACCCCTGGAGCTGGTTCCCCATATGTCCACCGACACCGGCAACGAAAAGCTCACCAAGGTCTCCATCATCTGCAAGGAGGAGCGCTTCCCCGTTCTGCGGGACACCATGGCGGCTCTGGGCGTCACCGGCATGACTGTGTCCAACGTCATGGGCTGCGGCGAGCAGTTGGGCAAGACCGGTCAGTACCGCGGCGTCGAGATGAGTATGAACTTCTTCCCCAAGGTACAGGTGGACATCGTGGTCTCCAAGATCAGCCCCTCTCTGGTGGTGGCTGCCGCTCAGAAGGCTCTCCGCACCGGCGACTCCGGCGACGGCAAGATCTTCGTCTACAACGTGGAGAACGTGGTCAAGGTCCGCACCGGCGAGAAGGACTACGACGCACTGCAGGATTCCCCCCGGTAAAATCGTTTCTATTCCTTTTTCATATTCCTTTCAGGGAAAAGGGGCCGCGAGCTTCGCGGCCCCTTTTCCCGTATATGATGAAAAATTCATTGGTCTTTGACGGTGCCGTTCCACTCATGACCGCATAATCCCGGCTCCCATGGGAAAACTGTCCTCCATAGAAACCCCTTTTTGCAAGGAGGCATCCTCATGGAATATCTCAACGCATTCCTCTGCGGCGGTATTCTCTGCGCCATCGGCCAGATCCTGATCGACAAGACCAAGCTGACCCCCGCCCGTATCCTGACAGGTTATGTGGTAGTCGGCGTAATCCTGGGCGCCGTGGGCGTCTATCAGCCCATCGCGGTCTGGGGCGGCGCTGGTGCCACGGTCCCGCTCACAGGCTTCGGCTTTGCCCTGGCCAAGGGCGTGAAAAAGGCCGTGGCGGAGAGCGGCTGGCTGGGCGTCTTCACCGGTGGCCTCACCGCCACCGCCGGAGGCATCGCGGCCGCCGTGGTTTTCGGCGTCCTGATGGCCCTGCTCTTCAAGGCCGGAGACAAGCGCTGACGAACGTGCGGAAAAAATTCCGCCTTTCCCGTTGGAAAAGGCGGAACCGTTCAGAGTGCGCACAATCAGGCAAACAGGGCGTTGAAGCTGTCCACCACGCTGTCAGCACCCTCGCTCAGCGCCACCAGCATCACATAATTGCCATTGGAGACGATGCGGGACCCGCTCTTCCAGCCCTCGATGGAGGCGGGATACCAGGCACCGCCGGGATTGGAGTCATCTCCTACCTGATAGTTCACGCGGGCCTGGAAGATGTCCTTCACCGCTTGAACATCGGCGCTGTTGGCCACCTCCACCAGGGCGATTTCGCCCACGGCGGCGGAGATCATGGCGGTATACGCGCCGCACTGGTTGGTCTGAATAGCGGACAGACCGGGATACAGGGCGTCCAGCGTCTCGCCCTCCAGGGCCATCATAGCGGGCCAGTTTTCACTGCTGGTGACGGAGGTATAGAAGGCGGACAAATCCACGGATTTCCCCGTCTCCGGTGCCGGATCGGGTTTTGGAGCCACGGCGGAGCTGCCGCCGCCGGAGGAGGACGCCCCGGAGGAGCCGCCGGAGGAAGCGGGCTTCTCAGCGGGCTTTTCCGCCGGTTTCTGATCGGGTATCTGGGTGGGCTTCTGTGTTTCCGCCGGCTGCTCCGGTTCCGTCACGCCGCTTTCTTCATCAGTTTCTCCGCCGGATGCCTCGCTGCCATCGGGCGACTGTGCCTCGTCCTCCTCCGCGGCGGAGGAGCTGCCGCCGGCGGCAGAGGTATCCTCGGAGGATATGCCGTTGTCATCGGCGGAGCCGCTTCCGGTACTGTTGCCTCCGCAGGACGTCAGGGCCAGGGCCAGCGTCAGGGCCAGCAGCAAAACAATCAATTTCTTTTTCATAACGTTTCCCCTTTGTGATTCAAGTTCTGCCCATACAGACGGACACAGCGGCAAAAAAGTTCCCACGCTTTAAAAAACTTTTCATTTTTCTCCGTGGCTTTTCTCCCGGAGTACAATGGGCAGATCCACAATGTCCAGGCCCCGGCCGATGGCGTATTGAATGGTATAGCGGGTCCCGCCCGCCGTACCGTCATAGGCGGCGATAAGCAGCGAGGCGTGATCCACCAGGTAGCGGTTGCGCCGCTGCATACAGTCCCAGGTGTAACGGTCATTGACCAGAGTTTTGTCGTCGCAGGCAGCCACCAGCGTCCGGTAGCGGAGCTGCTCCCCCTCCGGCCAATCCTCCGCCTGAGTGGGACATGGAATCGCCGCCTCCACGGTCACCTCCGGATGGCGGGCGCGCAGGGCCAGCGCGCACTCGCAGAAATAGAGGTCGCACCCCATGGCCATGCCGCTGATAAAATGGCGGTAGCCCTCCTCATAGGCTGTCTCCACGGCATCCCGGATGCGGCGCTTCAAATCCACGCACCGGGGGTCCCGCTCGTTGAATTTCCAGGGCAGCTTTGCAGGCCGGTGACCGGTAAACGCACAGGAAGTCTGCTTTGCCCGCATGGCGCCGACTCCTCTCCTCTTGTTTTCCGCTTGTTTTCCGCACTATTATAGAACATCCGTTCTCTATTGTAAAGAGGGATCCTCTGTTTCCTGCAATACTCTGTAATTTCCTCTTGCATTTCTGGGACAACTGTCGTATACTACCGTCAGAAAACAATTGGATACTTGGTCTTCAGGGCGGGGTGCAAGTCCCCACCGGCGGTACAGTCCGCGACCGGCTCGCCTTTCGGCGTGTCCGCTGACCCGGTGAAACTCCGGGACCGACAGTAACAGTCTGGATGGAAGAAGATAGGTGCGGCAAAGGGGCTCCTTTGTTGCTTGTTCACCTTGGGAAGACAAAGGATCACAAGGTGTTTTCAAGCAAATAAAAGGAGTGTTTTTTATGTCTGAACCCAATGTCCAAACTGTCCATCGTACCACCGCTGTCTCCCGCACCCACAAGCTGACGGTGACCGCCATGCTCTCCGCCGTAGCCTTCGCTCTCATGTTTCTGGAGTTCCCCATTCCGGCCCTGATCCCCTCCTTCGTCAAGTTGGATATCTCTGATCTGCCGGAGCTTCTGGCCGCTTTCTCTCTGGGCCCCATTTACGGCGTGGCGGTGACCTTCCTGAAGAACCTGCTGTTCATCATCATCCGGGGCACCTCCTCCGCCTATGTGGGTGAGCTGTGTAACTTCCTGCTGGGTTCCGTGTTCGCTTTCTCCGCCGGCTTTATCTATCAGCGGAAGAAGTCTCGGTCCACCGCCCTGATCGGCTCTGTTGTGGGCGCCGCGCTGATGGCCCTGGTGTCCGTGCCTCTGAACTATTTCGTGGTCTATCCCGCCTATGTGGTGTGCTATGGTCTGCCCCTGGACGCCATCATCGGAATGTATCAGGCCATTCTGCCTTCCGCAGACAGCCTGATCAAGTGCCTGGTCATTTTCAACCTGCCCTTTACATTCTGCAAGGGCATGCTGGATGTGGCCCTGTGCTTCCTCATCTATAAGCCCCTGTCCCCCATCCTGCACAAATAATCAAAGACGGAGCGGCAGGCGCGGTACGCGTCTGCCGCCCTTTTTCTTTTTCCACCATTTCCCACGAGGGTTTGATAAATAGAAAAGGTTTTTATCAAATATCCGTATCAGAAAGACTAACTATTAAAAGTCAAGTCTAAAATAAAGATTTTATGAATGAATTGCGGAAACGCATTTCAGATATAGTTGTACCTTGAAAATCGCATGACAAACAGAGTGTCATTTCAGG
>Ga0129307_1002590_pt1 | contig 13664 bp, 13 predicted proteins | sample P1105metagenome_FD_94437 | JGI IMG/M metagenome (GOLD analysis project Ga0129307, IMG submission 94437) | Capybara group fecal microbial communities from Wisconsin, USA - P1105 metagenome | ecosystem: Host-associated > Mammals > Digestive system > Large intestine > Fecal | place: USA: Wisconsin... | reverse complement strand
CGTTTCTTCACGTCGAGCAGTCCCTCGCGATACATCTTGCCGTCCATGGCGGTATGTCCGGCGGCCCTTTGCTCCATGAACTCGGTGAAGACACCGGCATGATAGGCCTCCTCCCACTCTGTCGACACGTGGTTGAAGATGCGCTCGCGTTGTGTCTTGCCTTTCCAGTAGGGAATCACCACGCGCTCGTAGGTGTCGATGTCTTCCTGGCTGATGGTATAACGCTGCAGCTCGCGGCCGTTCAGCGTGTGCAGGTCTTCCACCGAGTGACAGGTCAGTTCGGGGAAGGTAGGCACCGCCTTGGGCAGCGGTCCACGCTCGCCGACAATGAGTTCGTCGTCGCCGATGTAGAGTGTTTTCTTCTGACAAATCTCATAGAAGTTACGGGCGCGCAGCACCGGTGTGGGCATCGTGCCGAAGTTCTTCCGATAGAATTCGGTTTCGATGAGGGCACGCTCGATGCTCAGGGTGGTGGGCATCTCGATGCTTTGCTGGCGCAGGCGCTTGATGCGCTCGTTCATGCCACCATCGTTCTCTGGGTATTTTATGTTGTAGTTCATGTCTTGGGGGTTAGGAGTTTTTTTTCGGAGTATTCTGAATTTTCGGAGTATTCGGAGTATTCGGAATTTTCGGAGTATTCAGAATATTCAGATTATTCAGAATTTTCAGCTTTTCGCCTGATACACCTCTTCGATGGTCATGGGCTTGCGGAGGGTGCCTAGCGGACGGGCGCCAGTAGGAGTGATGACGTAGTCGAGCTCGTTGCGCAGACCCGTGAAGTCGCGCCACGGGGCGAGCTTGTCGTAGCAGATGAAGTCGGTGAACTGCTTCTCGGCCTGCCATTTGTCCATCAGCTCGGGAATGAAGTAGATGCCGGGCTCTACGGTGAACACGAAGCCGGGTTCCAGCGGGCGGGCCAGCCGCAGCGACTTAAACCCGAACTGGGTGCTCTTCACTTGTCCGTCGGCATAGCCCACATACTGCTCGCCCAGGTTCTCCATGTCGTGCACGTCGAGGCCCATCATGTGGCCAAGACCGCAAGGGAAGAACAGCGCGTAGGCACCTAGCTCGGCAGCCTCGGCGGCATCGCCTTTCATCAGCCCCAGCGTCTTCATGCCCTCCACAATCTTCGTGGCGGCAGCGATATGTGCCTCACGAAACGGCACGCCTGGCCGCAACTTGTCGACAGCAGCCTGGAAACTGGCCAGATGGATGTTGTAGATTTCCGCCTGGCGGTCGGTGAACCGCTCGCCCACAGGCATGGCCGACGAGAGGTCGCCGGCATAGTGCCTTTTGTTCTCTGCTCCGGCGTCGAGCAGGAAGATGTCGCCATCTTTCAGGGTGTGTATGAACCCGTGGTTGTGGAGCACCTGTCCCTGCACGGTGGCAATGGTGGGGAAGGCCAGCGTGTTGCCGTGCCGGCAGGCCACCTCCTCGATGGCGGCGGCCACCTGCGACTCGTGTATGCCCGGACGCACCATGCGGTAGGCCGTCAGGTGCATCTCCGTGCTCAGGTCCACGCTCTCTTCTATCTCGCGCAGCTCGTCGTCGTCTTTGTGGTTGCGTTGGTCGACAATGGCCCTGATCATGCTCACTGAGGCCTGCTGCGGCTGTGCCGCCGGCTCGATGGCCAACAGCTCCTGCAGCCACACCTGGTGGTCGCCGCGATAGGGAGGCAGGAAATGCACGGGGCTGTGGGCGGCGCGCGCTTTGTCGAGATAGCCTTTCAGCGTCTCCATGGGCCGTGTGTCGGCGATGCCCAGTTGCTCGCACCGCTCTTTCAGCGAGGGCACCGTGCCCGTCCATACGATATCGTCGATGGTCAGTTCGCGGCCAAACACCATCTCACGGTCGTTGTCGATGTCGATGACAGCAGCCAGGCCTGGGTCGTCGATTCCGAAGAAATAGAGGAACGAACTGTCCTGGCGGAAGCGGTAGGTGTTGTCGGCATAGTTCATGCCCACTTCCTGATTGCCCAGGAAGAGCAGCAGTCCGCTACCCACGTCTTTCTTTAGTTTCGCCCTGCGGCGGGCGAAGGTGTCTTTTCCTATCATGGTTGAACGGGTTGGGTATATTCGTTGATTTTCTTGTGTTTGCTGATTTGCAGGTTGGTGGCGGGGAAGAACTCCGAGAGCAGCTGATAGAGGTCGGGGTCGTACTGCTGGAGCTCCTCGCGGGTGTTGCACCAGTTGTGCTTGCCGTCGGGGTGTGGCATCTCGGCATTCACGTTAAACCAGTCTTGCACGGCCTCGGCCAGGTATTCCTCCTTGTCGGTGATGCGGTAGGTGCCGTCGAGTATGCCCTTCGCCTTGGCCTGCTCGTAGAGTCCCTGCAGGCGTTTGTTGAAGGTGGTGTCTACCTGGATGATGCCGATGCAATGGATGGCATGTGCAAACTCGTGGATGAGAATGTCCTCGGCATGGTATTTGTCAATCTGGTAGGCCAGAATATTCTCCTCGGCGCAGCTGGTGAGCGGTTCCTCGATGGTACCGCCCAGTCCGCGAGCCCGCAGGTCCCAGTTCAGGGTGGTGTCGTTCACCAGATAGTGATGCTCGGGCAGGTCGGTGGTGCCCTCATAGCGGGCCATGATGGCCACACGGGCGTTCGACTTCTTCATGGCCGCCAGCACCTCGGGCGACAGCATGCTGGTCATGGCAAAGAGCGTGCGGTGGGCTGCCACAAAGCAGGAGTCGGGCACACGCCACGACGATATCAGGGGTATGCCGTTCACATCGACATACTTGCAGTAAAACTTGTCGAGCTTCAGCGAGTCGGGCGGCGAGCTTACCACACATGGGGGGATTTCCAACGTCTCGTTCTCCGCCGGTAAACTGTTTTCTTTTCTCTGCTGGCAGGCCACACACAGCATGGCGGCAGCCAGAATCATGAGGAGATGTTTCATAGTCTTTTCCATTTGAGGTTGGTTTTTGTCATTTCGAGTTTACAAAGATACAACTATTCCTTCAGAAATTTACGCGATTAACACAGATTAATAATCAAAAACTTTGAAAGTTGGGCTTTTTTTGTATCTTTGCACACACTATTAGAAACATCCACATTATTAAATTACTATTATTATGGCATTTTTAACAAATGACAAGCTTACCATCGTCGGCGCAGCCGGTATGATTGGTTCAAACATGGTTCAGACCGCTTTGATGATGGGTCTGACTAACGACATCTGTCTTTACGATGTGTTCTCGCCCGAGGGCGTTGCTGAGGAAATGCGTCAGAGCGGTTTCGGCAATGTGAAAATCACTGCCACTACCGATGCTGCCGAGGCTTTTACCAACGCTAAGTATATCATCTCCTCTGGTGGTGCTCCCCGTAAGGCTGGCATGACCCGCGAAGACCTGCTCGCCGGCAACTGCAAAATCGCCGAGGAACTGGGTCAGAACATCAAGAAATACTGCCCCGACGTGAAGCACGTTGTGATTATTTTCAACCCTGCCGACCTCACCGGTCTGGTGACCCTGCTCTACTCTGGCTTGAAACCCGGTCAGGTGACCACACTCGCTGCCCTCGACACCACACGTCTGCAGAGCGCTCTCGCCAAGAAGTTCAATGTGATGCAGGACGAGATCACCGGTTGCGCTACCTATGGCGGACATGGTGAGCAGATGGCTGTCTTCGGCAGCCACGTAGAGATTGCCGGCCGCAAGCTGACCGACATCATCGGCACCGACGAGTTCCCCGAGGCTGAGTGGGAAGAGATGAAGACCGCTGTCACCAAGGGTGGTGCCAAGATCATCGAGCTCCGCGGACGCAGCTCATTCCAGAGCCCCTCTTACCTCTCTGTTGAGATGATTCGTGCTGCTATGGGCGGTGAGCCTTTCCGCTTCCCCGTGGGCACATACGTGAAGACCGACAAGTACGACCACATCATGATGGCCATGAAGACCACCATGACTGCCGAGGGTGCTAAGTTTGAGGTTCCTCAGGGCACTCCCGAGGAGAACGCTAAGCTCGACCAGAGCTACGAGCACCTCTGCAAGATGCGCGATGAGCTGGTGACCCTGAACATCGTTCCTCCCATCGCTGAGTGGAACAAGATTAACCCGAACCTCTAAGCTTTCATCGAGGAGCCTGGGAGTTGAAAGGATACCATCAGTTATCATTTCCACCTAAAGGGAAAAGGCCCGCAGGCGCCCAGACTCGATGAGTGATGTAAGCTAAGCTGTTTTAGCAACAAGAAAAGATTTCACTGACAGCATGGATGTCTCAACGATGAGGTCCGTGGAGTCAGTGAAATCTGTTTTTCTCTTCTCACGACAATGAACCTCGAAGAACACTTCCTTGCCCACTATCGCCCACTGTGTCTCTATGCCCTCCACTACGTTCAAGACGTAGATACGGCTGAAGACGTGGTGCAGGACGCCTTTGTGGGACTAATAGAAAAAGAAAAAGAGGGGGCCGCGGTGGGCAACGTCAGGGCCTACCTCTACGCGATGGTGCGCAACCGGTGTGTTGACCTCATCCGCAAGGTGAGACACGCCTACATTGACGGCGACGTAAGTCCGCAAGACCTGAGCGGCAGCATCAGCGACGAGGAAGCACAGGAGCGCTCGCTGCATGAGGCCGAACTGTGGACAGCCATCGACGCACTGCCCTCACGCTGCCGCGAGGTGTTCCTGCGGGCCAAGCGCGACGGCATGACATACAGCGAGATAGCACGCACGATGGGCATAACCGAAAAGACCGTGGAACATCAGATGAGCAAGGCACTGAAGACGCTGCGCGGCAAGAAAGACGACTACTTCTACACCATGCTGCTGATGACGGCATGAGAAGGGGCTGATGCACCCGGAAGGGAGAGGGGCTGAAAAAAAAACGAGATGCGGAATGGGGGGAAATGCGTTTTCCACGTCATAGCATTGATGACAAAAAAGGAAAACCACCAAGAAAAGAAGAACATGAAACTGAAAGACCTGCTACGAGCAGTGGTTTATGTAACGATGATGACGCTGCCGTGCCAGCGAGCCTCGGCCCAGGCCGAAAGCTCGCTGCGCCAGCAGATGGAAATCGTGAAAAACGAGCACCACGTGAACTTTGTCTATGACGCATCGCTCAACCTAGACCGCCCACACCGGGGCGGAGCCGTCGGCGGTGTGCAGCTGAAGGAAGCCCTGCGGCGACTGTTTGGCGGAACGGACATCGAATGGAGCGTGAAGGGAGCCTACGTGATGCTGAAGACCCAGACAAAGGCAACCCCCAGGCCAACGGCACAACGCCACACGGTGAGCGGCTACGTGCGCGACGAGCACGGCGAGACACTGCTCAACGCCGCCATCTACGACGCGACGACCCACACTGGCACCATGACAAACGAGCATGGATTCTACTCGCTCACGTTGCCTGAGGGTTCGCACGAGCTTCGCATCTCGTTCATAGGCTACGACACCCACCGAGAACGCATCAGCCTGAACAGCAACCGACAGCTCGACGTTGTCCTGAAAGAGGGTACGATGCTGGACGAAGTGGTGGTGACGGCCGACATGAGCTCGCCCGTGGTGGGCACGCAGATGGGCAAGCGGTCGCTCTCGGCCAACGACATCAAGACGGAGTTTGCACTGTTCTCTTCGCCCGACGTGGTGAAGGCCCTGCAAAGGCTCTCGGGTGTGCAAGAGGGCATCGAGCTGGCCTCGGGGCTGTATGTGCACGGAGGCAACAACGACGAGAACCTGTTCCTGCTGGACGGCACCCCACTCTATCAGGTCAACCACTCGCTGGGACTCTTCTCGTCGTTCAACACCGATGTGGTGAAGAACGTAGACTTCTACAAGAGTGGCTTTCCGGCGCGCTACGGAGGCAGGTTGTCGAGTGTGGCCGACGTGCGCACCAACGACGGCAACTGGCAACAGCTGCACGGCTGCTACCGCTTAGGGCTGCTTGACGGCTCGGTGCAGATGGACGGGCCCATCAGGCTGAAAAGCGACCGGCAGCACGAGGCACGGGGCGAGGTGCGCGGCACCGACTTCGGCACATCGTTCAACGTAGGGCTGCGACGCTCGTGGCTCGACCTGCTGACACGGCCCGCCTTTGCCATAGCCAATCACTACAACGACGAGGAGAAAATCAGCCTGAGCTATGCCTTCCACGACCTCAACCTGAAGCTGACACACCTGTTCAGCCGCCGCTCGCAGCTGAGCCTGAGCGTCTATTCGGGCCGCGACATACTGCGCGCCCGCAACGACTGGCACGAAGATGCCGGAAGCAGCGAAGTCTTTGACGAGCACAACGAGACGAAGTTCAGCTGGGGCAACGTCAACGCCGCCATCAGCTGGCGCTACCAGCTGACGCCACAACTGCTGGCCAACTTCACCGCCGTCTACACCCACAACCACTCGCAGCTGAAGACGCGAGAAGACGACAGCACCACCGACAAGGACGGGGTCCAGACGGAGCACTACCTCACCGACTTCCACTACCTGTCGGCCATCTACGACGCCGGCTATCGCACAGAATTCGACTACCGCCCCTCGCCACGCCACCACATCCGCTTCGGCCACGACTACACATGCCACGTGTTTCGCCCACAGACACAGGGACTGACCAACCTGTGGAGCAGCTTCACCACGGCCGACACGCTGACCACGAAGGGCCGCAACCGCCACACGGTGCACGAAGCCACCGTCTACGGCGAAGACCTGCTGACACTCTCAGACCGATGGAGCATGAACGGCGGACTGAACGTGTCGCTATTCAGCGTGGACAACTACCTGTTTTTCCATGCTGACCCACGCCTGGCCCTGAAATACCAGGTGGCCGACAACCTCTCGGTGAAAGCCTCCTACACCATGATGTCGCAGTATGTACACAAAATCAGCAACGCCATGATTGACCTGCCCACCGACTACTGGGTGCCCATCACCGGGCGGCTGCGCCCCATGTACTCACACCAGATGGCGATGGGAGCTTACTGGCAGCCGCATCGACAGTGGCTGCTGTCGGTAGAAGGCTACTACAAACGGTCGCACCACCTGCTGCAATACAACAGCTGGGCCGGACTGGTGCCGCCAGCCGGACAGTGGGACAAGCACGTGATGGACGGACAAGGACGCTACTATGGCCTGGAGGTCGACGCGACCTACCACGGACACAGGCTGCGCCTCGATGCGGCCTACACGCTGTCGTGGAACGAGCGGCGCTTCGACGAGTTCTACGACCAATGGTACTACGACAAGTTTGACAACCGCCACAAGGTGAACCTCTCGCTGCGCTACCAGATAGGGAAAAAGGCAGAGATGTTTGCGGCATGGACCTATCACACAGGCAACCATCTCACCTTTCCCACGCAATATGTGCAGCTGCCAGAACTGCCCGACGGCAAGCCCGCCTCGGTGGAGGCCTTCGAGCGACAAGGCTACCTGACAGGCGAAGAGGCGAACGCGGCCTTCATCTATGAACGGCCCAATAACATCACCCTGCCGGCCTACCACCGATTGGACATCGGCTTCAACTTCCACCACACCACGAAGCACGGACACGAACGCATCTGGAACATCTCGGTATACAACGCCTACTGCCATCTGAACCCGCTTTGGGTGGACATTGAGTATCGTGAACGAAAGATCGACGAGGTGAATCTGGCCGATCAGCAGCGCTTCAAGCTGAAACCTAGGGCATTCATTCCGGTGATACCATCGTTCAGCTACACCATCAAGTTCTGAGCAAAAGAAGGTTGTTTGTAATTATGAATTATAAGTTATGAATTATGAATAGGAATACGAACATCACAAAGTACATGCTGCTTGTGTGCATGTTGCTGGCAGTGAGTGGTTGCCGCGATGACTTCGACCTCGACGACATCAGCAACAAAGAGAAACTGGTGGTCTACTGTCTGCCATCGACAACAGGAACCACCTATATCAGCGTGACCAACAGCATGGCCATAGGCAAACACGCCGAAGCGAACAAGATGAGAGCAGTGGCCGATGCTCAGGTGAGCTATCGGGTGAACGGTGAGACCAAAGAAGTGGGACAGAAAGCTGACGGAACATTCTACACCGACACGCCCCACCACGCTGGCGACTGCGTAGAACTGACGGTGACGCATCCCCGCTATGGCACCGCGACAGCATCGGCAGTGGTGCCCGAGAGCATACCCGTGAGACTGGATCGTGTGCAGAAAGTGAGTTTGTTTGACGAAGACTACATGAGCACACGCGACTACTACCAACTGGCGGCCACCTTCACCGACCCAGTAGAGAGCAAGGACTACTATGCCGTGACCGTGAGGGCAAAGCACTACAAAGGGGATGCCTACGGCGAGCTGGTGAACGAGAACGGATCCAGGACGCTATGGATTCCGAATGACTACAACGACTACCTCTATTGGAAAGAGCAATATCCACAGGCCGAATGGACCTGCGAGATAAGCGACTCGGTAGTTGAAACCAAGACCATCTACACTGCCAAGGAACCACTGCTCAACACGCTGACCGACATCGACACCGACTTCGGCTACGAGAACAGCTTCTACGGCAACTTCTACATTTTCAACGACGCGACCATCAACGGGCAGACCTACACACTGCACCTGAACACCGACAGTTTTGGCTACGGAGGCGCCTTCAACTTTTGGCACAAATACCAGGTGGTGCTCTACAGGCTGACACCCGAATACTACCACTTCCTGAAGTCGCTCAACGACGTGGAGAACAACGATCTGGCGCAAGCGGGATTCTCGCTGGTGTCGCCTACACTCCACAACATCAGTGGCGGTTTCGGACTGCTTGGTGCCAGTAACTCTTCTGAAAGCGAATGGATGGCGCTGGACAACGAGTGATGAAGAGTACAAAAAAGGACAAGTCATGAATTATAAGAGTATCATTCTGTTGCTGCTGCTGACAGCATCATGCAACAACGAAGAAGACCTTGTCATTGAGGAGGACGTCAGTACCACGACACGTCAGCTCTGCCTGCTTGTAGAGAATGCTGAAGGCGATGACCTCATCAGCGATGACAGCGACATCAGCATGGTGAACGTAGCCACCCTGCAACCCATTGACTTTTGTTTGGAACAAATGACCGACCGAGACGAGATGCACCGATGGAATGGACGTCACTGTCTGTTGTTCCATACGCCTAAGCCCTTTCGCATGCCCGGCCAAGCGGAACACATCTACAAACTGGCACCGACAGCACGGGTAAGCATCGACAGCCTGACCCTCGACATCGCCACGCTCTACGACTACCGAATCAGCCACGAGGACAGGAACGGCGTGTGCGTGGCCAAGGCATACTTCTGGCCCCTGATAACCGATGTGCTGGGCACGCCTCTACGCAGCGACACCATACAAATCATCGTGGAGGACGGGCTGCCATACCTGAAAGAAGAAAGCGACACACACCCATGGCTTACCACAGACAGGAAAGAAGAGAAATGAAAGAAGAACTGAAACAATTTGTGCTGCACCACTACCAGACAGGCAAGCTGGACACGCGGCAGGCACTTCGCAACGTGAAAGCACGCGTCGGACTTAAGAATGACAGGCCGACACATGGGGGGCTGTCCGTGCATTTCTACCGATGGATGGCTGCCGCCGCCATGCTTGCGTTCATCTGCGGCGCCACCTATTTATATATTACGCGCGAGAACGCAGAGGTGAAGCTGACGGCCGACGATGCGGTTAAAACCATCACTCTGCCCGACAGCACCCACGTCACTCTCGCCCCCCACGCCACACTGGCCTACAACCCGCAAAAGCCGCGTTCGGTGAGACTGAGCGGCGATGCCTATTTCAACGTGACACATAGTGAAGCCACTCCGTTCACAGTGGTGAACAGCATAGCACAGGTCACCGTGCTGGGCACACAGTTTCAGATAGACGAAGAGGCGGGGCAGACCACCATCTACGTCGCTCAAGGCCGCGTCCGCTTTGGAAACATAGGCCTCACCCAGGCCATCGTTCTCGGCGCTGGCGAAAAAGCCCTCATCGGCAAACGCCAGCAGCAGCCAGCACACGCGCCAAGCGGCTCGCCCAACCAGACGGCATGGGCCACAGGCCAAATGCATTTCGAAGACACACCACTGACTGATGTCCTCGCCGACCTCGGCTTCTATTACCACGCCAACTTAAGGTGCAACCATCCCGAAAGACGACTCTCCGCAGACTTCCATGTGGCCAAAGACAGTCTCGAAGAGATCATTGCACTCATCGAGCAGACGCTCGACGTGAACATCAGTATTGAAAAAACAGAAAAACAATGAAACACGAACTCATCATCACGACACTCTTAGCGACTACCCTTACCGTGTCGGCACAGGAAGAAGGCCGCAACATGGCTGCCATAGGCTTTTGAGCCTCTCATGACTCATGGAACATAGAACTCGACTATGACTACATGGTCTTTCCTTACGCTGGCATCGGGATAGGAGCGCAGTTTGACAGGGAGAACGGCGACGGCGGACTGCTCGGCGAAATCATTCGCGAAGAGCTGCGCGGCGATGACTATTACGATGACTACGACGACGAGCTGGTGACCCTGAACATCGTTCCTCCCATCAGCGAGTGGAGCAAAATCAACCCCAACCTCTAAGCAACGAACCGAAAGAGTATCTCTTTCCACCTTATATTATAATAATAAAGGAGTGGCCATCGGGCCACTCCTTATTGTTTGTTCTCAAGAATACCCCACCAACTTCACCAGGGGGAAAGCTGGCTACTCTTTTTTTCACGAACAAGAGTGTTGTGACAGTAGTTCTTCCAGTCGTACTGATTCAAAACGGTCGCTCCTTTCAGGTCGTCTGAGTTTCAGATTGGGCAGTTACTTGGAGAGATTTTCCAATTAGGCATTAATTACACTCCAATTAGGCATTAATTACATGCTAATTAGGCATTAATTGCATGCTAATTAGGCATTAATTAGAGTGTAATTAGTCGACTAATTGCAACCTAATCAGGCATCAATTGGAAATTCAGGTGTCAATGGCATTTTTCCAAAAGATTATTTTGTCCTGATTTTTCGTTCCACTCCAAGAACTTTTCCAATTAGTTACCTAAAAATGATTGGTAATTGTCTCATTTCTTCCAAAAACTACCCTCCCCGAAATCGTCTCCTTCTCTGCCGCAAAACGGCATTCGTTGAGCCCGTTCTATTCGTTGCCGGGGTCATGCAAGGAGGATGTCGGCAGCTATCAGAACCATGATGGAGATGGCCATGCCGATCATGATGCGGCTGTCGCGATAGTGATGTTGGATGTGATACCTGTTCAGGTCTTCCATGCCGCAGAACTCATCGACCACCTTGTCGGGGTCTTTCCATTCACGGTTGCCGTGCAGCCGCCATACGATGAGTGCCATCATGGCGGCTGTTATGACGATTCCTATAATTATTCTCATTTGCTTCTGTCAATTGTCAACTTACAGTTTCAGGCCCAGTTCGAAAAAGATGGTGCTTTGGCTCCTGATGCCTGCTGTCCTTGAGTCAATATACCGGTAGCCCACTCCGACTGTAGGTCTTATCTTTCCCTTGTCGTAGCCATACAGGGTGAGGCCGATGCTATATTGGTTATACTTCCAATCGGGTTTTCCAATTGTCGTGGTGAACAATGCCCGAACATCGAGTGCGTCCTTGCTGCCGAGCAGTCCTTTCTCTTCCTTGTCGGTGAGCAGTCTGTATCCCAGACCTCCGCCAATGGCTGTTCCCTGATAATAGGTCTTCACATCATTCTTGTCATAGAGGCCGAGTGTGCCTTGCCAGTCGAACATCACTTTCAGGTTCTTTACGGGCTCAATACCCACCAGCAGATTGTCCATAACCGTGGTCATTCCGTGTTGTTTCGCGCCAATCTGGATATTATCCTCGATAAAATAGCCCAGTTTGTTCTGTGCCTGCATGGCCATTGTCGTTGATACCAGGATGCTAATAATAAAAAATACTTTTCTCATAGTCTTCTAATTTTTGGTTTTATTTATAATGGTAACGAATGAAAATTGCAATTATTTTATTTGCCAACCTTTTATTATTCCCGGTCATAAACAGGCAGTGTGACTTCCTGTTCTTCATACCCATATCCATCAGGGAAGTGGTTGTTGATATCCTCAACACTTGTCGCCTCTGTGTGTTCCTCCAGCATTTCGTCGAGAGGAGTCTGGTCTGTGCATGAGGCAATGCCCATGGTCAGAGCTGCAAAGGCAGCGATGGTGATAATCTTTTTCATGACTTTATTCTTTTTGTTGTTTTTACTTGTTTTGCTTGGAATTCCGAAAGCAAAATTAGAATCAGAAACTATTTCATCCAAATTATTTGAGCTTTATTTTTTTTGAGTTGTTACATGGTAGAATTGAATAAAAGTATTGATAATCAGTATGTTTCATTTTTTGTAACAAGATTGTAAATGGCAAAATGTAACAGTGTGTAACAAGGATCTTCTTCAGTTTTCTTTTTTTTCTCCATCTTGTATCGTATTTAATGAAAAAGTGCTATCTTTGTATTCGAAAAACAAACAGAGTCGTAAGATGAGGAAAATGCGTAGATTCTTATACTTACTGTTATTGATGACATTAATAGTTAGTTGCTCCGAAAATGATAATCGGAAGCAATTAAACGATATTGAGCAATTGCTAAAACAACAAAAGAACGAGGAAGCATGCAAACTATTGAACAATATGAATCCTGAAGAATTAGAGGATAATGAGGATGTTTATGCTTTATATTGGCTTTTGAAAATGCAAGCTGATGTGAGACTTGGTAATCCTATTAAATCAATTGACCCCCTTCGTCATTCTGTAAAATATTATGAGAAGATAAACGATTATGAGAGATTGATTTGGACGTATTATTATATGGGATTTGTCTTAGATGATTTGGATCAAAGACCAGAGGCTGTTGTTTATTTAAAAAAAGGAGAGGCTTTAGCATTGAAAGACACTAAAAAAAGAACAGACATCCTCCATCATATTTATCAGTGTCTTACTTATATTAATGTAAACTCCAAAGAGTACGAGCTAGCTAAGTTATATGGGAGATTAGCCCTACGGTATTCTTTTCTGTTGCATAATTACACAGATATGGCATCAAATTTACTGAACATGTCTGCTATTTATGGCGAGACAGGTAATAGGGATTCTGCATTTTATTATACTTCTAAAATAATCCCTTTATTGGATTCTATTCCACAAAAGAAAAGGTATACTTATTATGGCAGCATAGGAATGGATTATTTGGGAAGGGACAATGAAAAAGCAAAAGAATATCTCTTAAAAAGCATTGAAAAGGAAAACGACCCTTATTCTTGCAAGGCTCTTGCCCAAGTCTATACTAAAGAAGGAAATAAAGAAAAGGCCGACGAGATGTGGCATAAAGCTCTTGACACTAAAGATCTCAGCCTGAAAGCGAATGTGGTGAAGGGTATGGCGAAAGCCAAGACAGAGGAGGGCGACTATAAAGCTGCGCACGAGCTGGACTTGTGGGCGGCAGCATTGAAGGACAGCCTGCACCGACAGCAGAAAGAAGAGAACATCAAGGGTCGGCAGGAGTTGTTTGATAAGGAAAGAGCTAATGAGCAGCTGCGCGAGGAACGGGGGCATGCTATATGGATGGCAGCCATATTGACGCTGTTGATAGCGGCATTGGCAGCTTGGACAATCTACAAAAAACGGAAGAACAGTCGTCGGATGAATGCCCTGAACGAGGAACTGGAGCAGAAAGACTCAGCG
>Ga0129307_1002588_pt1 | contig 13673 bp, 10 predicted proteins | sample P1105metagenome_FD_94437 | JGI IMG/M metagenome (GOLD analysis project Ga0129307, IMG submission 94437) | Capybara group fecal microbial communities from Wisconsin, USA - P1105 metagenome | ecosystem: Host-associated > Mammals > Digestive system > Large intestine > Fecal | place: USA: Wisconsin... | reverse complement strand
TAATGACAATGAGCTTCGCTGCAAGCGCGCAGGATGGTTTTGTCGCTGACTGGAGCATGGGCGGCGACATATTCCGTACGGGCGGCTTCTTTATGCCGCTTCTCCCTATCGATCACGGCTTGATAACAGATGAACCAGCTCCGCTGGGCAGTGGTCTGCTGATCCTCACCGCAATGGGTGCGGGATATGCGGTAGCTCGCAAACGGAAGAGTAGTCGTTAGTCGTTAGACTTTAGACGTTAGACCTTAGACGTTAGTCTTGGGTCGATAGTAAGTGAAGACGCCAGGTGGCGTCTTCACTTGTTTTATGTTAAAAAAACATAGAGAATTGCCGCGCGAATGATAATTAGTATTATCTTTGCAGCATTGAAAGGATAAAAACTGAGATTTATGAATAAATTCATTAAAAATCAGACTAGATTCTTTTTGACGGAGTGAAAAATAAAAAATCATTAATTATTCTTGCATAAATCAACTTTTATGTTTATTTTTGCAGGTCAAAAGATTGGAATTTATGAAAAGGAATTTATTGCTTGAATTGCTTGAAGACGGAGATAAAGTGAGTTTGTATTCTCCGAAATTTGAAGGAGAGACTTATACGGAATTTGAAAAATTCCTGTTAAAGTATAAGGATGAGTATCCTCAAGATATTGCACAAATAGGAACTTTGACATTTGTCATTGATGATAAAGATGAAAACAAACAAGATACTTGATGAGATCAGGAGTCATATTAGTCCTGAGGTTAAGAAGCAGCTGGAGATTTCAGTTTGCATCGCAAATCGTGTTTATGACATTTTGGAGGCTAAAGGCATGAACCAAAAGGATTTGGCAAAACTTTTGGGAAAGACAGAGACAGAAGTGAGCCGATGGCTGTCGGGAACACATAACCTTACTATAGCAACCATAGCAAAGATTTCGGTCGCTTTAGGAGAGGATATTGTATTTTAAAGCTAATGTTTTTTAGAAACTTTGGCTTTCCGTATTTAATATTATATCTATGCAGCGTTAAGTCCCGACAGTCCCTGAGAAATCAAACTGCCGGGTAGTGGAAAAGCGGGTTTCATCGTATGATGGAGATAGTATAAAACAAGTGAAGACGCCAGGTGGCGTCTTCATTTGCTAAAGTCTAAAGACTAAGGTCTAACGACTAAAAATCTCCGTTAATCACTGCCATGGTGTGAATCAAATCGAGCAGCTTGTTGGAGTAGCCGATTTCATTGTCGTACCATGCCACGAGTTTTACAAAGGTGTCTGTCAAAGCGATACCTGCTTTTGCGTCGAAGATCGAGGTGCGGATGTCGCCGAGGAAGTCGCTCGAAACCACTGCGTCTTCGGTGTATCCGAGAATGCCTTTGAGCTCTTCTTCAGAAGCTCTCTTCATCTCAGCGCAAATCTCATCGTATGTGGCCGGCTTTGCAAGGTTGCAAGTCAGGTCGACAACCGACACATCCAATGTAGGAACACGCATCGACATACCTGTGAGTTTGCCTTTCAGCTCAGGAATGACCTTACCCACTGCCTTTGCGGCACCTGTCGACGAAGGGATGATGTTGCCCGATGCGGCACGACCGCCACGCCAGTCTTTCAATGAGTGACCGTCGATAGGTTTCTGTGTTGCTGTGGTTGAGTGCACTGTTGTCATCAAACCGCTGGTGATACCCCATTTGTCGTTGACAACCTTGGCAAGTGGGGCCAAGCAGTTGGTGGTGCACGATGCGTTTGACACAACCTGTGTGCCTTTAACGTAAGTTTTGTCGTTGACACCGCAAACAAACATCGGGGTGTCGTCCTTTGACGGACCTGCCAGGATGACATACTTCGCACCCGAGTCGAGGTGCGGCTGCACTGCCTCCTTGGTGAGGAATTTTCCTGTGGAATCGATGACGTAATCCGCGCCATATTCGCCCCATTTCAGGCCAACTGGGTCACGGCTAACACTCACCGGAATTTCTTTACCGTTGATAATCAGTGTACTCTTTTCCAAGTTGTAGTCGAGAGTACCGTCAAACAGGCCGTGCATTGTGTCGTACTTAATCATGTAAGCTTGATAGTCGACCGGGCATGTTCCGTTCATGTAAACAATTTCAATGTCGTCACGATGCTGTGCGGCACGAAGCACCAAGCGTCCGATACGTCCCAGACCGTTGATGCCGATTCTGATTTTCTTAGCCATGATGATATCTTTTATGTTATTAAAATTTCATGCTTCAATTGTTTTGCAAAGTTAGACACTATTTTTAATATAAACAAGCATTTTTCAATAAAATTTATTTTTTCATTATTATTGAGTTTTTTCGTATTTTTGCAAGTTATTTCGTTAGTATGGATAAGATTAGAAATTTCTGCATAATAGCTCATATTGATCACGGGAAAAGCACCCTCGCCGACAGATTGATTGAATTGACTAACACCTTGACCAAGAAGGAGTTGGTGGATCAGGTTTTGGACGACATGGACTTGGAGCGCGAGCGTGGCATCACCATCAAGAGCCATGCCATACAGATGAAATACGAGCACGAGGGCGAAATTTACACCCTTAATCTTATCGATACTCCCGGCCATGTTGATTTCTCGTACGAAGTGTCACGCTCGATAGCCGCTTGCGAAGGTGCGCTGCTGGTGGTGGATGCTTCGCAAGGCATTCAGGCTCAAACCATTAGCAACCTTTATATGGCCATCGATCACGATTTGGAAGTGATTCCGGTGCTCAACAAAATCGATATGGACAGCGCCCAGCCCGAAAAGGTGGAGGATCAGATTGTCGACCTCATCGGCTGCGACCGCGAGGATATTTTACGCTGCTCGGCCCGAACAGGCTTCGGTGTCCCCGAAATTTTGGAAGCCATCGTCAAGCGTATCCCAGCCCCGAAAGGCGACCCGAATGCCCCTCTTCAGGCTTTGATTTTCGACTCGGTCTTCAATTCGTTCCGCGGCATCATCGCTTATTTCCGCATCATGAACGGCACCATCCGCACTGGCGAAAACGTCAAGTTTTTCAACACCGGCATGGAATACGACGCCGACGAGATCGGTGTTTTACAAATGAAACAGGTGCCTCAGAAAGAGCTTTCGGCCGGCAACGTGGGTTATATCATCTCGGGCATCAAGACATCAAAAGAGGTGAAGGTGGGCGACACCATCACTTCGGTCGACAACCCTTGCGACAAGCCGATTGCAGGTTTCGAAAACGTGAAGCCGATGGTGTTCGCGGGTGTCTACCCTGTCGATGCTGATGATTATGAGGAACTCAGAAGTTCGTTGGAGAAGCTGCAGCTGAACGACGCATCATTGGTGTGGGAGCCTGAGTCGTCGGCAGCTTTGGGCTTTGGATTCCGCTGCGGTTTCTTGGGATTACTTCACATGGAAATCATCCAGGAGCGCCTCGACCGCGAGTTCAACATGGATGTCATCACCACCGTGCCAAACGTCTCGTTCAAGGCATATCTCACCGACGGCAGCGTGGTCGACGTTCACAATCCGAGCGGCATGCCCGAATCGACACGCCTCGACCACATCGACGAGCCTTACATTTTGGCGCAGATTATTTCGCAAAACGAGTACGTCGGCTCGATCATGACGCTTTGCATCGAGCGCCGTGGCATTCTGAAGAATCAGGTTTACCTGACAACCGACCGTGTAGAGCTCACTTTCGAGATGCCTCTGAGCGAAATCGTGTTCGATTTTTACGATAAACTGAAATCTATATCAAGAGGTTACGCCTCTTTCGACTATCATATTTGCGGCTACAAGCCATCCAAGCTGGTGAAGTTGGACATCATGCTCAACGGCGACACCGTCGATGCCCTTTCAACCCTCATCTATACCGACCACGCTTATTCGTTTGGCCGTCGTATGTGCGAGAAACTCAAGGAGTTGATTCCACGTCAGCAGTTCGACATCGCCATTCAGGCAGCTGTTGGCGCCAAGATTATCGCCCGCGAAACAGTGCGCCAGGTGCGTAAGGATGTTACCGCAAAATGTTACGGCGGCGATATCTCGCGTAAACGTAAGCTTCTTGAAAAACAGAAGGAAGGAAAGAAGCGCATGCGCCAAATCGGTAACGTTGAAGTGCCGCAGTCGGCGTTCCTCGCTGTGCTGAAATTGGATTAGCCATTAGCTATTAGCCATTAGCCATTAGCTATTAGCTATTAGCCATTAGCCATTAGCTATTAGTTTGTTTTATTGAATTTTGTAGTATTTCGGGTAAACGAGGTATTGCTTTCTTGTGGCAATAATTTCATTATTTTCAACGAGTTGCATCTCGATATATACCTTTGTTTTATCGAAATCCTTAACAAAATCGTTCACATCGAGTGAGAGGTGAATGCAGCCGTTTTCAGGAATTTGCACCTTTTCGGAATACGATTTCAACAGATTTTCATTGATATCGCGTACATTCAACGCCAAAGTGCCGTCGATTTCACGATAAAGGTCGCTGACGGCGTAAACAGTGTAGTTGCCGTCGATGGCAGGGAGCACACCTATTAATATAGGTGCATACAACTCATCGAGCTTTTCGTGCAACAGCTTTTTATTGCCATAGTAATCAATTGACGACCAAGATATTACGGGCCAGGCATCGTTCAGCTGCCAGTAAAGCGTTCCCATGCTGCGCGGCTTGGCGGCACGCTGCGCCTCAATAGCCAGGCCGATGCCGTAGGCTTGGGACAACTGGCTGTAATAAACATCACGTGCCCAAACGTCATTTCGACCGACCGTAGGGAGCGGAGAAATCTCCTCCAATTTGCGGGGGATTTCTCCATTTCGCTTCGCTTCAGTCGAAATGACGTAACGCTCCATATGTTTCCGTATCAATTCCTCTCCCCTGCTGTGCTTCTGATGCGCCTGAATCACCTCATCGTCCAATTCGGGCGAAATCTGCTGCAAGGTTGACAATGCCGGATAGGCCTGATAGCCGAATTCGCTGTTGAAACGGCCTACTTTTTGAAGGTACATCTCGTATGGCAGCTCGCCCCACCACACGCCCCAGTAGTGCACATCGCCTTCGGTCAGGCTCTCGGGTTTGCCCCAGCCGTTCTTAGGCGAACTGGCCCAGTAAGAACGCGTACCATCGTAAATATCAACCACTTGCGAAAGAATATTGACAAACAGTTTGTCCATACCGCGTTTCATCTCGGCATATTCGTCGTCGGTCCAGCCCATTGACTTCTGCCAGCCCCAGTTGACATAGCCCTCGCTCACCTCGTTGTTGCCGCACCACACAGCCAGTGACGGATGATTCTGATAATGAACCACTTGCTGAGCAGCTTCTTCACGAACATTGTTCAAAAACTCGTCGGAATATGGGTAGGTGGTGCCAGCGAACATGAAATCTTGCCACACCATGATGCCTAGGCTGTCGCAAATATCGTAGAAATAATCAGGCGGGTAAATGCCGCCGCCCCACACTCGCAACATGTTGAAATGAGCCGGGACACATTCGGCTAACAGCTTGAGTGTCTTTTCTTTAGACATCCAAGTCTCTATCATCTCCTCGGGAACGTAGTTGGCGCCTTTGATGTAAACCTTGCGGCCGTTCACTTTGAAATACATGGCGCTGCCAATGCTATCGGGCTCTTCAATCAGTTCGATTTTACGAATTCCGGTTGTAACCTTGCGTGTATCAACAAGTTTGTCGTTTTCATAAACCTGAACTTCGAAGTCGGTCATGGTTTGAGCGCCCATCTCGTTGGGCCACCAAAGGTTGGCGTTTTTCATCCTAAACGGCAGCTGCAAGTGAAACGAGCCTTTCGAGGTTATGGTGCGCTCGGCCAGTCTCTGCCCATCGTGCAACACCACCAGACGTACAACCCGGTTGCCGTCACTTGTCAGCGAAACATTGGCTAGCATATCGGCATCCCGACCAATCAAGTTGCTGGTCGTAACTGCCACATCCTCAACCTTATAGCCACTCCAGCCCTTCAGTTCCACATCTTTCCAGATGCCTATGTTAAGGTAACGCGGCGCCCAGTCCCAGCCATTCTGGTAGGCAGCTTTGCGCATCACGGCATATTTCTCAGGAAACTTCACTGGATATGTTGCAATAAGACTATCACGTTGTGTATCAAAAGGATAGAAATGAACTTTCAGTATATTATTATGTTGCTTCAGCAGGTCCTTCACCTCTTTTCGATACTGCTTGAACATATTGTCGGAATGCATAATCTTCACGCCATTGAGCCAAACGTCGGCATAAGTATCCAAACCATTGAAAATCAAATCGATATTCTCTTCATGCCAGACGCCATCCGAAACGTTGAAAGCCAGAGTATAATCCCACGAATGCTGCGGAATCCATTGTAAATCATGCTCAACTTTTCCCAAATAAGGATGAGGTATGATGCCGGCCGCATACAAGTCGGCGTGAGCTTCTGATGGCAGATTCACTTGTAAATCAATGCCTAAAGTGTCGGTTTTGAGGTTCCAGCCGTGTTTAAGTGTTTGAACTTTAGTGTTTTTGTCGGAACATGCACATAGAGTACATATGATTGCAAGAATAAGTAAGATGAATTGTTTTTTCATTTTATGATTTTTACAAATTCTTTGATTCTGTCTATATTTGAAACTTTATATCGCATTTCAGCACCGGTGTTATCAACACCTTTCGGATACAAGTCACAATGATTGTCAAGCACTTCAGATGTCAGCGAGGCATGCACGTTTCGCACTCTGGTGGCATCGATTATCTGCCTCACATTTTTCTCGTTGATGCCGCCTCCTGCCATGATGTTGATGCGGTCGCCAAACAGTGTTTGCATCTCGCGAATCATGTCAACACCTTCGTAAGCCGTTGGTTTACAGCCTGATGTAAGCACCTTATCAAAACCAAGGCTAATCAGAGTTTCCATTGAGTCGAGTGGATTGCGGCATGCATCAATGGCACGATGGAATGTGAATTTAAGCCCCTCGCCTGCCGCCATCATCCTTTTGATTGCCGGCACATCAAGGTCGCCGCTTGCGTTCAATGCTCCGATAACAACACCTTCATAACCAAGGTTTTTCACCATTTTTATATCATCGCACATGATGGCTATTTCGTCATCGTTGTAAATGTAATTGCCTGGACGACAACGGATTAGCACACGAATTGGCAGGCAACCTGTAGAAACGCGCCATGGCACGTCTTTACAACGCAACAACGTCCCGTACGATGGCGTCACGCCTCCCACTTCAAGCGCCTCGCAAAGCTCAGCGCAGTCAGCACCGCCCGCAATGCCGTTCGCAATTGATTGATAACCATTTGCACAAAGTTCAAATCTCATTTTGATATAATTTTTGCAAAGATAACAAAATAATTCAGATCTTAGGCCTTAGACTATAGACTTTAGCAAAAAAACTAAGGCCTAAGGTCTAAAGTCTAAGGTCTTTTTACTATCTTTGCAGACTTAAAATTATAAATGTGATATATCCTTCGGATTTTGAAAACAAGATAGGCTTCAAGACGATACGTACGCGTCTTAACGACTTGTGTATCAGCGAGATGGGAAAAGAATTCGTTGGCAAGATGAGTTTCAGCACCGATGTTGACGAGATCCACACTCACCTTCGCCTGATTCAGGATTTTGAGACGCTGATGCAGGACGGAGTGCCTTTCCCGGTGCGCGACTACAACGATTTGCGCGAGGAGTTTCATCATCTCGCCATCGACGGCACCGTGATCAGCCTTGAAAGCATGTTCGCACTGAAGCCAACGCTGTCGGCGCTATCGTTTATTTTCAAATTCTTCAGGTCGGAATCGTCCGAAAAAGTGCCTTATCTGAAAGCTTTGGCCGAAGGAATTGCAATTGATAATCATATCTTTACAGAGATAAACCGCCTCATTGACGACAAAGGCGAGATTCCCGACAACGCTTCAGCGGAACTCGCCGAGATTCGCCGCGACATCAGGCGGAAACAGAGCTCTATCGATCACCGCATGCACAAGATTTTGGTCGAGGCAAAGAATTCAGGCTGGACCGACAGCACCGCCGAGATGACCATCCGCGACGGACGCCCTGTGATTCCGGTGCGTGCCGCCGACAAACGCGAGCTCAGAGGCTTCATCCATGATGAGTCGGCAACTGGGCAGACGGTTTATATCGAGCCGGCTGAGATATTCGAAACCAACAACGAAATCAAGGAGTTGGAATATGCCGAACGTCGCGAAATCAACAAGATTCTGCTAGCTTTCACGAAAATTTTGAGGCCAGAGATTCCTAACCTGCTGATGGCTTGGCGATTGCTGGGATTGCTCGATTTCATCCGTGCCAAGGCGTTATTGAGCCATGAATACAACTGTGTGATTCCAGAGCTCGTCGACGAGCCGATGTTCGACTGGATTGAGGCGCGGCACCCGCTGCTGGAACAGAAACTGAAAGGACAAGGAAAGAATATTACGCCACTTGACCTAAGATTAGGGGTTTCCCGTCATTTCGAGCGCAACGAAGTGGAGCCGAGAAATCTCCAACAAACAATTCTGAACGATTCTAATGCCAGAGATTTCTCCATTCCGCTCCGCTCCAGTCGAAATGACGAAACCAGTAGGATTCTCGTGATTTCTGGACCGAATGCTGGCGGCAAGTCGGTGTGTCTCAAGACTATAGGCCTATTGCAATACATGCTGCAATGCGGGCTGGCGATTCCTGTCAAGATAGACTCGAAATGCGGCATTTTTCACGACATGTTCATTGACATCGGTGACGAGCAGTCGCTTGAGAACGACCTTTCAACATACAGCTCGCACCTTATCAACATGAAGGAGCTTCTGGAGCACGGCAACGAACGCACCTTGTTTCTCATCGACGAGTTTGGAACCGGCACCGAGCCACAACTTGGAGGCGCAATTGCCGAGGCTATCTTGTTGAAAATGAACGAGAAGAGGTCGTTTGGTGTGGTCACAACGCACTATGCCAACCTCAAGTTGCTTGCCGACAGCCATTCTGGCATCGTCAACGGAGCAATGTTGTTCGACACACGCTATCTGCAGCCGCTCTACGTGATGATGATTGGCAAGCCAGGCTCGTCGTTCGCCTTCGAAATCGCGAAAAAGATTGGTTTTCCACAGGAAATACTCGAAAGCGCAGCTGAAATCTCAGGTCGCGAGCATCTCGACTTCGACCAGCAGCTGCAGCAACTCGAAATCGAGAAAAAAGAGGTACGGAAAAAGGAATACGAGCTGAAAGTCGCCGACAAACTTCTCGATGAAGTTGTTACAAAATACAAGACACAACTCGCAGATATTGAGAAGAATAGAAAAACTCTTCTGAAAGAGGCGAGCAAAGAGGCGCAGGAAATCATCGATAGAGCTAATGCTAAAATCGAAAAGACGATTCGTGAGATAAAAGAGGCGCAGGCTGAGAAAGTGCGCACCAAAGAGCTTCGCGAGGAGCTGAAAGAGATGAAACAGAACCTCGCCAACGAGGAGAAAAACCTCTCGAAACAGCTGAAAGCCGAAGAAAAAGAAGAAATCGCAAACGCCGATTTGAAAGTAGGCGACATGGTGTGCATCAACGAGTTGGAAGTTGTTGGCGAGCTGTTAGCAATTTCCGACACCGACGTTACAATTCAGTTTGGCGATGTCAGACTGCGCACCACAGCCGACAAACTGCGTAAAATCAGCCGTTCGCAGGCACGTAAGGCGCAACAAAACCCGTCATATTTACGCAAAAGTATCATGAACGACATCAACGAAAAGGCTGAAAAATTCAACCTCACTTTGGATGTTCGTGGTCAGCGTGGCGACGAAGCTGTTGACAACGTGGCAAAATACATCGACGAGGCTACCCTATTGAGCATCAAAGAAGTAAGCATCCTTCACGGCAAAGGCAACGGCATCTTGCGCAAGCTCATCCGTGAATACTTGAGCAAACAGCAGTGCGTACAAAATTTCAGCGACGCCAGTCTTGAAACCGGCGGCGCTGGAATAACGAGGGTGACGTTGAAATAATTATTTCACCGCCACACGTTTTGTCAGTCGGTCAACTCCGTTATCAACTGAAATGAAATACACTCCAGTTGGCAACGAGGACAAATCGAGGGTGCCATCACGGAATGAATCTTTAGACAACACCCTGATTCCCAACATATTATAAACACATAAATTATACTCGCGTTCCAAACCTGTGGCAACATTTACCATTCCGTCGGAAGGATTAGGCGCAATTGAAATGTTGAATTTCTCATCAGCCACAGGGTTTTCGTGCACTCCGTCAGGATCGAAGTTGACATACATATCGTCGACAGCCATATATTTGTAGGTGGTTTGTGTAATCCCCCTGCCGCTCGCTTCAAAACGGATTCGCACCTGCACATAATCTTCGCCTATGTAATCATTAAGCGAAATGGCATAATCATTCCACTGATTTTGCGAATCCCAAATCCAATCGAGCAAATGCCATGTTTTACGGTCGGTTGTCGCTTCGATATAAACACCGGCGTTAAACGGCGACCAGATCGAGGAGATTTTTCTGTTCATCTTAAATCCGAAGGTGACGTTCTCGGTGGTTTCAGGAATTGCAAACCACGGTGTTTCAACGATTTGCAAGATATTATCGCTTGTATATGTCTTTGCCACCAAACACAATCTGTTTTTAAATTGCTCAACCGACCAATTTTCATTGTAAAGATTCAAATTTCCAATCGTGCCATCCTCAAAGTCGTAATACACAGGGAGTTGCTGCGCATCAAATGTAAAAACCGAATCGGTGTTAGATGCCGGGCCCGCCCAGCTGTCGGTATGGACAGGTTTTACATAATATTTATGCCAGTGTTCGTCGGGCAAAAACATATCGTCGACGTATGAAGTTTCAGCCGTATAGCCAATCATTTCATCGTCTTTGTACACCAGATAAAAGCTGGTGTTGGAAGACTCGCTCCAACTCAGGTAAGGCATCTCATCCTTGATAACCGCGCTGAAATCCTGTGGCGGCAGCCAACCGTCGGCAAGCTCAGCTGTAGCAGCTATCACAGCCTTCACAAAACCTTGAGCCAAAGCGAAGCAGTTAACTCCAGTGCCGATAGTATCGTTAGGTGTATGGTAATAAATGTTTTGCGAATGATACTCTATATCGCCGATGTAAAGCGCCGGATACTCGTGGATGTTGAAGCACATGTGATCGCCGCCATACGAATCCATTGCCGTAAAGCGATAAGTCGGCATCTCGGGGATGTAAGTATTAGCAACCTCCTGATAAAAATCGAACAACCTTTCGGAGATATACGAATAGCCTGAATACATTGTAACCGGACCATATTCCGGGCCAGGCCAGAAGCCAATCATGTCCAAGTCGAAAACGCCGAGGATGTTCATATCCTCACGAGCGCATTTCTCAACGAAAGGATAACTACCGACCATCCAACGCTCCTCGCCGTTGAACGGGATGTAGAGAATCGAGCGCTTGAACTGATGCTGGCTCAGAATCCTTGCGCATTCAAGCACTCCGGCGGTTCCCGAAGCGTTGTCGTCGGCACCCGGACCGTCAGGATGGTCGTAATGCGAAGCGACGATAATATATTGATCGGGAAATTCAGTGCCAGGCTGGATGGCGATGACATTGCCGGCATCGAGGGTGTCGCCCCACCCTATCTCGCCAGTGTGATGGTGGATATAGGTCTCGAGTCCGAGCGATTCAAACCTGTCGATAAGGAAGTTCTGCACGGTGACAGCCGCCGGTGAAGCGCAGTCGCGTATAAACTGCTGCATCCAATAAATATCGTTGTACAAATTCACCGTATCGACCTGACTGATCATCGCAACGATATCAGGATTCTGACCATACACATCAGGATACGTCTGATTACGATTGCCCTTGTGATCAATAAATTGGGCATTCAAAGCATTGAATAACAATGCCATTGTAATTAATAGCAAAAACTTTTTCATTTCTGTAGGATTAAGTTGCTGCAAAAATAAAAAAGTTTTTTTACACGACAAAAGAGTTTTAGGAAAAATCTTTTAGGAATTTAGGAAAAAAGAGCTATTAGCCATTAGCTGTTAGCCATTAGCCATTAGCTATTAGCCATTAGCCATTAGCTGTTAGCCATTAGCTGCTAGTTATTTCTAATGGCTAATGGCTATTACCTAATGGCTAAATTCCGAAAACCTTTTTGATCTCATTAACCATATCGAGTTTCTCCCAAGCGAAGAACTCAACGTTTTTGTAATTCTTGCCGTTTTCGGTGTAGGTGTCCTTGTCTTTGTAGAAAACCTCGACCTTTGCGGTGAACGGGTCGCGACCAAAGTGACCGTATGATGCCGTTGGCTCGAAGATTGGGTTCTTCAGTCCGAAACGTTTCACTATGGCGTAAGGACGGAGGTCGAACAAAGTCTTGATCTTTTCTGCAATTTCAGCGTCGTTCATCTTGCGGCCGTTAGCATCTTTCACGTGTGCCGTGCCGTAGGTGTTGACGTAGAAACCGACAGGCTGTGCCACGCCGATGGCGTATGCAATCTGCACCAAAGCCTCGTCGCAAACGCCTGCTGCCACAATGTTTTTCGCGATATGACGTGCCGCGTATGCTGCCGAGCGGTCAACCTTTGATGAGTCTTTGCCTGAGAAAGCGCCGCCTCCGTGTGCGCCGCGACCGCCGTAGGTGTCGACGATAATCTTACGGCCTGTGAGACCAGTGTCGCCATGAGGTCCGCCGATAACGAACTTGCCCGTCGGGTTCACGAAGAGCTTCATGTCAGCCTTGAAGAGGTTTCTAACCTTCTGAGGCAGAAGCTTTTTCAAGCGCGGAAGCAATATTGTGCGCACATCGTGCTCGATTTTCTCAATCATGGCAGCGTCGTCGTCCATAAACTCGTCGTGCTGTGTCGAGATGACTATGGTGTCGATGCGCAACGGCTTCCAGTTGGCGCCGTATTCCACCGTCACCTGCGACTTGGCATCCGGACGGAGGTATTTCATGCGCTTGCCTTCGCGACGAATCTTTGCCAGCTCCATCAAAAGCATGTGCGACAAAACTATTGTCAACGGCATATAGTCAGGTGTCTCCTTGCAGGCGTAGCCGAACATCATGCCCTGGTCGCCGGCGCCCTGGTCTTCCTCGTTTTTGCGCTCCACGCCGCGGTTGATATCCTGCGACTGACCGTGAATAGCTGAAAGAACGCCGCACGACTTGCTGTCGAACTGATATTCCGCTTTTGTATAGCCTATACGCTCGATGACACGGCGCGCAGTGCCTTGAATGTCAACATATCCGTCTGATTTAACCTCGCCTGCCACAACGGTGAGACCTGTGGTCACCAACGTTTCGCAAGCAACTTTTGATTCAGGATCCTGACGTAACATTTCGTCGAGGACGGCATCTGAAATCTGATCGGCCACTTTATCAGGATGGCCTTCTGAAACTGATTCTGAAGTGAAATAATAACCCATTTTATTCATTTTTAGAAGACAGAAGCCAGAAGACAGAAGTCAGAATCTTTCTTAAGGCTCTGCTTTTGTTAATAAATATGGATAATTTGAGATTGTTAAAAGAAATACTGTTTTAGCATTTTTTCTTGTGGTTGCAATCAATCAAATCTGTCCACGTGATTTTCGGCCGCAAAGATACAATTTTTTTGCGGCACAACAACCTCTCGCTGAAAATTTATTTTTTATATTTCACGCAGAAATGGCGGAAACAGCAGAAACTATTCATCCGACAACAAAATCATCCAAAGAATTTCTGCTATTTCCTTAATTACTGT
>Ga0129307_1002585_pt1 | contig 13700 bp, 10 predicted proteins | sample P1105metagenome_FD_94437 | JGI IMG/M metagenome (GOLD analysis project Ga0129307, IMG submission 94437) | Capybara group fecal microbial communities from Wisconsin, USA - P1105 metagenome | ecosystem: Host-associated > Mammals > Digestive system > Large intestine > Fecal | place: USA: Wisconsin... | reverse complement strand
AGCGACGAGTCAAAGGCAGTTTGGCTTGAACAAAGAGAAAGCCAGCGTCTTTAGGCGCTGGCCGGTATCACCCCCTTATAGGGGCGAGCAAACCACCCGTTTGACGGGTGGTCATGATTTTTAATCCAAATTATTTGATAACCTTTATCCAGCCTTCGGGAGCTTCGATTTCGCATCTCTGAATACCGGTAAGTGTATCGTAAATCTTCTTGGTCCAGGGACCCATTTCTTCCATGCCTGAAGGGAAGCAGATTTCCTTGCCGTGGTCATTGATTTTGCCAACGGGTGATACAACTGCAGCTGTACCGCAAAGACCGCATTCTGCGAAGTCTTTAACTTCATCAAAGTATACTTCTCTGTGCTCAACCTTCATGCCGAGATAATGCTCTGCAACGTAGCAGATACTTCTTCTTGTGATTGAAGGAAGGATTGAATCCGACTTGGGTGTTACAAGTGTGCCATCCTTTGTTACGAAGATGAAGTTTGCACCGCCTGTCTCTTCAACCTTTGTTCTTGTCTCGGGATCAAGGTACATATTCTCTGCGAAACCTTCTCTGTGAGCTGTCTGAATAGCATGAAGGCTCATTGCATAGTTAAGGCCTGCCTTGATATGTCCTGTACCGCGAGGTGCGGCTCTGTCGAAGTCTGATACCTTAATGGTGATGGGCTTTGCGCCACCCTTGAAGTAAGGGCCAACGGGTGTAACAAGAATTCTGAATTCATATTCGTCTGCGGGCTTAACACCGATAACGGGGTTGGAGCCGAACATATAAGGTCTTAAGTAAAGGCTTGCACCTGTTCCGTAAGGAGGAACGAAATCCTTGTTGGCTGCGATAACTTTCTCGCATGCTTCAACGAATCTGTCCTTGGGGAAAGGAGGCATTTCAAGTCTTAATGCAGAATCATACATTCTTTCTGCATTCATGTCAGGTCTGAAGCAAACGATGTCTCCGTTCTTTGTATAATATGCTTTTAATCCTTCAAAGCAGGACTGTGAATACTGGAATACACACGCACATTCGTTTAACACTATATTGGAATCTGTGATGAGTGCGCCGTCATCCCACTTTCCGTCTTTAAATTTTGAAACATATCGATAATCACACTCGATATATCCAAATCCCAATTCTTCCCATTTGATTGTCTTAGGGTCCATTTTGGTATCTCCTTTCAATTTTTATATTTAATTTTATTCATTATACGCTTTAATTTTAAAAAGTAAATGCTTATTTTTCGTCTTTTTTATCGGAAGCTTCGTCAGATTCTTCTTTGGTTTCTTCCTTCTTTAATGTCTCTGCATTGACCTTTTCGACTTCCATGCCGAGCATTCTGTGAATCTCATCGTATGTATCTTTATTGACATAGCATCCGAGAGAATACTTGTTGGAAATGTTGAGTCCCACATCGAATGTGCCGATGAACTTGTCAAGTGTCTGTGAGAAAGCGCTCCACTCTTCATCGTACATACCGCGAAGTCTCTTCATGTCGGTAAAGAGGAATACGAGGTTTCTTCTGTTCTTTCCTACCATGATGGGGAAGCGAAGTCTCTTTAATTCCGCATCTCCTGCTTCCTTTGCGATTTCTTCGGGAATCTCGACAGGATTCTCACCTTCTTCCACCGCCTTTGCGGGAACAAGGAATTTTGCTTTTAAAACTTCGATGGCAAAGAATCTGTAATAAATCTTTGCGACCATCTTTTCAGCCTCTGTCGAAGGATTTGATATCTGAGATCTTAAAAGCATCCATCTTACAAGGTTGGGGTTGGTAACGGGTATCTCGTTTTCCTTCATGCCGTAGTAGTTGGGTTTTTGAATAATGCTGTCTGCACCGATTGCTACCGCTTCGAAGTTAACTCTAACTCCCATTGCACCGTTTAAATAGAATGCATCAAAAAGGAAGTTCTTTATTCCGTCATTGTTATCGCCGTTTTCAATCTTTCTTATTTCAAAAAGATCCGAAGGGAAATGCTTTTCTCCCACACCTTTGTAAGGCTTTGAAAAAATATGTATCTCGGGAGGCGAGCAAACGTAATCATCCTTAACCTTGTTGGTTCTTGAAAACATATGAGGTTCGCCGGTTCTCTTGTTGTATACGCAGTAAATCTCATCAGCCGAAAGAAGCTTCTTTGACAAAGCACGCGCAACCACACCGATCTTTCTTCTGAATTCCTTAATCTCATCCTGCGAGAAGCCGCCTTCTTTTTTCTCGTGAACCTTGATAAAGATTCTCCAGGCTTCGGTACAGTCGGTGATACTCATCTTTGACTGCTCGGTCTCGTAAATCTCGAGATCTCTTCTTCCCACATATGAATCGCCGATTGCGTTTACATATGCAAGATGAATGTCTTCTTCACTTGTATCTTCGCTGTGAATTACCGAACCGGGTTTGATGTTCTCGCTTAAACCGTCACGGATTCTTATTGCCACAAAGCAGTCCGTGGCAGTATCCACTTCTTTCTTTTCTACTTCAAGAGCAACGGCTGCGCTTACTACAAGCTCGTCGTCATCATCACCGTAGTTGGTGATAAAAATCTTATCGCCCTTGTTGATTGTTCCTTTTAATCGACCGACAACGGCAATATCTCTCGTAGCCATCAATTCGAAGGTGTCGAGAACACCGTATACAAATTTGTTTTCGTTTAATGATTCGCTCATTACTACCTCTGATTATTCTTTATTATTTTTTGCTTTTCCCTTAAGTACAATGTTTGTGATAATACCAAGGATAAGCGCGCATGCTACTTCTGTAATCGTAACCGAACCGAAGTTAAGAGAAAGTCCGCCGATACCTGCAATGAGAATTACGGATACCGTGAAGAGATTTCTGTTATCTTCAAGGTCTGACTTCTGAATCATCTTAAGACCGGATACTGCGATGAATCCGTAAAGAGCCACACATACACCGCCCATTACGCAGTTGGGAATCGTTGCAAGGAATGTAACGAAAGGTGCAACGAATGATGCCACGATGGCAAGGATTGCAGTTGTCAAAATGGTTATGACTGATGCATTACCGGAAATTGCAACACAGCCTACCGACTCGCCGTATGTGGTGTTGGGGCATCCTCCGAAGAATGCACCTACCATGGAGCCGACACCGTCACCAAGGAGTGTATTGTGAAGTCCGGGATCTTTAAGAAGGTCTTTCTCGATAATGGAAGAAAGGTTCTTATGGTCTGCAATATGTTCTGCGAATACAACGAATGCAACGGGAACATATGCAAGGAAAATCTTAACAACGTATGCACTCATGCTTCCTACTTCACCGAAATCATAGCTTCCGAAGAATGCTTTTACGAATGTGAAATCAGGATACCACTGCATACGCGAAAAAGCAGTGAAATCGATAATCTTAAAAGCATCAACATCCTGTGAGAAACCGATGAGTGTAAATACTGCTGCGATTGCATAACCTGAAACGATACCGATGATGAAAGGAATCATCTTCATCATTTTCTTTCCGTATACGGAACAGATCATGGTTACGAATAATGTTACAAGTCCGCAGATAAGGCATACATATCCGGATGCAACGGAATTGCCGTCGGCATCGTAAACCTTTCCTACAAACAAATCACCTACGGCATTTCCCGCAAGTGATAATCCTATAATCGCAACGGTGGGTCCGATAACTACTGCAGGCATGAGTTTGTTAATCCAGTTAACACCTACGAATTTAACAATAAGTGCGATTACCACATATACCAGACCTGCAAATGCTGCACCGAGGATAAGTCCGAGATATCCGAGAGACATTGAAACACCTCCCGCAAATGCAGCGAACATCGATCCCAAGAATGCAAATGATGAACCGAGGAATACAGGGCTCTTAAATCTGGTGAAAAGAAGATAAACAATTGTACCGATACCTGCTCCGAATAATGCTGCCGAAGCCGACATGCCGTTTCCTATGATGGCGGGAACAGCAATTGTCGCTGCAAGAATCGCAAGCAACTGCTGGAGTGCAAATACCAGAACCTGACCGAATTTCGGTTTGTCTTCCACTTTGTACGTAAGTTTCATTTCGTAACCCTCCGTTATATTTAATTCTTTTATAAATTTCTGCCGTGGCAGTTTTTATACTTCTTGCCCGATCCGCAGGGACACGGAGCATTAGGATAAATCTTGTCTTCGGTTCTTCTCTTGGGTTCTCTTACCGAGGTGTCGTCTTTGTTGGTACCTGTTACCTGAGCAACCTGCTCTCTTTCAATCTTCTTTTCCACAACGACATGCATCATCATGAATACCGTCTGCTCTTTAATGGCTTCGGTCATTGCATCGAACATGTCAAAACCGATCATACGGTATTCAACCTTGGGGTCTTTTTGTGCATAAGCAACCATTCCGATACCCTGTTTCAACTGTTCCATGTCGTCAATGTGGTTCATCCACTTCTGGTCGATGGCTTTAAGCAAAATGATACGCTCCGTCTCACGGCATGCTTCGGGATCGGGGAACTGAGCTTCCTTTTCTTCGTAAAGCTTGACAGCCTCTTCCTTAATCATCTGCTTTAAGGAATTCTTCTTAAGTCCCTGAACCTTTTCCGGTGTGATGGGCTCAATGGGAACTATCGAACGAACTGCCATGTTAAGCTCTTTAAGATCCCAGTCTTCGGATGAAGAATCTTCGCCGAGAGTCGAATCTATTGCATTTTCAACAACATCGATAACCCACTTGTAAATGGTATCTCTCATGTTGTCGCCGTTTAAAACGCGGTTTCTTTCGGCATAGATAATCTCTCTTTGATCGTTGTTGACCTGATCGTATTCGAGAAGGTTCTTTCTGATACCGAAGTTGTTGTTTTCTATTCTCTTTTGTGCGTTTTCAACCGCACGTGAAAGCATCTTGTGTGAGATTTCCTGATCTTCCGATACGCCGAGTGAATTGAAAATCGTCATCAGTCTGTCGGATGCGAAAAGTCTCATCAAATCATCTTCAAGTGAAATATAGAATTTGGATGAACCGGGGTCTCCCTGACGTCCGGAACGACCTCTCAACTGGTTGTCGATACGTCTTGATTCATGACGCTCCGTACCGATGATTCTCAAACCGCCGAGTTCGGTCACGCCTTCACCGAGCTTGATATCGGTACCACGGCCTGCCATGTTGGTTGCTATTGTAACGGCACCCTTCTGACCTGCATCGGCAACGATCTGTGCTTCCATTTCATGGAACTTCGCATTCAATACCTTGTGAGGAATACCTCTTCTTTGAAGTCTTCTTGAAAGTTCTTCGGATGCATCGATTGTAATGGTACCTACAAGTACGGGCTGACCTTTCTTGTGGCACTCTTCGACTTCACGGCAGATAGCATTTAACTTGCCGTTCTTTGTCTTGTAAACCGCATCGTTTTCATCGATTCTGATAACGGGTTTATTGGTCGGAATCTCGATAACATCCATTCCGTAGATTTCTCTGAATTCCTTTTCTTCAGTCAAAGCAGTACCGGTCATGCCGGCTTTCTTTTTGAATTTATTAAAGAAGTTCTGGAATGTGATTGTAGCCAGAGTCTTCGATTCTCTCTTAACCTTAACATGTTCCTTGGCTTCAATGGCCTGATGAAGACCGTCGGAATAACGACGACCGGGCATCAGACGACCTGTAAAGCTGTCGACAATGATGATCTGATCGTCTTTTACGACATAATCCTGATCCCTGAACATGAGGTTGTGAGCACGAAGTGCAAGAATAACATTATGCTGAATCTCGATATTCTCGGGATCCGCAAGGTTATCTATCTTGAAGAACTGTTCAACTTTATGAACACCTTCAGCGGTAAGATTAACCGCTTTGTCTTTTTCATTAACGATGAAGTCGCCGGTCTCTTCCTGTTCGATACCGAGAATCATATCCATCTTGGACTGTTCCTCAAGATCGGCACCTCTCTTTAACTGTCTTGCAAGATAATCGGCTGCTTCGTAAAGCTTGGTTGATTTGCCGGACTGACCGGAAATAATAAGAGGGGTTCTCGCTTCATCGATCAATACCGAGTCGGCCTCATCGATGATGGCATAGTTAAGATCTCTTAATACCAGTTGTTCCTTATATACAACCATGTTGTCACGAAGATAATCGAAACCGATTTCATTGTTCGTAACGTATGTAATATCGCAGGCATAAGCCTCACGTCTTTCGTCTGTTTCCATGCTGTGAAGCACACAGCCGACTTTAAGTCCTAAAAATTCGTGTACCTTTCCCATAAGATCGGCATCACGCTTAGCAAGGTAGTCGTTTACGGTGATAACGTTTACGCCCTTTCCTTCGAGTGCATTAAGATATGAAGGAAGTGTGGCTACAAGTGTTTTACCTTCACCTGTACGCATTTCGGCAACACGGCCCTGATGAAGGATGATACCGCCGATAAGCTGAACTCTGAAGTGTTCAAGTCCGATTGCTCTCCATGCCGCTTCACGAACGACCGCAAAAGCTTCAACCAGAATATCGTCAAGTGTTTCTCCCGCTGCCAGACGCTTCTTGAATTCGTCTGTTTTGGCTCTGAGTTCTTCATCGCTCATTGCCTTCATCTTGTCTCTCAAAGCTTCGATTGCATCAACCTTGTCGTTGATTCTTTTAATCTCTCTTTCGCTGTGAGTACCGAATATTTTATCAGTAATTCTCATGTTATTCCTCTTAAAAAAAAACTTGTATTATGAGAGTAAATATAAAAAACTCCAAAACTCCATATATTTTCTCATAAACAAGCTTTTCTTTCAAGTATTTTGTATATATAAACGATAAAACGCCTTAATTAATGAATGGTAAATTTACGCAAAATCGCCGTGGCTGCCTTGTAAGGAAGGGGCCTGAGCGCCTTGTCCGCTTCTTTGAGTTTTTTCCTTATCTCGATATGCTGAGGACAGTGCTTCTCGCAGGCTCCGCATTCCACGCACTGTGTCGCAAATCCGGGTGTTGCTCTCATTCCGATATTTCTCGCATATTCAAACCTTCCTTCGCTCTTGCCCTCCGAATACATCTTGTTATAGCAGGCAAAAGTTCCCGGAATATCAACACCCTTCGGACATGGCATGCAGTATGCACAGCTGGTGCAGCCGACTTTTTCCTTAAGTCCGATGATTCTTTTTATCTCTTCATAGACCTTAAAATCGTCCTCGGTAAGCGATCCTTCCGTAACATCGCTCGCAATACGCACGTTTTCTTCGACCATTTCGACGGAATTCATGCCGGAGAGAACACATGTTACCTCTTTTTGATTCCAAAGCCATCTTAAGCCCCATTCTGCAGGGCTCCAGCCGTGTTCATTGTTCTTTATGAGTTTTTTCGCATCATCCGGCAAAAGATTGACGAGCTTTCCGCCTCTTAAAGGTTCCATGATAATCACGGGGATTCCCTTTGCAGCAGCCGCTTCAAGACCTCTTCTTCCGGCCTGAGTATGCTCATCGACATAGTTGTACTGAATCTGGCAGAAATCCCAGTCATATGAATCAAGAATCTTTAAAAACATCTCGGTGTCGCCATGGAAAGAAAATCCGAGGTTTTTGATGGCGCCCTCTTCTTTTTTTCTCTTAATCCAGTCAACTATTCCGAGATTCTCAAGATTTTCCCAGTTTTTTATGTCGGTAAACATATGCATCAGATAATAATCGATGTAGTCGGTGCGAAGACGCTTTAATTCCTCTTCGAAATATTTATCTATCTGGCCCGAATTTTTTACAAGATACTGCGGAAGTTTAGTCGCGATTTTGACATTTTTTCTTATGTTGTTTTTATCGAGTATCTTACCGAGCGCTTCCTCGCTGCCCGGATATGTATAGGCTGTATCGTAGTAATTGATTCCGAGTTCATATGCACGCATTATTTCTTTTTCGGCCTTTTCGAGATCTATGGCCCCTCCCTTTTTGGAAAAGCGCATGCATCCGTATCCGATAAGTGAAATCGGGTTACCGTTTCTGTCGTTTCTGTACTGCATAATATCCTCCAAATTTCTTTTTTGTTATTGTCTCATTTAAATGTTGAAAAGTCCAACATTTAGGATTTATTTCACAGAAAAATAACAAAAAAGACCGCCGCTTTCGCGACGGTCCTTTGAAGAGTCAATTACATTTTGTCCCCTGTGTACTCAATATTCTTTGAGAATCCGAGGATAGCATATCCGATGTAAGGGAAGAATAAGGTCAAAACACCGAATCCTGCTCCCTTGCCGAAAGCCTTTGCAAGAGCAAAGCAGCTTACAGCCATTGCAATCCAGCTTGTAGCGGGAATAATGGAAAGGATAAACCATAAAATGTTGCTGTTAAAGCAGATTTCGCAAAGAACCCAGAGGTTATAAAAAGGAATGATTGCAGCCCAGCCGGGTCTTCCTGCTTTTGAAAACATCTTCCACAATGCGATGAGTGCCAAGATGCAGGCAACCATACCGATAAACCATAAAATAAGATAAAAGATAGCTATTCCGCCACCAAGTAAAGCAGCAACTGCATCAGATGAATTATTAGATGACATATAATGTTCCTCCTGAATTATATTTATTACATTACGAACCTCTCGTAATATCGCAAATTATAATAGTACAACCCGAAAAAATATACAAGAGTCAATTTAGAGAGTATCCGTCAACGCCTTGTAAAAGTCGGGATAATCCTTCGAAAGCGATATGAATTTGCTGTCTTTATCGAGGAAGCAATGCTCCGAAGCTCCTTTGCATACAATCTTTCCGGCCTCGTTTTTCATGACATAGCAAATTCTTATTTTGACATTTTTAATCTCTTCGACGCCTGTTTCTATGGTAATTGTTTCTCCGAATGTCGTGCCCGATACATATTTGCATTCAACATTCGTAACAGGTGAAATGATTCCGTTTTCTTCAAGCTTCACATAGCTCCAGCCGAGTTTGTCGAGAAAATCAACTCTGGCCTCTTCCATCCATCTTATATAATTGGAATGGTGGGTAACTCCCATTTTGTCTGTTTCATAATACTGAATAAGGTGTTTGTAAGTCTCTGTTTTCATGTCTTTTTTCCTTAATAATCTTTAATTAACGTTTCGCCAAACATTTTAGCATAACCTTTGGCGATTTTCATTATAAAAGATAGAAATTAGGCAATAAATATAATATAATTGTACTCGACAGGTTTTTAACCGAAAATTTAAATAAAGGGGTGACAAAATGTATAACGAAAACAAGATTTGGATTGCAAAATCAGGTGATGAGAAAGTATTCATATATCCTAAAATGGCCAATCGCCACGGAATGATTGCCGGAGCTACCGGTACAGGTAAGACGGTCTCCTTAAAGGTATTGGCCGAATCCTTCAGCGATTGCGGTGTACCCGTATTTCTGGCAGACGTAAAAGGCGATCTCGCCGGAATGTGCGCTCCCGGAATCGATACCGAAGACATGCAGGAAAGAATCCAAAGATTCGGTCTTGCCGAAGAAGGATTCAAATTCACATCATATCCCACCACTTTCTGGGATGTTTACGGCGAAAAAGGTCTTCCCCTTCGTACAACCATCAGCGAAATGGGTCCCCTTCTTTTGGCAAGAATTCTCGGACTTAACGAAGTTCAAAGCGATATCCTTACGGTTATCTTTAAAATAGCAGACGATGAAGGACTTCTTCTTATCGATACAAAGGACCTTCGTTCCATGCTAACATATGTCGGAGAAAACGCTTCCGATTTTTCACTCTCCTACGGAAACATCTCAAAGCAGAGCCTCGGCGCCATCATCCGTGCCGTAATCGCACTCGAAAGTGAAGGCGGCGATTTGTTCTTCGGCGAACCCGCACTTAACATTCGCGACTGGATCGGATGTGATTTTACCGGAAAAGGAAACATTCAGGTACTTGACTGCCAGAAACTTATCAACAATCCCACAATGTACTCCACATTCCTTCTTTGGATGCTTTCGGAACTTTACGAGACACTTCCCGAAGCAGGTGATCTTGAAAAGCCCAGAATCGTGTTCTTCTTTGATGAAGCACATCTGCTTTTTGATTCCGCTTCCAAAGCACTTCTTGAAAGAATCGAACAGATTGTCAAACTCATCCGTTCAAAGGGAGTCGGCATCTTCTTTATCACACAGAATCCCAAGGATATTCCAAACGGCGTATTAAGTCAGTTAGGAACCAAGATTCAGCATGCTCTTCGTGCTTACACACCCGCAGAATTAAAGGATGCAAAGGCTGCATGCATGTCATTCAGAGAGAATCCCGAATTCGATACTTTCGAAACCCTTACATCGCTTGGCATCGGAGAAGCTTTGGTATCCGTTCTTGATGAGAATGCTGTACCCACAATGGTTAAGAAATGCAATATCCTTCCCCCTGCCAGCCAGATGGGATCGATTGATGACAACGTAAGAAGTCAGCAGATAAAAGCAAACATGCTCTATGTGAAATATGTTGAAACCATCGACAGAGATTCCGCTTACGAATTCCTTCAGAGAAAGGCCATATCGGATGAAGAAGCAAGAGCAAAGGCAATTGCCGAAGCAGAAGCCGAAAAGCAGCGCATAAAAGAAGAAAAAGAAGCTCAAAAGGCTGCAGAGAAGCAGGCTCTCGCTGAGCAGAAGGCCGCAGAGAAAGCTGCTCTTGCAGAACAGAAAGCAGCCGAGAAAGCAGCACTTGCAGAAGCAAAAGCAGAGCAAAAGAAAATCGATGACAGAAACAAAGCCGTTAAGAGCGCAACCAAATCCGTGGCAAGTTCAGCAGCAGGCACCGTAGGCCGTGAAGCCGGAAAAGCTTTGGGCGGCGCAGTCGGCGGAAAGTTCGGAAAGACGCTTGGTGGAAATGTCGGTGCATCTTTAAGCCGCGGCATTATCGGTACATTATTTAAACTCAAATAATTTTATTGACAATCTTTTGTTACAAGATTATCATATCGATTGAATAAAGAATCTTCGGGGTCGGGTGTAATTCCCTACCGGCGGTAAAGTCCGCGAACCGCTTCGGCGGCCGATTCGGTGCAATTCCGAAACCGACAGTAAAGTCTGGATGATAGAAGATGCAATCAAAATGTAATTGCAGGCTCCGTATTTTTGCGGAGCCTTTTTATATGTGCAAAAAGAAGATTCATTTATTCATTAACAAAACTTTTAAACCAACACGAAAGGAATGAAAAAATGAAACTCACAGTCAAAAAAATCACAACACTTGCCATGCTTGCCGCAATATCCTATGTGGTAATGGCATTCATCAGAATCCCTTTTATTCCCGCAGCACCCTATCTTGAATACGATCCCAAAGATATTTTCTTTGTAATCGCAGGATTCATATTCGGACCGGTTGAAAGCCTTATAATCATCGTGCTCGTATGTTTAATCGAGATGGTAACAGTAAGTACATCGGGACCCATCGGTCTTTTGATGAACGTTATCGCGAGTATATGCTTCGTGGTACCTGCTGCCGCAATCTACAAGAAAAAGAAAACACTCCCCTTCGCCGTAATCGGCCTTGCATGCGGCGTACTCGGAATGACTGCATCAATGATCCTTTGGAACTGGCTTATCACTCCCATTTATACGGGAACGCCCCGCGAAGCAATCGTACCCATGCTTCCTACCATCTTCCTTCCTTTTAACCTTATTAAGGCAGGCATCAACATGGGTCTTACCCTCATGATTTACAAGCCCATTTCCACCATTCTTCATAAATCGGGAATCCTTGAAGAACACGGCAAAAGCGAAGCAGATACACAGGCAAAACCCAAGAAGCAATTCTCTCCCGTGGCTATTATCATCGGATTTGTAATCATTGCAGTATGTGCCGCAGGAATCGTATTCTTGAAGACATCAGGACAATAAAAGATAATAATTGTTTTATTTGCTGCTTATAAACGAATCCGCAATTTCCATCACGTTTTTCAGATAATCAATATCGGTGCGCACATCTCCTGTTTCAATCGAATGATTGGCTCCTTCGTATGTGTGCATCGGTATCCTGTTTTCAAGAGCAAGTTCCATGACTTTTTCATATCCGCTCCAGGGATCGACGTTTCCGATAAATCCGACGGCGTTTTTAACAGGGAATTGAAATGTCTCCTCAAGCGGTGTAAGAAGAATCTGCTTAATCTTTACATCCTTAAGTTCATTTTCCATGGCGCATGCTGCTATCGTACCGATGCTTTTTGAAATAAAAAGCACACTGTCGTATTCTTTCCAGTTAACGTTAGAAAGACAATCCTTTGCACAGGACAAGCACTTTTTAAAGATCTCCTTCTGTGCTTCCTTATCCTTAATAAGATTTCCTTTATCAAATACCAGATCTTTATATTCGACTTCTATTACGGTATCAAAACCAAGCTTCTTAACCATCTTCTTTAAATAATACAAAAGAGGTCTCGAAGAGTTGTAACCGATACCCGGAAAAATAACAACCAATCCGTTCATGGCAATCCTCCAAAGATTTTATACAAGCATTATACCATTAAAAGAGGGCAAAATCTTTTTGGATTTTTTTGTTGACAAATGGATTCGTTTTTCATATAATAACACTTGCGTCACGAATAAGGAGTCTGCAACGAGGTGTGGCTCAGTTTGGCTAGAGCACCTGGTTTGGGACCAGGGGGTCGCAGGTTCGAATCCTGTCACCTCGATTTGTGAGTATATAAAATGCAGGTGTGGTTCAATGGTAGAACATCAGCCTTCCAAGCTGAATACGTGGGTTCGATTCCCATCACCTGCTCTTTTTTATTGCCCCGAAAATATAGTGTTTTCGGGGCTTTTCGTTTCTTCCTATCATATAGGAGTACTACTGTTTGGTAGTCCCCGGTAGTCCCCTTTGCTTATTCCATATAGGAACATATGGAATTATAGGCATTTTCACAGTAATCTCTACTTTCGAAAGTATAGAATTTCAGATTAACTTCAGGTGAATGTCCAAGAATTCTGGCGCGATCTGCAACTTCGACCCCTGCCGGGATGAGCACATATGAGTTAAAATACATTCTTATTGCATGATTATTTGATATTTCATAACCGAATTTTCTGCTTAAACGCTGCAAAAACTTTTGGTAGTGAGTATCTGATTTAATCCAACTTCCGTCTAAATTCGCAAAAACATATTCTGATTCGATTCCAAGCTCTTCCTGCCTTTTGAACATTTCAATCAGCATTTCCTTCGCTTCCGGTAAAAGAGGAACATACCGACCACCCTTAGAACTTCCTTTTTCATCCTTTGTATAAGGAACGTATTCATATTCTTGGGTGCCGTCCTTTTTCAACTGTTGTGAATGAACATGAATATAATTCATTTCAAATGAAATATCGGTTTTCATTAAAGAACACAGTTCGGCACATCTCATTCCGGTCATTTTAGAGAGTTTAAACATATATCCGTTTGTATAACAATCGCTATATTGAACTGTTTTAGGAATGCGCGAATCTATTTCTGCACTCATATTATCAATCTGTTCCTTGCTGAATGCTTTTTTCTCTGCCGGCTTTTTGCTAGAGTCATACAAATCTGAATAGTCTTTGTCTTTAAACTTGTTGGGATTAGAAATAAAATTAGGGCAAATGTCATGCTCATCCGCATAATTAAATGCAATATTCAAAATTCCTTTATAGCTTTGAAAGCCCTTTTTCGGTAGTTTATATCCCATTTTGGAATTTACTTTATTTAACATCGATATGGTATAGTCCTTAACAATAAGCGGTGTCATTTGACGAATATCCATTTTAGCAAAAGGGTCAAAGATATAACGCATATAATCATGTTCATTTTTGTAGATTGTATTATGCTT
>Ga0129307_1002582_pt1 | contig 13725 bp, 12 predicted proteins | sample P1105metagenome_FD_94437 | JGI IMG/M metagenome (GOLD analysis project Ga0129307, IMG submission 94437) | Capybara group fecal microbial communities from Wisconsin, USA - P1105 metagenome | ecosystem: Host-associated > Mammals > Digestive system > Large intestine > Fecal | place: USA: Wisconsin... | reverse complement strand
CAAAAATTTCATCGTCCACAATCAATATCTTCATTTGTTACGCCCTCTTCTCCCTGAGACATTAATCTACCTGTTATAATTTTAACACGTATTAATTATTAATACATCAATTATTTGACATTTAATTGTGTTTTGTTACCATAGTTTTAAAATATAATTTATATTCTCAAGAGGTTTCTTATGAAAAAAATAGTTATGACTGGTGGTGGAACTGCTGGTCATGTGACACCTAATCTGGCGCTAGTTCCATATTTAGTGGAAGCAGGCTACGAAATATTCTATATTGGCTCTTACACCGGCATTGAAAAAAAACTGGTTGAAGACGCTGGCATCACTTATTTCGGCATTTCTTCAGGTAAGCTAAGACGTTATCACGACTGGAAGAATTTCACCGATCCATTCCGAGTAGTCAAAGGATTTTCTGAGGCAAATCAGCTTTTAAAACACATTTCACCTGATGTAGTATTTTCTAAGGGTGGCTTTGTTTCTGTACCAGTTGTAATGGCTGCTGCACGTCAAAAAATCCCTGCAATCATACATGAATCAGACATGACTCCGGGTCTTGCCAACAAACTTGCTATACCTTTTGCATCAAAGGTTTGCTGCAATTTTCCTGAGACCTTAAAGTACCTTCCTGCAGGCAAAGCTGTTAACACCGGCTCTCCTATTAGAAAAGAATTATTTACTGGTTCAAAAGAATCTGGCCTTGATTTCTGCGGATTTAACACCAAAAAGCCCGTCATCCTTATTATGGGTGGAAGTATTGGTTCAAAGTTTATTAATGAAGCTGTTTGGTCATCTTTGGATGCTCTTTTAGAGAAATTTCAGATTGTTCATTTAGTTGGTAAAGGAAATATCAACAAAGACTTCCTTGATGAGAAAGGTTATAAACAATTTGAGTTTATTAATGATGGGCTTAACGATGTATTTGCCATGACAGACTTGATGATTAGCCGTGCCGGAGCAAATACCATAAGTGAAATATTAGCCCTTAAGATTCCAAATATTCTTATACCTCTTTCTGCTGCTGCAAGCCGTGGGGATCAGATTCTCAATGCAGAAAGCTATGAAAAGCAAGGTTTTTCTACTGTTCTTCAAGAGGAATCTTTAACTAGCAAAACACTTATAAAAGCAGTTGAAAACGTTTATAATAATAGAGATGGTATTATTGAGACAATGGCTGGCTCTGCTATGTTAGACGCCAACAGCACTATTATTGATCTCATTAAAAATATTTAAAAATATAAAGGGGGAATACATGGAACCATTATTACAATGTATAGGTCTGTCAAAAAGATTTGGTCCAAAGTTTGCTTTGGCAAATGTTAATCTTAATATTTTTCCAGGCCGAATCACTGGTCTTTTAGGACCAAACGGAAGTGGCAAAACCACTCTTATCAAAATTGCCAATGGTCTTTTGACACCAGATGCGGGAAGACTTACTATTCAAGGTCTTAATCCTAGTCCTGAGACTAAGGCAATCATTTCTTATCTTCCAGAGCGTACATACCTTGCTCCTTGGATGAAGGTTGCTGACATCATTAATTACTTTGCGGATTTCTATGCTGATTTTGATGTGAACAGAGCCTATGAAATGCTTCAAAATCTTAATATTAATCCCGATGATCGTCTAAAGACTATGTCTAAGGGTACAAGAGAAAAGGTACAGCTTATCCTTGTCATGTCAAGGCGTGCAAAGCTTTATATTTTGGACGAGCCAATCGCTGGAGTTGACCCTGCAGCTAGAGATTACATCCTAAATACTGTCATTAAAAATTACGACAGAGATGCGGCTATCCTCCTCTCAACTCATCTAATTACTGATGTTGAGGACATTCTTGATGACATTGTTTTCATTCGCTATGGCCAAATTATTGAGGCTGATACAGCCGACAATATTAGAGCTCGCGAAGGAAAGACCATTGATCAATATTTTAGGGAGGTGTTCAGATGTTAGGAAAAATATTAAAGTATGAGTTTAAGTCTACTTATAAGATAATTACACCACTTATATTGGCTGTTCTCGTTTTAAGTCTCATCCTAAGATTTCAATTAACAGCCATGGATAGCATAAATTTTAATGAAAGAGCAATTGGCTATCAAGCCGGTCTTGGTTTATCAATTTTCTTTTATATTATGCTAATTTTTGCTACAAGCATTGTTACCTTTATTGTGTTGGTTACTCGCTTTTATAAGACAATGTTTGGCGATGAAGGTTATTTAACTTTAACATTACCTTGCCAACCAGATTTACTTATGAATGGAAAAGCATTAGCATTTTTCATCTGGAATCTTGCAATTTCAGCTACATGTATCCTTTCATTTTTTATTATTGGCTTTAGTAAAGAAGTTTTAGGATTCATTGCTGATATGTTTGATGGCTTAAGATCTTTTATTTATGAAGATTTAGGCGTAGCACCTGTTATATTCTATACTATAATCATTTTAATCTGCTTGATTAGCATAATAATGGGTATATATAAGATTATTATGTGCCTTGCAATTGGACAGTTATCAAATAGTCATAAGGTAGGTTTTGCTGTGTTAGCTTTCCTTGGCACAAACTTTGCAGTTGGAATTATTGATATGATTTTATCTTTGGTTTTTCAGCTAGGAAATATCGGTTCAATTTACTCTATCTCAATGGTGATAGATGACTATTCAACAGCATTTTTCAGAACGCTTATATTTACACTGGTTAAATATATCGTATATACGGTAGTAATGTATTTCATTAGCCACTACATCATTAATAAAAAATTGAATTTGGAATAGAATCTTTGGTCTACTAACCTAGATTCCAAATTTTTAAATGTTTCGAGGGCCGAGGTGGTCCAGGGGGACGGGGTTAGTGGTCCATAACTTTTCGTTATGGACCACTAACCCCGTCCCCCTGGACCACCTCGGCCCCTTTATATTGACTTTATATTGATATTACATTGAAAGCTTCTTAACAACAGCTGCTGTCTCTGCTTCTGTAAAGCTCTGGTGACTCCAGCCGCAAATCTTTTTATCTGGGTCATCCTCATATCTTGGAATAACATGAATGTGGAAATGATTAACTGTTTGTCCGGCAGCCTCACCATTGTTTTGAACAATGTTTACTCCCGCACAACCAAGCTTTTCCATCATTCTATTAGCAATCTTTTTAGCAAGTGGAAGTGCCTTTGCTGCTACAGCATCATCAATCTCAAAAAGATTTGCAAAATGATCCTTTGGAAGAATAAGTGCATGTCCCTTTGTAGCAGGGTCTGCATCTAATATCACTTTAAAATTGTCATCTTCATAAATGCTGTTTGTAGGAATATCCCCATTTGCAAGCTTACAAAAAATACATTTCTCGTCCTTCATCTTGTGCCTCCTAGTGTGAAAATGTAAAAATGTCGTCTAACATTCTAAGTGTTCTAAAGTTGCCCTTTGCAGTCATATCTCCAACGGAAAATGCTCGTTGGAAGGTCTCTCTACCAGCAACTATATTGTCCATTATGTTTGAAGAAAGCTTCATGTATACATCTATACCCTCTTCCTTGCCATAGTGGCTATCAAAGTGCTCGCCATTAATGTGCACGAAAAGAGGTTGATTCTTGCCCTCTATCATGAATAGGTACTTGGCATTAAACTCAGGATTGCCCTTGAAGTGTATCTTTAAATCGTTGATATACTCGTTGGAACTATCCTCCTGCTTTTGTCCCATCATATCTCTAAACATATTGGTAAGGTCCGCTATATCTGCCTTCTGTGTCTGTACATACTCATCATCTGAAACAAACTTTGAGAGCTGTTCTGACTCCTGTGGAGATAAATCCAACTGTTGTGTGCGAAGAATGCTTCTTGTCACAGCCTGATTACTTGTTGGAAGGCCTTTGGTGTGCTGAGAAATGGTACGATATAAGGTCTCTACCTTTTTCTCGATAATGTGAGCGTACTCCACATTTTCTCTAAATTCACGCAAATCCTCTACGTAGCCGCAGAACCCTGAGCAAGGTAAACCACCTAAAATCTCCCAAGCATTCTCCAAAGTTACCATAGCCTCGCGCTCACCATAGGTAGTAGACATAACAACTGGCTGCATATACGTTGTAGCAAGAGCTGTCTTGTCAGCGTATAGCCAGCAGGCATCTAAAAACTGGTTCATGTAGCCGCCGATTCCAAGCCACTCAACTGTGGTTGCAAGGATTATGCCATCTGCATCCTTTAATGTCTGTGGGAGCATAGAAATAGCATTTTTATGCTCGTAAATATTAAAAAGATTTACCTCAACCTGGAGCTCGATAAGCACCTGCTCCATCTTGTTGATAACATATAATGTAGGGTCCTCCAAAAGACCTCTACCACCGTAGTATATATTTACCTTCATTATTGCTCCTCTTTTTTATCATCGTTATTTAAAGTATAGGTTTTTTCGTCCTTAAAATCAACGGAGCGATTTTTTATTAAAGTTGGAATTCCGTATGAAAGAAATGTGAGAAGTAAGCCTGCAACTATGCCTCCTAGATGACCAAAATTGTCTGTTCCGGCAGTGGCAAACCCAAAATATAATGTGAGTATTGCCATGAAAATCATTCTTCTAGAGCTTATGCCCGCATACCTTCCTTTATGGACTAGTATCACTACAAGCATACCGCCAATAAGACCAAAAATAGCACCTGATGCTCCAGCCACCACATCGTTTTTTCCAAAGAGACATAGGTGGAAGAATGACAAAAAGGAGCCAGCTAATCCTGACCCCAAATATATTCCTAAACAACGTGTAGGACCTACTGCTCTTTCAAAGATTTGTCCCATCAAGAAAAGCAGCAGCATATTATTTAAAAGATGTTCAATTCCAAAGTGCATAAATGTGGCTGTAAAAAGTCGATACCACTGGCCATATCTAAGGATATAGTATGGATTCATCGCACCGTTATCCAGCATATAAGTGGCGTTTAAGGTGTTGCCAAAAAATTTACTGCCTCTGAATTCCAACACAATAAAGACAATTATGTTAATTGCCACCAAAATATATGTAATTGGCGTTTCCTTCGGCTTAAAATAATTGTTTTCCAATTGCTATGCGAGCATATCCTGAGGCATTCGGCTTAAGAGCTTGCTCATTTGTACCTTATGCTCTTCCTCCATCTCTGTAAGTGGCAATCTTAGACTACCTACATTAAATCCTAACATATTCATAGTTGATTTAACAGGGATAGGATTAACTTCGCAGAACAAGGCATTTACCAACTCTACGTAGTCAAGCTGAAGCTTTAACGCCTTGTCCTCATGGCCCTGAAGATACTCCATAACCATATCATGAGTGCCTTTTGGCGCAACATTTGATAGTACCGAAATAACTCCGACCCCTCCAAGTGCAAGGATTGGAATAATTTGGTCATCATTGCCTGAGTATATATCAAGGCATCCTCTGCAAAGGCTTGCCAATTTGGTAACCTGTGAAATATCTCCGCTGGCTTCCTTTATGCCGACGATATTGTGATTCTCTAGGCCAAGACGCATGGCTGTCTCTGGAAGAATATTGCAGCCAGTACGAGATGGCACATTGTACATAATAATTGGTAAATCAATCTCCCTTGCAATTGCTGTGTAGTGCTCGTACAACCCCTGCTGGGTAGCCTTATTGTAAAAAGGCGTAACAATCAACAGGCCATCCACGCCTAGTGCCTGTATTTTTTTAGAAAAGTCTATGACGATTCTTGTGGAATTGCCGCCAGAACCTGCTATGACTGGGATTCTTCCATTAACACGATTTACTGTAAATTCAATTACAGAAAGCTTTTCCTCCTCAGTCATTGTGGCTGGTTCGCCAGTAGTTCCACACACAATGATTGCATCGGTGTGTGCTGCAATCTGTCTGTCAATTAGAGTTCCTAGCATGTCATAATTTACGGTTTCGTCTGCATTGAACGGAGTAATCAATGCCACTCCTGCACCTTTAAATAATGTCATGACCGTCCTCCTTGATAATCTCTGCTATCAATTCTCTCTCGTCCATGTGATGCTTAACACCCTTTATCTCCTGATAATCCTCGTGGCCCTTACCAGCAAGCACCACAATATCGCCCTCTTTTGCATTTACAAGACAATACCTGATTGCTTCTTTTCTGTCTGGAACTGTGACATAATCGCCATCAGCCTTCTTAACGCCTACAAGTATGTCGTTAATGATGTCCATCGGCTCCTCATCACGTGGATTGTCTGAAGTAACTACTGTTAAATCAGCAAGCTTGGATGAAACCTCACCCATTTCAAATCGTCTTGACTTTGCACGATTTCCACCACAACCAAAAAGACAAACCAACCTGCCTGGCTCATATTCCTTTAATGTTGTAAGTAAACTTTCTAATGCCATAGCATTGTGGGCATAATCAATCATTACTGTAAACTTGCTTGATACAGGAATAAGCTCAATTCTTCCCTTCACATGTACGTCCATAAGGGCTGACTTAATCTTGTCTTCAGGCACATTAAACTGCTTGCAAATCGCCACTGCTGTAAGGGAATTATAAACAGAAAATGTACCTGGCACATTTACCTCAACTGTCATATCTTCCTTGCCAGTGATGTGGTATTTTACCCCAAGGGCTCCTTTTTCATTTAAAAGCTCTACATTTTCAGCAATCAGGTCGTTGTCTCTACCGTAGCCATACTTAATCACCTGACAAGTATGACCCTTGAGAATACCCTCGATATGCTCACTATCACCATTAAAAATACCAGTCTTGCACTGCCTAAAGAGAAGACTCTTGCAGTGCATATAATCAGCAAAATCCTTATGCTCATTTTCACCTATATGGTCTGGCTCAAGATTTGTAAATACACCTATATCAAAAGTAAAGCCTGATACTCTATGAAGCATAAGCGCCTGTGAGCTAACCTCCATAACCACTGCATCCAAACCAGCATCTACCATCTGCTTGAAAAGCTCCTGAACACGATAAGATTCTGGTGTTGTATTAACTGCTGGTATTCGCTCATCCCCAACAATTGACTCGATTGTACCAATAAGACCTGTTTTGATTCCTGCACTTTCAAGAATAGACTTTACCATGTAGGTTGTAGTTGTCTTGCCCTTTGTGCCGGTAATGCCGATGGTCTTAAGCTTTCTTGCTGGATGACCAAAGTAGGCAGCTGATGTGTATGCCAATGCCTCTCGACTGTTTTTAACCTTTATATATGTTACCCCCTCAACTGGCTTAACATCCTTTTCGATGATGATAGCGCCAGCGCCCTTTTCAATCACATCCGGAATAAAATCGTGGGCATCCCTTACCGTACCTGAGATGCAAACGAAGACAGAATCCTTTTCGACCTTCCTCGAATCATATACAAGTGTAGAGATATCTCTATCAAGCTCTCCTGCATACAACTCGTAATCTAAATTCTCTAGTAAATCTGTTAATTTCATAAAATCTCCTGATCTTTTTCTCACTTTTTACGTGTACAATCCTGAGTATTACTCCGTCGAACTAAAAATGTTCTCCTTGAGTAACACACAGAGGTTGTCCACTACAAGCTACTTCAACATTATTATTTTCTTTTATTTATATCTTCTATATTTACACTATTATCTACCACTCTAACCAGATGAATTCACCAACCAGTTATGCCGGGAAATTACATTTATAGAGACATCTCACCTGTAAATACCGTGGTGGCTGGGCCTGTCATGAAGATGTGATTGGTGGCCCTGTCGTACTCGATGGTAAGATCTCCTCCACGAAGATGAACCAAAACCTTATCATCAGTTTTGCCATTTAGGATGCAAGCCATTACAGTAGCACATGTACCTGTACCACATGCCCAGGTTTCGGCAGAGCCTCTTTCCCAAACTCGCATATTGGCTTCTGTTCGCGAAATCACCTGAACAAACTCTGTGTTAGTGCGCTTTGGAAATCTCTCATGATTTTCAAACTGTGGACCGTATTTTTCTAATTCAAAATTCTCGGTATCATCTACAAAAACAACTGCATGAGGGTTGCCCATTGATACACATGTCATGTGCCAAGTCTTGCCTCCCACCTCTATTGGCTCATCAATCACCTTGTCGCCCTCGGCAATAACAGGAATCTGCGCTGGCTCCAAAATTGGTTCACCCATATCTACACGTACCTGCGCCACCTTGCCTTCCTCAACATAGAGTGTTAGGTACTTGATACCGGCTCCTGTTTCAACAGAAATCTCTGTCTTATCTGTGAGCTTGTGGTCGTAAACATACTTTGCCACGCAACGAATCCCGTTGCCACACATCTCACCTTCCGAGCCATCTGCATTATACATCCTCATTCTGAAATCCGCCTTGTCGGATGGACCAATTGTAATCAATCCATCTGAACCTATTCCAAAATGTCTATCGCTAACCTTGATTGAAACCGCTGTAGGATTATCGATTGTCTCTTCAAAAAGATTTACATAAACATAATCGTTTCCACAGCCATGCATTTTTGTAAATTTCATACTGAATCCTTTCTTAATTACAGTCTATTTACATTCTCTCATAAGCATAGTATACTCCGCACTTTTTGGAGTGTTAATGCCATTTTGTGCTGAATATGTTGCAAATAGTGCCATCGAAGTTATACTATGAATAGAGACTATGATTTTACTGAGAAGGCTCGAAAGTATTTTTAGAGGTGTTTAATGGCAGAGTATTCGAAAAAAGGATATTTATATTCCAATTTTAAAATTTTTCATTTATCAGATTCTAATCTTGGAGAAATTGATTTTCACTATCACGATTTCCACAAGGTTTTAATTCATTTGTCTGGAAATACCTCCTATTCTATCGAAGGCCAGACCTTTGACTTACAGCCAAATGACATTGTATTTGTAAATGCAGGAGAGGTTCATAAGCCTATTTTCCATGATGGGACACTTTATGAGCGAATCATTATCTATATTTCTAGAGATTTCCTGGCAGAATACAGTCATGTAGACAATGATTTATCCTATTGCTTTAGAAATGCCATGGAAAACAACTCACATGTATTACGACTTCATGCCTTTAAGAATTCCAAAGTGGCCGCTTCAGTTTCAAAGCTTGTTAACAATCTAGGCCTTGATGCTTATGCAAATGAACTTCTCATGCAGGTACTTTTTCTAGAATTTATGGTAGAGCTGAACCGTGCTGCCATCAGCGATGAGGTTGAATATATATCAACCAATTATGCCGGTTCCAAAATCAATTCAATCATTCAATATATTAACGAGAATCTTAGCGATGATTTGTCAGTGGATTTTTTGAGCGAAAGATTTTTTCTTTCACGCTATTATTTGATGCATACATTTAAGGAAGAAACCGGATATACGGTAGGAAATTATATTTCCATGAAGAGACTTTCTATGGCACAGTCCCTGATAGATTCTGGCATTCCTATTACTGCTGCCAGCGAACAGGCAGGCTTTAGCACCTACTCAACTTTTCTTAGAGTATACAAAAAGACCTATGGCACCAGCCCTCGCAAGAAGGCTGAGTCACAGGCCTCACTTTCATTTTAATCAGTTAAAATACTAGCAAATATCATCCTTTAAAGTTTCGATGATGTTATCCTTTTTAACTTTAGCTGAGCTTAGCAGCATGCTTAATGAAACTACTGCAAAAACTACTATAATTACCAAAATGTATGATGTCCAATTAAGCATAAATGGCATAACTAGATTTGTCATTGTTCTGTGCATCAAAAAGCTTATTAGTACAGATATTGGAAGTCCAAGGCCAAGTGCCTTTAATCCATACAAAATAGTTTCAAGTACCAGCATCTTTTTAAACCCTCCATCTGTCATTCCCACTGATCTATACATTGCGAACTCTTTTCTTCTGAGTAGTACTCCAGTTGATATCGTATTTACGATATTCGCAATTACGATAAGTGTAAGTAAAGATGAGAATCCATATACTGCTGTTTTAAGCGCAGTTGAAAGTGTTCTTATTCCCTGTGCTAACTTAGTAATGTTATAGCAGCTATACGCCTTGTATTCTCCCCTCTCTAACATATCGTAGAAAGTCTTTTCCATTTTTTCTGGATTTTTGCACATAATTGCATATGTATATGTTAATTCATCTGGGTCTACAATCTTGCTCATTCGCTCATAGTACATTGAAGATGGAACAACTATTGAAATTGTTTCATTTGGACAAAGATTACTTACCGTACTATTTTTATCGTACTTTACAAGTCCTGTTATAGTAACAGCTGGTGGATTATTCTCTGGATTATCATAGCAAAGCTTTTGTCCTAAAATTTTATTGTTGAATAATCCTTCTGTTTTCTCATCATGGTATAAATTGTTTACAATAATACCATTCAACTGTTCTCCAAAATAATCTTCCTTTGAAAGACCATTTTGCTCAATGTACTCTGTAAACATTTTATCGTCAATTATTACAAGGGCAATTCTTCTTACCCTTCCTTCTAAGGCTTTGTAATCGTCTGCCAAAAAGTCAGGATTAAGAATCTCTCGATTTGGGCATTCCCAATTATCTCCCATCCATGCTTCTTTTTCAAAATAGTATAAAACAGATTCGTAGTTATAGAAGCCATCTACGCCTTTAGTATTTTCAATATCCTCCCTAAGTCTGTCTTTGTCACTATATGCTGCTGTTACAGATACCTGATAGCTAATATCGTCACTATAAATATTTGATTTCTCAAATATTGTGTCAAAATAATCAATTGAAAGGAATGTAACAATAGAAATAGTTATTGTTGCAATAATAACCTTTCCTTTCTTGCCATTTCTCTTGATGTTTTTATAAGCAAGTTCTCCTTCGTAACCAAATATCTTTCTGACTAACTTACTTACCTTAAGCTTCTTTGCCTTAACCTTAACAGCATTTGTTTCTCTCAATGCATCAATAGGCATAATTTTTGATGCCATATGAGCAGGTTTGATTGCCGAAATTGCAATTGTAATTGCAGAAAGAATTGCTACAACTACAAGAAGTAGGATTGGTGCTCTAAGTGGAATGCCACCTGTCATAGCTTCTGTTCCGCTAAATATATCCGATTCAATAAGCATTCCGCCAACAATATCAAGTGTTGCATAGCTTCCAAGAATTCCTGCTGCAATGCCAAGTGGTATACCAACAATTCCTAAAATAAGACCTTCAAAATATACTGATAAGCGCTTTTGTCTTCTTGTTGCGCCCACACTTGCAAGCATGCCAAGATATTTGATTCGCTCTGTTAGTGACATTGAAAATGCATTATAAATTAGCACTATAGATGCAACCATTACAATACCAATCATTGTGCCAATGATTTTTAAGATTGGTCCAGCATTATTTCCCCATCCCTCTATGCATAGATTTCCAGCTAAGTATTCATTATTTCTTCCATAATCAGTAATTCCACAATCAGCCATAATATCTCTAATAGTGGTTATGGAATGAATATCAAGCTCTTTTAGTGTAAAAATAGCAACTCTTTTATCTGACTTAAAGTTAGAATCAAGACCTCTTATAACATCCCAATTGCTAGTTGCCTGATTACCATGTAGAATAGCTGTAATTACACATGTTTCATCAGATACTTTTGCAAATTTTTCATTCGAAACATATACACCTGCAAAAACATCTTTTCCACCATCTGAGTTTTCTAGGTATCTACTTCCCTCTTCAAATTCAAGCTTGTCCCCAATAGATAGGTTAAGATTATTGTCCTTAAGAAATTCTTCTTCAACAGCCACTTCATTGGAATTGACAGGTAAAGTACCATCGTATTCAGTGGTTACGTACCACTTTGCTGCTGTGGCATCCATGTGCCTAATATTTCCAATTTTGAATCGTGGCTTAGCGTCACTTTTTACAATTAATCCGGTGATTTCCTTAGTGTCATCGGTAAATCCAACTTCACCAATTCTATCGTCATTTTGTAAGTCTTCAAGCTGCTGATCAGTTATATTGTTTACATAGCCATGCCAGCAACCATCTTTCTTCTCTGCTACATCTCCCGCGAATCTAAAAAACGAAAATAGTCCTACTAATATGGCTGTCATCAAAGCAGTTGATGCGACTATACCAAAAGTTGTAACTACTGTTCTTTTCTTGTTTGCGCCAAGGTGTCTTAATGTAAGCTTAGATACGATATTCATTAGGCTCTCACCTCAGCTTTCTCATCAGAGTTGAAGGTGGTAGTCTTGATTCTAGCCTCATCTCTGGTAATCATTCCGTCTTCGATAGTGATAACTCTGTCTGCTGAAAGAGCAATTCGCTCATCGTGAGTAATGATTATTACAGTCTGCTTTGCCTCCTTGTTAAATTTGCGAAGGAGTTTCATGATTTCCTTGGTGTTCTCGGAATCAAGATTTCCTGTTGGCTCATCTGCAAGAAGAAGTGCTGGATGATTGATTAAGGCACGTCCAATTGAAACTCTCTGCTGCTGACCACCTGAAAGTTGATTTGGAAGATGCTTAATTCTTTCCTCAAGTCCAAGCTTTTCAATTAAATCATTTAAAAGCTCCTTGTTTGGCTTTCTCTTATCTAAAAGAATTGGAAGTGTAAGATTTTCTTCTACTGTAAGAATTGGAATCAAATTGTAGAACTGATAAATCAAACCAATGTGACGTCTTCTAAATATTGCCAAATCCGTTTCTGAAAGTTTACAGATATCAGTCTGTCCAATTAACACCTCACCAGAGGTTGGTCTATCAACACCACCCAAGATATGCATAAGAGTTGACTTTCCTGAACCTGAAGGTCCAACGATTGCAACGAACTCACCTTCCTCGATAGAAAAACTAACATCCTTTAATGCGTCAACTCTTGTCTCTCCGCTTCCATATACTTTGTTTAAATTTTTAATCTCTAAAATATTCATTGTAGCTCCCTTCCCATAAAGTGCTTGTCTGTTGTTTATGAGAATAAGATAATATTTCAATATTACTTTCACGTGACTCTTTTATTACAATTTTGTAATTTTAGAGTACAGTCTTGTAAAGCTTGATTTTAAAAGTAGTACCAACGCCTTCTTTACTATCTACATCTATTACACCGTTTTGGTTTTCTATTATAGCTTTAGATAAAGCAAGGCCTATTCCAACACTATCTGTTCCGGAGTTCTTGCCGCGATAAAATCTTTCAAAAATGTGCGGCAAGTCCTCTTCTGCTATGCCCTTTCCTGTGTCTTTTATCACAATCTCATGGTAAAGATTTGTATCTTTATCAGAAATTTCTAAGGTGCCATTTTCATCCATGTGCTCTATACAGTTTTTAACAATATTTTGGATAGCTTCTCTCGTCCAAGCCTCATCACAGTTGAGTTCTAGCCCAGACAAGTTTTTGATTAAAACGATGTTCTTTAATTCCATATTAATAACAAATGGATTAAGCACAGATTTAATGAGACTTTCATCGCTTATAGGTTTCTTGGTAAACGTTAAAAGTCCTGCATCTAACTTAGAAGTTTTAAGAAGGGTCTGAATGAGCCAGTTCATTCTATTGAGTTGCACAGACTGCGTCGCTAAGAATTCTCGTCTCTTGTCCTCGTCTGTTTCATCCTCTAGCAAGTCATTCATCACCATTAAAGAAGTGAGTGGAGTTTTAAACTGATGACTAATATCTGCCAAAGCGTCTGCCAACAAAATCTTGTCCTTTTGAAGAATTGAACGCTGAGAAATAAGAGCTGTGGTAGTCTTATAAATGTTTGCCCTTAAGATTCCAAGCTCTCCTTCGGTTTGATTTAATACTTCAAGCTCTGTGCTGCCTGCCAGTATCTTTTCAAGAAAATTATT
>Ga0129307_1002581_pt1 | contig 13731 bp, 10 predicted proteins | sample P1105metagenome_FD_94437 | JGI IMG/M metagenome (GOLD analysis project Ga0129307, IMG submission 94437) | Capybara group fecal microbial communities from Wisconsin, USA - P1105 metagenome | ecosystem: Host-associated > Mammals > Digestive system > Large intestine > Fecal | place: USA: Wisconsin... | reverse complement strand
CGGCCGGGCCTCTTCGAGTTGGCGTTGTTGCAGAAGCGAAAGCGCCCGCACGGAATAGTGCCCTTCGGCCACTCGTTTGGGCTTGCAGGTAATCATTGCGTTTGCCACGATTTTTTCCGTCGGAATGCTGGCGGCATATTCGTTCCATGCTTTGGCGAAATCTTCATCGGTAAACGGCTCGTTGCGTTTTACTCCGGCTTGATTCGCCTCTGCTTGTTCGGTTTTTTTGCGGTTCCCGTGTATGGAAATGTCATTTAGTTCGGAAATGGAACGCATTGAGCCGAGCGGAGCGACCTTCGCGAAAGTTTTGGGTGCCGGTGCGGGATGAACGGCGTGTGAAATCGGCTCTTTCGCCACGGTTGGCGCTGCCGAGGGCTGTGGGTTGACCGCTGCAGGTGGCGCAGGCTTGGCTACGGGTGTGCTTGCTTGCGGTTGAGGTACAGGTGCGGCGGAAGGAGCGCTGACGGGCGCTATTTTTTTGAGTTGCCCCTCTCCATCGCCGCTATTAGTCGGGGAGGGGCTTAGCAGTTGGCACAGTTGAATCAATGTCAGTTCGACAAGGAATTGCTTGTTTGTGGCAACGCGGTAGTTGAGGTCGGCGTTGTTGCAAAGTTCCATAGCCTTGTAGAGGAACTGCGGAGTGCATTTCTTCGCCTGTTGTGCCATTGTCGAACGCACATCGTCGGAGGCTTCAAGCAGGCAGATTGTCTGCAGGTCCTTCGCCACCATCAGATCGCGGAAGTGGCCGGCCAATCCGTTGACGAAAAATTGCGAATCAAAGCCTTTGTCGCGGATTTCCTTATAAATCAAAAGCGATTCCTGCACGTTTGACGCAAGAAAAGCGTCGACGAGGCGGGTGTAGTATTCGTAGTCAAGGACGTTGAGGTTCTCGATTGTTGACTGATAAGTGATAGTGCCACGAGATGATGCCGCCACTTGGTCGAAAATCGACAGGGCGTCGCGCATAGCGCCGTCGGCCTTGCGGGCGATGACATTGAGTGCGGCTGTCTCTGCGGTGATTCCCTCCTGACCGGCAACATACTGCAGATGGTCAATCATATCCTGAATGGTGATGCGGTTGAAATCGTAGATTTGGCATCTCGAAAGGATTGTGGGGATAATCTTGTGCTTTTCAGTAGTGGCGAGGATGAAAATCACATAACTCGGCGGTTCCTCGAGGGTTTTGAGGAATGCATTGAAAGCGGCGGTCGATAGCATGTGGACCTCGTCGATGATGAACACGCGATAGCGTCCCGTCGTCGGGGGCACCTGCACTTGGTCGACGAGATTGCGGATATCCTCAACACCGTTGTTCGAAGCCGCGTCGAGTTCAATGATGTTAAGCGAACGGCCCTCGTTGAAATCGCGGCAGGAGTCGCATTCGTTGCAAGGGTCGCCATCGGGTGTGCGGTGCTGGCAGTTGATGGTTTTGGCGAAAATACGCGCACACGAAGTCTTGCCGACACCGCGAGAGCCGCAGAAGAGATAGGCGTGGGCGAGACGGTCGGTGGCAATCGAGTTCTTCAACGTGGCGGTAAGGGCTTTCTGCCCCACCACCGAGCCGAAGGTCGATGGACGGTACTTTCTGGCCGAAACAAGATAAGATTCTTCCATTTGCTTTCCGTAGGTTATTTATTCTTTTTTCTGTCCTTTTTGAAGTAATCGTTATACATCTTGATGCCAAAAATAATCGAACTCATAGATGTTGTGAGCACGTTTGTGAGCATCAGGGGAATGTTGCCCGTCATACCGCCCTGAATGGCGAAAAACAGACCGCCCACAGCCATCAACAGGAATGTGCCGAGAGCGATATCATCGGTTGAGCGGGTGCGGATTGTCTGGATAGTCTGAGGCAGATAACCAAGCACCATCGTGATGCTGGCGATATAGCCGATAATGTCGGTTGTAAGTGTATGTTCCATGGTTATATGTAATTATTTATTAGCAAAACGTTTAGCCTGCTCTTCGATGAGGGCAGTGTCCTCGAAATAGTTGATACGCATGGCGCGGCGCACGTCGGCGAGAGTGTCGGCGGCTGCGGCGCGGGCGATGTCGCATCCTTGACGGAGAATGTCGTAGATTTCAGGGATATGTTGTTCCCAATATGCGCGACGTTCACGAATGGGGGCGAGAGTTTCGTCAAGAACATTCATAAGGAATTTCTTCACCGTGCCGTCGCCGAGGCCGCCGCGGACATAGTGGTCCTTCATTTCCTGGAGGTTGGCATAGGTGTCGGAATAGCGGGCGAAATGTTCGTCGGTGGCGAATGCGTCGAGATATATAAACGGGCAGTTGCCTTCGAGGTGTCCGGGATCGTCAACGGAGAGGTGTAGCGGGTCGGTGTACATCGATTTTACCTTTTTGTCTACCTCTTTTTTCGTGTCGGAGAGATAGATGCAGTTGCCGAGCGATTTCGACATTTTAGCCTTGCCGTCGATACCTGGGAGACGCATCGAAGCGGCGTTGTCGGGGAGAAGAATGTCGGGTTCGACAAGCGTTTCGCCGTATATGTTGTTGAAACGGTTGACGATTTCGCGCGTCAGTTCAATCATCGGCGCTTGGTCTTCGCCCACAGGCACAGTCGTGGCCCGGAAAGCCGTGATGTCGGAGGCTTGGCTGACGGGATAGCAGAAGAATCCTACGGGAATCGAGGCTTCGAAATTGCGCATCTTGATTTCCGTTTTGACTGTCGGGTTGCGCTGCACGCGCGACACAGTCACGAGATTCATATAATAGAACGCCAACTCGGTCAGTTCGGGAACAGCCGATTGGATGAAAATGGTGGTTTTCGACGGGTCGAGGCCTACCGACAGATAGTCAAGTGCCACCTCGATGATGTTTTGGCGGATTTTTTCCGGATTGTCGGCGTTGTCGGTTAGGGCTTGGGCGTCGGCAATCATCACATATATTTTGTCGAATTCACCCGAATTTTGAAGTTCGACACGACGGCGTAGCGAACCCACGTAGTGTCCGAGATGCAAGCGGCCGGTAGGGCGGTCGCCGGTAAGAATGATTTTCTCCATACGATTAGTTATATTTTTACAAAATTAGTGTAAACTGAGCGCAGAACAAAATAAAAGACGAAGTTTTTTATTTTTTATGCCGAAGTGCAGCCTGATTTCGAGCGCAACAGGCGCTCAAAATTAGTGCAACCACGAAGTGTTCGCAAATAACAAGGGACCGCCCATCGGCAGCCCCTTGTTAATCAATTTCCGCAATCAGGGATTAGTCCTTTTTGAGGAGGTCGCGGATTTCGGTGAGGAGTTTAGCCTCGTCGGAGGGTTCTGCGGGGGCTTCTTCAGCGGCCTCTTCTTCTTTCTTCTTGCGGTTCATCTTGGCGATGCCTTTGATGGCGAGGAAGATACAGAGTGCGATGATGAGGAAGTCGATGGCAGTTTGGATGAAGTTGCCATATTGAACGGCGATTTCACCTTCCATCACACCTTCGGCGTTTGCCGTACCTTCGGCGAGCACCCATTTCCATTGAGTGAGGTCCATGCCGCCGCAAGCGCGGGTTACGAGAGGCATAATAACGTCGTCAACGAGAGATGTGACGATTTTGCCGAATGCGCCGCCGATGATGACACCGATGGCCATGTCCATTACATTGCCTTTAAGGGCAAATTCCTTGAAGTCTTGAATAAATTTCTTCATAAGATTGAATATTATAGGGTTGAAAATAATGTCATTTTTGCAAATTTACTACAAAAAAATGATTTTGAATAATAATCGCAGATAAAAACGCCGAAATGTGTCATTTCGAAAAGAAGAATGCTCGGCAGTCAACCGCCGAGCATCTTTCTTAATTGTGAATTATGCATTATGAATTATGCATTATCATCGCGCCAATCGTTTAGAGGTGACCACTTGGCCGTTGTCGTAGAGGCGCACTTCGATGTAGAAGCCTGTCGAGGGCGCTTCGTTCAGCCGCACGCCCTTCAGGTCGTAGTACTGCACTTCCTTGAGATTGACATCGCCCTTGACGCTGTCAACGCCGGTGATTACTGGGTTGTCGCTTGCGGGGATGTAGTCGGTGTAGCCTGTCGCGGACACGTTGGCTACAGTGGGTGTGACAGGCGTTCCGTCAACGGTCACGCTGTCGCTGCCGCCATAGACGGCACTGACTCGGTAGAGCCATGCGGCGGGGTTCTCCTTCGTCGGGTCGGTGACCGACGTGGGATGATAAGCCGAAGTGACATCCACAGCCCAATAGTACATGAACGAGATGTCGCCCTCGGTTCCCGGAATTTGGTTGGACGTGAAGCGGTAGTTCCCTTTGTAGCGTCCGGCGCCGATTCCCTGTCCGATGGGGTAAGTGTTGGGAGCATAGCCGTAGGCCGCCATATCGACGGTGCGGTCGGTGACATTAGCCCATGTCGTACCGCCGTCCTTCGACACTTGCAGTTGGTAGTAACTTACAGGAATCGAAGTGGAGGGATTATAGTCGGTGTTGTCGTCGAGAGTTATTTCCACGCGATAGACGTCGTAGTAGTAGCGGTGGCTTTCGCCCGTCTGCTCCCACCAGATGTCGTGGGCCTGATGCGGCTCGCAGTAGGTCACTGCCGAAATCGACGGCGAATAGGTAGTGTAGGTGTAGCCCGAGAACGACTTAGTCGTCTGGCTTGACTGAGACGCTGCCGATGTCGGGTTGTAGACGTAGTGGGCCGTCACATACACTTCGGTCTGCTGACCTACCTTCAGGTCGCAGGCTTTGAGCGACACGGTGTTGGCGGCTCCCGCTCCCGATTTGGCGTCAATACTGACGGAGAGGAAATTCGCTCCGCCTTCGGTCTTCGCATAACCGCTGCCGCTAAATACTGTCACGATATAGTGGTCGAGATAGTAGTCGGAGAATGTCGTGGGATATGCGGGGAACGTAGTGCCGTCGGAAGTGTTCGGACGGTCGAAGGTGATAGTCGCGTCGATTCGTGCGAGGTCGCGGTCGGGATTGTTCGTCGAAGTGCCGATAACTGGCGAATAAGCCACGTTGATGCTCGACGGAGCCACAGGTTGCGACTGCGGAGTGATGGTGATTGTTTCCGAAGCCACGTCGGAGTTGACACAACCCGACATAACGGCGAGGGCCTTGACCGTCGTGGTGCTGCTGACAATTATCGGTTGATGGTTTGGCGTGTAAGTGAAAGTAGTTTTGGGAAGGAAATTGTCATTATAGGTTAATGGGGCTATAATATTATTCAAACTTGAAGAGTCGTAAGCAAATCCCGAGCAACCCGATTCGCCAGTAGTACCGAAGAATTTGGCTTCGCTCCATGAATCAGGTGTTGTTGTATATACACCTACAAGAAGATTGCCCCCGTGATACTCGTATGGCGTTGAGAAGTTGACTGTGAGAGTTGATAGGGTAGCATCAAGAGATCCTTCATAAACAACAGTTGCACCGTCAGTGCCTATAAACGAGTTTCCCAACGTGGTGCCTGACACCTCTTTGAGGAATACCTTAAATCGCGCAACGCCAAAATCTCCTTCTGCCTTAGTTGACAAGTACCATGTCAAAGAGTTGAGAACAGCGGCAGAGGAGGCGCTTGCCCCTAAACTTGACATTTGCAATGCTGGAATAATATATTCTGATTTTTCATACTCGTCAACATAATACCCACATAAGGGAATATATTCATTTTTGTTTGAGCCGTCATTGACGGTTAGTGGTGCATAATACACAGGCGACGATGTTGTGGGAGTCGAACCGTCAAGAGTATAGTATATAGTCGCACCCGGCGTGGCACAATTGATTGTCACTGCCTGCTCCTTTGGGTAGGTACCAGTCACTGGCGTAATCGTCGGGGCGGCACACTTGACGGTATATGAAGCCGTGGCAACTGGAGAATCATTATGGCTGTTCCGTTTAGCATAGGCTTTGATAGTTGTCGTTTGGTAAATAGTAAGTGTTGCGGTATTGCCCGAAGCCTCTGCATAGGTAGAGCCACCGTCAGTGGAGTAGAAAAGTTTCGCACCGCTGGGGGCGGTGATTGTCACACTGCCCGATGAGGTAAATTGCGTGCCAGTAGCGGGCGAGAATGTAGGTGCTGCAAGCGTAGCATCAATATTATAGGTTTGGTCAAATTCGTCGGAAGCGACACAATTCGATTTGAATGCTTTGGCGCGTAAGCGCGTGGTTGATTTTAATGTGATAGTGCTGCTATAAGCCGTAGAAGATGCCGTGGGTTCGCTCCCGTCGGTGGTGTAGCGAATGGTGGCACCCGTTGTTGCACAAGAGAGCGTGATGAATTGCCACGATGTGTATGATCCACCATTTACGTTAGCCGTAGGTGTTGCGCACTTGACAGTATAAGAGGCAGTGGCGACGGAAGAATCCGTTTTGTCGGTTTGTGTTGCGTAAGCCTTAAGTGTTGTAGCCTCGGTGATGGTCACGGTGGCTGTGTTGCTCGAAGCGGTGGTGTAAGACGAACCGCCGTCGGTGGAGTAGTGAAGCGTCGAACCGGCGGGCGCTGTGATTGTCACGCTGCCCGATGAGGAGAATTGCGTGCCTGAGGCCACTGAGAATGTTGGAGCGGCGAGCGTGGCATTGATAGTGTAGGTCTGGTCGAACTCATCTGATGCTTCAAAACCGGATTTAAAGGCTTTGGCGCGGATGCGAGTGTTCGATGTGACGTTAATAGCACCACTGTATGCCGTTGATGACGATGTCGGCTCTGACCCGTTGGTGGTGTAGCGGATGGTAGCACCAGAGGTGGCGCAAGAGAGCGTAACATGTTGGTGCGAGGTATAAGTTCCACCGTTAACGTTTGCCGTCGGTGTTGAACATTTTGGTTTCATGGTGTATTTTGCAACGCCCAATCCTCTGTAGTAAATGACGATAGTGGTTTCTGTGGCACTGACTTTTTTAATGTTTACCCACATATTAATTCCGTAGGTGGTGCATGTTCCAGAGAAAGGAGTAAATGTTTGTACAGCGGTGCCAGGGAATCCTGATGTGACATCGTAAACTCCAAAACTTGAACTTCCTTCGGTGCTACTATTCGACCTTACAAGGAATTTGTGCCCTTGCATCGTGAACATCATTGAACCGAGAAGGTTTACTTTGTTAACACCAGATGGCGTCGCATTGGTTACTGTTGCCGTGGTTCCGCTAACTGAGCAGTCATACAAGTAGTTTGCAGAACAAATAAATAACCTATTTGAATCGTATCTATATGCTGTGGCAAAATGACCGTTGGTATAACCGCTCGCCGCACCAGAAAGAGTGTATTTTTTTATTGTTGAGTACTGTCCTCCCGAGGTGACGATTTCCCAAATAAAATTAGCCCCTCTTGGAAGATACCAAATACTTCCATCGCCATTAATATTGCCATTAATTCTCATTGCTTGGGCGCGATAGGTGTCATCATCGGTGATTTTTGTGGAATATCCATTTACATAATTTTCGTTGCCTATTGTGATAACGTCACCACCAACATCATTCGTTCCATTAGAACAATCCCATTTGTATATAAAACGCCATGGGGCATATGCGGTGTTTGTTGTTGAGGTTTTAGGAAAAGGATACCATTTCATATAACCAAGAATGCCGTTGTCATCACTGCCAATGGCAAAGTCTGTTCCGCCCCAAGACCCTCCGTTGGCAGTTGTTACAGCGCCAGTGTTAATATTAATCATTACCGCAGTAGAAGCAGATTGATGATTACATTGGCTAACACCAACAACATAATTTCCGCAAAGACCCACGCCTCGATAATAGGTGAAAGACCCAGATAATGCTTTCGCGGAATTTTGCGTGACGGTAAAATCACAGTTTTCTGCGGAAGAAAAAAGCGGAATAATCAAAGCCGATGCGATTAAAACGGATTTTGCTAAAGAGAAAAATTTATGTTTCATAATTGTTCTTTTTTGATGTTACAGACAAATGAAAGTGCTGAAAAGCAAATGAGTTAATGAGTTGGGGAAAATAACCAAATATCGTACAAAGGTAGTAATAAATTATTAAATCCAAAATATCACGGCAATTTTTTGTTACTTTTTCCGCAAAATTATAGATATTTAGGCTTAATAAGTGGTGAAAATATTATTATGAATTGTTGCAAAAAAAGTTAAAAGCGGAAAAAAGTGGGTGAAATACTTGACAAGGGGGGTGGCGAAGTGTTATCTTTGCACATTATTAGCAAATGGCACATACATAAATAATCAATATGTCGAAAAAGAATCGCAAAGGCCTGTCGTCGTTCAGCATCGGTTTCACATCGACGGTCAGCGTCACGCTTCTATTAATTCTGCTCACAATTATCGCAGTCTTGGGCGTTGTGGCCCATAAAGTTTCCACCTCTGTACGCGGCAATGTCGGTTTCGATGTCGTTCTTGCCGACAGCATTAGCCGTGAGGAATCTACGGCTCTTTTCCGCGAGTTGTCGGCCGCACCCTACGTTTCGTCGGCTCAATTCGTGTCGAGGGAAGAGGCGGCAAAGCAGTGGGCCGACGATACGGGCGAGGACCTTGTGGCCATGCTTGGCGTGAACCCGCTTTGCGATGAAATAGCGGTTAAAGTTAAAGCCGATTGGGCATCAAACGACAGCATCGATGTTGTCACCGCTCCGCTCCGTTCCGATGCGAGGGTGGCTGAAATCTCGACTCATGCCGATGTGGTTAAGGCACTTAACGACAACATCAGGATTATTTCGATTATTCTCCTTGCCGTGGCGGCGGCCTTGGTGTTTATATCGTTTATGTTGATTAACAACACTATCCGCCTAAACATCCACTCCCGCCGATTCTTAATCCACACGATGAAACTCGTGGGCGCAAAATCGGGATTCATACGCCGGCCGTTCATCATCAGCAATGCGCTGAGCGGACTAATCGCTGGAATTATCGCCTGTTTTGTGGTAGGTTACGGATTCTACAATCTGACCATCCTCGAGCCGTCGTTGTCAAAGACTGTCACTCTCGAATGGCAGGGCATTATTTCCGGTGTCATAATTTTGGTGGGTATCATTATTTGCGCCGTTTCGGCCTATTTTGCAACATCGAAATATGTGCGTTTAGGCTATGATAAAATGTTTAAATAGAAATTATTACACACTTTATTGATATGAAAAAAGTTCCAGATGTCGGAAGGAAACAAATTGTATCCGACAACAAGCCGAAACATTTCCCGCTTACGACGGCGAATTTCTTGCTGATGGCTATTTCGGCGGTCATTATAGTGATAGGATTTTTACTCATGACAGGCGGCGGCTCGACGGTGGAAGAGTTCGACCCGTCGATTTTCAACACGCGCCGCGTCGTTATCGGTCCGACGATAGCCCTTTTGGGTTTCCTGTTTATGGGCTACGCCATCATTCACAATCCAAAAAGACGTAAATAACAAATGGATTCAATTCAAGCACTGATTCTCGGTATCGTTCAAGGGTTGACCGAGTATTTGCCCGTTTCAAGCAGCGGGCATCTCGAAATCTGCAGGGAGATTCTCGGCATTGACCTGCCGAGCGAAAATATCCTTTCGTTCGACGTGGCCCTTCACGCCGCTACGGTTCTATCGACTATTGTCGTATTGTGGAAAGAGTTTATGCCCTTGTGCAAGTCGTTTTTCACTTTCCGCCGCGACGACAAATTCTATTATGTTTGCAAAATTCTCGTCTCGTGCATTCCTGTGGCGATTGTGGGATTTTGCTTTAAGGATTTCGTCGAGATGTTTTTCGGCGGAAGTCTGACGGTGGTTGGCATTTGCCTGACTATCACTGCGGCATTGCTCGCCTTCTCCTATTTCTTCCGCACTCGCCCGTTGCGTCCCAATCCCGATTTCAAACCTCGCGAAATATCTTGGGTTGATGCCTTCGTTATCGGTATCGCACAGGCCATTGCCGTGCTGCCCGGTCTGAGCCGTTCAGGTTCGACAATCGCCACCGGTATCATCCTCGGCAACAAAAGCGAGAAGGTGGCGTCGTTCTCATTCTTCATGGTGATTATCCCTATTCTCGGCGAGGCTCTTCTTGACCTGAAAAAGATAATATCTCCGTCGGTAGATGCCGTTGCTCAGGAATCTGTGGGCGCAATGCCCATGATTGTGGGATTCCTTGCCTCGTTCTTTGTGGGATGTTTGGCATGCAAATGGATGCTTTCCATTGTCAAGCGTGGCAAACTTATCTGGTTCGCCATTTATTGCTTGCTCGTCGGATTGCTCTGCATCATTTGGTAAGACCAATATTCGGAAATGTTCAATCCTATCGAAGGAGAAATATTATATATCGACAAACCGTTCGGATGGACTTCGTTCGACGTGGTTAAGCGTGTGCGCGGCAAATTGTTGCGCCGCTTGGGTTTGAAAAGGTTCAAGGTAGGCCATGCCGGCACGCTCGACCCGTTGGCGACGGGCGTGATGATTGTGGTCACAGGCAAGGCTACGCACTTAATCGACTCGCTTCAAGCGGGCGTGAAAGAATATGTCGCCACTATCGCTTTGGGTGCGACAACCCCGTCGTTCGACCTCGAGACAGCCATAGATGCAACATATCCGACCGACCATATTACACGCGAAGGCGTGGAACAGGCCCTCGCTAAGTTTGTCGGCACTATCGAACAGGTGCCGCCGGCATTTTCTGCGTGCAAGGTCGACGGCCGTCGCGCTTACAAGATGGCTCGGAAAGGAAAAGAGGTGGAAATCAAACCGAAAACGCTCGTTATTGACGAAATCGAACTGCTTGAATTCGCTCCCACACAAATCGTGATTCGTGTGGTTTGTAGCAAAGGCACATATATCAGAGCCCTCGCCCGTGACATCGGGTTGGCTCTCGAATCCGGAGGGCATCTGACTGCCTTGCGCCGCACGCGTGTAGGCGACGCGACCATCGAAAAATGCCAATCGGTCGATGACGTGATATCGTTCCTCGATACGGTGGAACTTCCGCCGGTCCCCGACGACTATCCAAATAAAAAATAAATAATGTAATACAATAACAAGTCATGAAATTATCACAATTCAACTTCAACCTGCCAAAAGAACTCATCGCACAGGAACCCAAACTTTTCCGTGACGACTGCCGTCTGATGGTGATTCACCGCAAAACCGGCGAAATAGAATATGACAAATATGTAGAGCCTAAGCCCGTCCCCGAGGTCATCCCGAGTGAGGAAAAAGAGGAGCCGAAAAAGACAAAATCTAAAGCGAAATCCAAGGCAAAGGCCGTAGAGCCCGAAACTGAAGTCGAGGCAAAACCCTCCAAGAAAGCGTCGAGCAAAAAGGCAGCAAAAGCCGACAAGGAAGAGGAAAAACCTGCCGAAGCCGAGCCTAAGAAGTCAAAAGCAAAGTCGAAGACCAAAAGCAAAGAGAAAAAGGTGGATGTGGCCGAGTCGGAGTCAGTGTCTGAACCCGCATCGAATTTCGACGAAGCAGTGCCGCAAGGAAAAACGTTCCGCAACGTAATCGACTATTTCGACGAAAACGACCTGTTCGTGTTCAACGACACCCAAGTTTTCCCCGCAAAACTTTACGGCAACAAGGAACGCACAGGTGCGCTGATTGAAGTGTTCCTTCTTCGCGAACTCAACCCCGATTTCAAATTGTGGGATGTTTTGGTAGAGCCCGCACGCAAGATTCGTATCGGAAACAAACTCTATTTCGGAGAAGGCGAGAACATGGTGGCAGAAGTTATCGATAACACCACATCCCGCGGCCGCACGCTGCGTTTCCTTTACGATGGTGACCACGAACAGTTCAAACGCGAATTGTTCGCACTCGGACAGACACCCCTGCCCAGTTACATCAATCGTCCGCCGCGCGAAGAGGATGCCGAACGCTATCAGACAATTTTCGCATCGAAAGAAGGTGCGGTCGTGGCTCCCGCCGCAGGTGCGCACTTCTCACGAGAATTGATGAAATTGATGGAAATCAAGGGGATAGAATCGGCATTCTTGACAATCCATTCCGGGCTTGGCAACTTCCGTCACATCGAAGTCGAGGACCTTACGAAACATCGCATGGACTCCGAACAACTTGAAATTTCTCAGGAACTCGTCGATAAGGTTAACGCAACGAAGGATGCTGGGCACAAGGTTTGTGCTGTCGGCGCTTCGACTTTACGCGCCCTCGCTTCGGCAGTGTCGATGAATGGCCATATCAAACCGCTGTCGGGCTGGACCAACAAGTTCATTTTCCCGCCCTACGAATTTGCCGTTGTCGATGCGTTCATCACAAACTTCCACCAGCCGTATTCGGTGATGCTTATGGAAGCGGCCGCTTTCGGCGGTTACGACCTCGTTATGAAAGCCTACAAGATTGCAGTCAAGGAAAAATACAAATTCGGCTGCTACGGCGACGCGATGATTATCGTTGACTAATTAACCCAAATCGGTCATTAGACTGTTACGCGCAAACGAACTTTCTTTTTGGCATCTGCCTTTCCGCTTTTCGGTTGCAATGGAACCCCATTGCGCCCTCAAAACGAAAAAACATCTGCTCAAAAATTAATGTTGTTATCATCATAACGCCAATGACCGATTTGGGATTAACTGCTTATAAATACAACGAAGGGGGCGAAGCCAATCTGCTTCGCCCCCTGTTTTGTTTAATAATTCTTTCCAATCTTGCAAAAATTGGAAAGAATTGGAAAGAATTTTGACTGATTTCGAGTTTCGGACGAATCGAAAAAGTGTTAGAATTCGGCGTTGTTGGGAGTGCGCGGGAAGGGGATGACGTCGCGGATGTTGGTCATGCCCGTCACGAACAACACGAGTCGTTCGAAACCGAGACCGAAGCCGGAGTGGGGCACTGTGCCGAAACGGCGGGTGTCGAGATACCACCACATGTCCTTCATCGGAATGTTCAGTTCTTCGATGCGTGCGAGAAGTTTGTCGTAGTTTTCCTCGCGTTCCGAGCCGCCGATGATTTCACCGATTTTTGGGAAGAGGACGTCCATAGCGCGGACTGTCTTGCCGTCGTCGTTCATCTTCATGTAGAATGCCTTGATTTCCTTCGGATAGTCGGTGAGTATAACAGGACGGCGGAAATGTTCTTCGACGAGATAGCGTTCGTGCTCGCTCTGGAGGTCAGCACCCCAATAGACGGGGAATTCAAACTTGCGTCCGGAGGCTTCGAGAATCTTGATGCCTTCGGTGTAGGGCAGGCGGACGAAGTCGTTTTCAACCACGAATTTCAAGCGTTCGATAAGTTCTTTGTCGAAATGTTCGTTGAGGAAAGCGATATCGTCGGCGCAATGTTCGAGCGCGTAAGAGATGCAATATTTGATAAATTCCTCAGCGAGGTCCATGTTTTCGGCGATGGTGTTGAATGCCACTTCGGGTTCAATCATCCAGAATTCGGCGAGGTGGCGAGGCGTGTTCGACCGTTCGGCGCGGAAAGTCGGGCCGAAAGTGTAGATTGCGCCGAGAGCGGTTGCTCCGAGTTCTCCTTCAAGTTGGCCGCTGACGGTTAGAGCGGTCATTTTGCCGAAGAAATCCTGCGTATAATCCACTTTTCCTTCTTCGTTGCGGGGCAAATCCTCGAGGTCGAGCGTCGTCACTTGGAACATCGCGCCGGCACCTTCGCAGTCGGAAGCGGTGATTAGCGGAGTGTGAAGATAGAAGAATCCTCGCTCGTTGAAGAAACGGTGAATTGCGAAAGCGAGAGCCGAGCGTATGCGCAAAACTGCACCGAAGGTGTTGGTGCGTGGGCGCAAGTGGGCTTTCTCGCGCAGGAATTCAAGGGTGTGGCCCTTCTTCTGCATGGGGTAAGTGTCGTCGGCGGTGCCGTAAACTTCAAGTTCG